>ERZ1034423.169-NODE-169-length-10680-cov-3.702871_pt1 | contig 10680 bp, 7 predicted proteins | sample MGYA00520609_ERZ1034423 | MGnify/ENA primary metagenome ERZ1034423 (study PRJEB33736, sample SAMEA104288487) | Azolla rubra | place: Australia | collected 1985 | study: EMG produced TPA metagenomics assembly of the PRJEB19522 data set (Is there foul play in the... | reverse complement strand
TCACCATCACTGCACCATCTGCCTGACGAGCGATTTCGCCCGTTTCCAGAGTCAGCTCATGCTGACCATACGTAATCGTTTTTTTAATGGCTTTCACGTCTTATGTCCTTATCAAAACGAAAAAAGCCGATAAGCGCCGCGTTACCGCTTTGCCTTCGGCTTGTTTCTTTAATTCACGAATTTGCGCTGATACTTTACAAGGTGCAACGTAATTATTTACGGAGACCCAGGCGCTCAATCAGAGTGCGATAACGATCAGCATTCTTGCGCTTGAGGTAGTCCAGCAATTTGCGACGCTGACTTACCAACTTCAGCAGACCACGACGGGAGTGGTGATCCTTGGCATTGCTTTTGAAATGCTCTGTCAAATATGTAATGCGAGCACTAAGAAGTGCAACTTGAACTTCAGGGCTACCTGTATCGTTTGGAGCTTGTTGGAAATCAGCAACAATCTTTGCTGTTTCTTGAACTGTAATTGCCATAACTTAATTATCCTGTATTGTGAGATGTGTTTGCGCGTCAATGCAAATGCAGGCTACCTTCATCCCGCTAGTGCATTCATTTACAATCAACTTTTGATTATAACTTCATTTATCTATAAGTTCAAGAAAGCATTGCCGGCGAGCTCATCTCAGATGCTCAATCTATTAACTAGACGATGAACACTACACACTTGCTAGGGAGTTTGGCGTAGCAGCCGCTTAGGTGCGATCGACCCGCGTGAGGTTTGCTCGCCGATTCCCAGGAAGTCACCCTGCTCAGAATAGATCCGGAAGAGCCCCTGGATGTTGAGGCCAGACTTCCACACCTCTTGGCCACGCAACAAATAGAACGTGCTATCCGCATCAATAGTGACTTGGGGTAAATCCTCGATGGCCACATCCGCCCCCAGCAGCGCAGCATCGCGCTGCTCCATTGTCATTTGCTCAAGCTGCTCGATCGTCACTGCATCCCGCAGATGGAAGTGTGCCGTTGTCAGTCGTCGCAGGCCGCCAAGATGCGCTCCGCAGCCCAGCAACTTGCCGATATCCTCGGCCAGTGTACGGATATACGTCCCCTTGCTGCAGGAAACCACGATCTCAAACTGCGTACCCTCAAACCGCTCAAGCGTAATCGCATGTATGCATACAGGCCTAGGCTCGCGCTCCACCTCCACACCATCACGCGCATACTCATAAAGCGCCTTGCCATCGCGCTTCAATGCCGAATACATGGGAGGCACCTGCCATATATCACCTACCATTTTTTTCAGCGCTGCATCCAGTTCTTCCGCGGTGGTCGTCACTGGCAATCGCTCGAGCACTTCACCTTCGGCATCGCCGGTCGTGGTGGTACTACCCAATGTAACCAGCGCACGGTAACTTTTATCGGAATCGAGCAGGAAATGAGAAAATTTGGTTGCTTCACCAAGACAAATGGGCAGCAACCCACTGGCTAAGGGGTCCAGACTGCCGGTATGACCCGCCTTGGCTGCCTGATAGAGACGTTTGACGATTTGTAATGCCTGATTACTAGAAACACCTAAAGGTTTATCCAGCAATAAGATGCCGCTGATATCGCGTTTGATGCGTTTGAACTGCACAGCAACTACATGACTGACGTCTGTGCGTCAGACATTACCCTTATCAGACGGGTCCTGATCAAGCTTGTCCTGTGCTAATGCATCGTCAATCAGGCGTGATATTTTCATGCCATTATCAATCGAGGCATCATAAACAAAATGCAGCTGCGGCACGGTGCGCAGCAAAAGACGTTTTGCCAGCTGACTCCGCAAAAAACCAGCGGTTTTTTCCAGACCTTTCTGCAGTTCTGGCGTGCCTTTTTCAGCACTGTAAAAAACCTTGGCATGGGCCAGGTCACCGCTCACTTCAACTTCCGTAACGGTAACCATGCCCACGCGGGGATCTTTCACTTCAAACTGCAGCAAATCTGCGAGCTCACGTTGCATTTGCTCCGCAACGCGATCACTGCGGGAAAACTCTTTTGCCATATTCGCTTTCAGCCCTTACAAGGTTCTGGCAACTTCAACAATTTCGAATACTTCCAGCGTATCGCCTACCTCAATATCATTGAAGTTCTTGAGCGACAAACCACATTCAAAATTGGACTTCACTTCCTTGACGTCATCCTTGAAGCGCTTCAGGGAATCCAGCTCACCGGTATGAATCACCACATTGTCGCGCAAGACGCGTACTTTGGAGGAACGGCGGATGACACCATCGCTGACATAACAACCGGCGACAGCACCCACCTTGGAAATACGGAATACTTCGCGGATTTCCACCGTACCAATCATGGATTCTTTTTGCTCTGGTGACAGCATGCCACCCAGAGCTGCCTTCACTTCATCAACAGCTTCGTAAATGATGTTGTAGTAACGTACATCCACACCAGAAGAGTCAATCAGCTTGCGAGCACCGGCATCGGCGCGTACGTTAAAGCCAATCACCACAGCCTTGGATGCCGCGGCCAGGTTGACGTCTGACTCGCTGATCGCGCCCACACCGGTATGAATGATGTTGACCTTGACTTCGTTGGTAGACAGCTTCTGCAAAGATGTTCCCAAGGCTTCGTAGGAGCCCTGAACATCGGATTTGATGATCAGCGGCAAGACCTTTACTTCGCCTTCTGCCATTTGCTCGAACATATTTTCGAGTTTGGCAGCCTGCTGCTTTGCCAGCTTCACATCGCGGAATTTACCTTGACGGAACAAGGCGATTTCACGTGCCTTGCGCTCATCATTCAGCACAATCACCTCTTCGCCAGCGGAAGGGACATCGGATAAGCCGAGGATTTCCACCGGGATGGATGGTCCGGCTTCCTTGATGTCATTGCCAGCCTCATCCAGCATGGCGCGGACGCGGCCGAACGCCGTGCCGGCCAATAACATATCACCGCGACGCAAGGTACCGGACTGCACCAGAATGGTAGATACCGGACCGCGACCCTTGTCCAGACGGCCTTCGATGACCAGGCCCTTGGCTGGTGTATTCTTGGGAGCCTTGAGCTCCAGCACTTCCGCTTGCAGCAGCACGGCTTCAAGCAGTTCATCAATACCGGTACCCGCTTTGGCGGACACTTCAACAAACATGGTATCGCCACCCCAGTCTTCAGGGACCACTTCGTGCGTTACGAGCTCTTGCTTGACGCGCTCAGGATTTGCATCTGGCTTATCTACTTTATTCACTGCCACGACCACGGGCACGCCCGCCGCTTTGGCATGGTGAACCGCTTCAATGGTTTGTGGCATCACACCGTCATCTGCGGCAACCACAAGAATGACCACATCCGTAGCCTTGGCACCGCGGGCACGCATAGCTGTAAATGCCTCGTGGCCCGGAGTATCCAGGAAAGTCACCATGCCGCGCGGGGTTTCCACGTGGTAGGCGCCAATATGCTGCGTGATCCCACCGGCTTCACCCGAAGCCACACGGCTACGACGAATGTAATCGAGCAGGGAGGTTTTACCGTGGTCAACGTGACCCATGACCGTGACTACTGGCGGACGAGCTTCCTGAATGGCTTCGGCATGATCATGCTCTTCCAGGAAAGTCTCAGGATCGTTTGCCGCAGCCGCCTTGGCAACGTGCCCCATTTCCTCGACCAGAATGATGGCCGTTTCCTGATCAAGCACCTGATTAATCGTCACCATCATGCCCATCTTCATGAGCACTTTGATCACTTCACTGGCTTTAACAGCCATCTTGTGGGCAAGGTCCGCCACTGAAATAGTTTCAGGAACAAGCACCTCATGCACGATAGGCTCAGTCGGCGCATTAAACGCATGTTGCTGATCTTCGTCTCGATGTGACTTGGACTTGGATTTGTGTGTACGCCAGCCTTGTGTAGGCGCAGCATCACCGCGGGTTTTAATCCCGCGCTTCTTGTTTTCGGCGTCAGCCCAATCCTTGTTATTCTTGCTGCCCTTCTTGGCATTCTTGTCGTCAGCTTTGGTTGCGTCCTTGGCAGCCGGCTTGTGCAGAGTACCTTCCACCTTCGCAGGCTTGGCTGCTTCGGCAGCGGCTGCAGCGGCTTTTTTCGCTTCCTCTTCCTGACGTTTTTGCAAAATTTCCTGCTTTTTGCGCAACTCAGCTGTCTGGATAGCCACCAGGGCGGCATGACGACGCGCTTCTTCTTCACGCTTAGCGATTTGTTCCGGGCTCAAGACACTGATGCGCCCAGTAGAAACAGGGGCAGCTGTCTCTGCATTTGCCTCATTCGTTACAGATACAGGCTCCGAAACGATTTCAGACTCCAGCACCTCTGGCTCAGGCTCAGCCGCCACAATAGGCTCAGGTTCGACTGCAGGTTCTTCAATCACAGGCTCTTCCACGACAGGCTCATGCACCGGAGTTTCCATGATGAGCTCTTGCTCCTGAGCCTCCAGTTCAGCCTGCGCTTCAGGAATAAACTCGTTACCTTGCTCGTCCTGTTCAGGTAGCGAAGGATCACGCCGCACCAACACGCGTTTTTTGCGCACTTCCACCTGAATAGTTCTGGCCTTACCGCTACTGTCAGTCTTCTTGATTTCTGTATTTTGACGGCGTGTCAGGGTAATTTTGTTCTTAGGTGCCTGGGCACCATGCTCTTTGCGTAAAAACTCGAGCAATGAGGTTTTGTCATGTTCAGTCAGGGTGTCATCCGCCGCAGCCTTATTTACCCCAGCCCCTTTCAATTGCTCCAACAACAGCTCGGCCGGCAGCCCTAACTCACTGGCAAATTGTGCTACGCTTGTTTGTCCCATCCTGTTACTCCATCCTCATCTTACGCATACCGCTGTTCATTTAATTACAAACATTGTTGCGTCTAACTGAAATTCAATTGCATGATTTGCTTAAGCAAACCAAGGCGCACGTGCCGTCATGATCAATTGCTTTGCACGTTCCGCGTCCATATTAGCCATTTCCATCAGCTCATCAACTGCGAGATCTGCCAGGTCTTCCATGGTTGAAACACCTTTGGAAGCCAGCAAATGTGCAGTGGCATCATCCATGCCGTCCATTGTCAGCAAACTTTCCGAAGCTTCTTCAAGCTTCTCTTCCTTGGCAATGGCTTCGGTCAACAATGCAGCGCGTGCACGCTTGCGCAATTCGTTGATAGTTTCCTCGTCGAAAGCATCAATTTCGCTCATTTCAGCGATAGGCACATAGGCAATTTCTTCCAATGTGTTGAAGCCTTCTTGCACCAGAATATCGGCGACTTCTTCGTCAACATCCAGCTTGTCAATAAAGAGCTGGCGGGTCTTGCTGTATTCTTCTTCGTGCTTTTGCGCGGCTTCTGCTTCGGTCAGAATATTCAATGTCCAGCCTGTCAGCTCGGAGGCGAGACGCACATTCTGTCCATTGCGACCAATCGCTTGCGCCAGCTGCTCCTCGTCCACGACCACATCCATGCTATGCGCATCTTCATCCACCACGATGCTGGAGACTTCTGCCGGAGCCATCGCATTGATCACAAACTGGGCTGGCTCCATGGACCACAAAACAATATCGACACGTTCGCCGGCCAACTCACCGGTCACCGCTTGTACGCGGGAACCACGCATCCCGACACAAGTACCTACCGGGTCAAGACGCTGATCGTTGGATTTGACAGCAATTTTTGAGCGCAAACCGGGGTCGCGAGAAGCGGACCTGATCTCCAACAAGCCCTCTTCGATTTCTGGCACCTCGAGTTCGAACAATTTGATCAGAAATTCCGGGGCGATACGCGAAAGCACCAGTTGCGGTCCACGGCCTGTGCGTTCAATTCGTGACAAATAGGCGCGCACGCGATCACCAACACGCAAATTTTCCTTAGGAATCATCTGGTCGCGGGGAAGTACAGACTCAATTCGGCCGACTTCGATAATCGCGTTACCTTTTTCCATCCGCTTAATAACACCTGTAACCAGATGCTCTTTGCGAGCCAGAAAATCATTAAGAATCTGCTCGCGTTCAGCTTCGCGTACTTTTTGTAAAATAACCTGCTTGGCTGCTTGTGCCCCAATGCGGCCGAATTCAACAGACTCCAGAGGCTCTTCGTAATAGTCCCCAAGGTTCAGCCCTTCCGCGCGTTCATCATCGGTATACATTTGGGCAGCAGGGTTTTCCAGGTCATCATCTGAAACAATCTGCCAGCGACGGAAAGAATGATAATTGCCGCTATCTCGCTCAATCTCGACACGCACATCCGCATCTTCACTAAAGCGTTTTTTAGTTGCGGAGGCCAGAGCAAGCTCCAAGGCTGTAAAGATAACTTCCTTGGCCACGTTTTTCTCGTGGGCCAGCGCATCTACCAACAATAATATTTCGCGACTCATTTCAAATCTCCGCCTAAAATCTGTATCACAACAGGTACTTAAATTATTTAAACTCAGGAGCCAATCGAGCTTTGTCTATATTGGACAAGGCAAGGCGATGCAACACGCCTTCCTGTTCAATCAACAGGTTGTCCTGCTCAATACCTTGCAAAATACCAATAAAATTCTTCCGATTATCCACAGGCATCCGCAATTTCACTTGCGCTCGCTCACCGGTAAATCGGATAAAATCCGCGTCCTTCTTCAAAACACGGTCCATGCCAGGGGAAGAAACTTCCAGCCTGTCATAATCAATATCATTTTCTACGGCCAGTAAATTACTCAACTGATTGCTTACAAGCACGCAATCATCAATATTGATACCCTCAGGTTTATCAATAAACAACCGTATCAGTTTGCCTCGGTTCGAAATCTCGACATCCACCAACTCATACCCAAGTTGGCTGACAGACTTTTCCAATAATGAATACAAATCCTGCATTCGAGATGCCTTTTATCCTCTACAGAAACAAAAAATGGGCTTACGCCCATCAAAAATACATTATATCAATCAATTCAATGAATTGATAATACAAGATAGCACAAATAGAAAAGCCCTCTAATGAGGGCTTTTCTAAAAACCTGTCAGAAGACAGGTATATATAAGAAGCTTGGCGGTGACCTACTTTCGCATACGAGAAGTATACTATCATTGGCGCAGAATCGTTTCACGGCCCTGTTCGAGATGGGAAGGGGTGGTTCCAATTCGCTATGGCCGCCAAGCATAACCGGTAGTGCTTGAGGTGTTGCATTCAAGCCCTGTTAAGCTTTGCATGTTCATTCGAACACGCTGACCTTGTCCTTGCAGACAAGCGTCTTTAAAAAACAGAAGAAGTAAAGTATGCGTATTGATTGCGCTTTAGAGCAACCTTGAACTCAAGTTTCAAGGTTATAGGATCAAGCCTCACGAGCAATTAGTAACGGTCAGCTTAATGCATTACTGCACTTCCACATCCGTCCTATCAACGTCCTGGTCTCGAACGACTCTTTAGTGTGCTTAAAGCACAGGGAAGTCTCATCTTGAGGCAAGTTTCACGCTTAGATGCTTTCAGCGTTTATCTCTTCCGGATTTAGCTACCCGGCTATGCCATTGGCATGACAACCGGTCCACCAGAGATCCGTCCACTCCGGTCCTCTCGTACTAGGAGCAGCCCCCCTCAAACTTCCAACGCCCACGGCAGATAGGGACCAAACTGTCTCACGACGTTTTAAACCCAGCTCACGTACCACTTTAAATGGCGAACAGCCATACCCTTGGGACCGGCTACAGCCCCAGGATGTGATGAGCCGACATCGAGGTGCCAAACTCCCCCGTCGATATGAACTCTTGGGAGGAATCAGCCTGTTATCCCCAGAGTACCTTTTATCCGTTGAGCGATGGCCCTTCCATACAGAACCACCGGATCACTATGACCTGCTTTCGCACCTGCTCGACCTGTCCGTCTCGCAGTCAAGCAACCTTATGCCATTGCACTATCAGTACGATTTCCGACCGTACCTAGGTTACCTTCGCACTCCTCCGTTACTCTTTGGGAGGAGACCGCCCCAGTCAAACTGCCCACCATACACGGTCCCCGATCCAGATAATGGACCTAGGTTAGAACCTCAACAACATCAGGGTGGTATTTCAAGGTTGACTCCACAAGAACTGGCGTCCCTGCTTCAAAGTCTCCCACCTATCCTACACAAATCTTGTCAAAGTCCAATGTAAAGCTACAGTAAAGGTTCATGGGGTCTTTCCGTCTAGCCGCGGGTAGATTGCATCTTCACAAACATTTCAACTTCGCTGAGTCCCGAGAGGAGACAGTGTGGCCATCGTTACGCCATTCGTGCGGGTCGGAACTTACCCGACAAGGAATTTCGCTACCTTAGGACCGTTATAGTTACGGCCGCCGTTTACCGGGGCTTCAATCAAGAGCTTGCACCCCATCATTTAACCTTCCGGCACCGGGCAGGCGTCACACCCTATACGTCCACTTTCGTGTTTGCACAGTGCTGTGTTTTTATTAAACAGTCGCAGCCACCTTTTCACTGCAACCCCATCGGCCTTCGAGAGTAAATCTCTACAACCTACCGGGGCGCACCTTCTCCCGAAGTTACGGTGCTAATTTGCCGAGTTCCTTCTCCCGGGTTCTCTCAAGCGCCTTAGAATTCTCATCCTGCCCACCTGTGTCGGTTTGCGGTACGGTCTCAATATAACTGAAGCTTAGTGGCTTTTCTTGGAAGCTTGGTATCAATCACTTCGTGCACAAGTGCACTCGTCGTCACGCCTCAGAATTGACCCTCCGGATTTGCCTAAAGGATCTCCCTACACGCTTAAACCACCTATTCCAACAGATGGCTGACCTAACCTTCTCCGTCCCCACATCGCATTACATTGAGGTACAGGAATATTAACCTGTTTCCCATCAGCTACGCATCTCTGCCTCACCTTAGGGGCCGACTCACCCTGCGCCGATGAACGTTGCGCAGGAAACCTTGGGCTTTCGGCGAGGGAGCTTTTCACTCCCTTTATCGCTACTCATGTCAGCATTCGCACTTCTGATACCTCCAGCATTCCTCACAGAACACCTTCGCAGGCCTACAGAACGCTCTCCTACCATGCATATAAATATGCATCCGCAGCTTCGGTTACGTGCTTAGCCCCGTTACATCTTCCGCGCGGGACGACTCGACCAGTGAGCTATTACGCTTTCTTTAAAGGATGGCTGCTTCTAAGCCAACCTCCTGGCTGTCTGTGCCTTCCCACTTCGTTTTCCACTTAGCACGTCATTAGGGACCTTAGCTGGCGGTCTGGGTTGTTTCCCTCTTGACCACGGACGTTAGCACCCATGGTCTGTCTCCCGTGATTGCACTTCTCGGTATTCGGAGTTTGCAATGGTTTGGTAAGCTCTTATGAGCCCCCTAGCCATAACAGTGCTCTACCCCCAAGAGTGAGACACGAGGCACTACCTAAATAGTTTTCGGAGAGAACCAGCTATTTCCAAGTTTGTTTAGCCTTTCACCCCTATCCACAGCTCATCCCCTAATTTTTCAACATTAGTGGGTTCGGACCTCCAGTACCTGTTACGGCACCTTCATCCTGGCCATGGATAGATCACTTGGTTTCGGGTCTACACCCAGCAACTATCGCCCTATTCGGACTCGCTTTCGCTACGCCTCCCCTATCGGTTAAGCTTGCTACTGAATGTAAGTCGCTGACCCATTATACAAAAGGTACGCAGTCACCCCTTACGAGGCTCCCACTGTTTGTATGCATGCGGTTTCAGGTTCTATTTCACTCCCCTCCCGGGGTTCTTTTCGCCTTTCCCTCACGGTACTGGTTCACTATCGGTCGATTACGAGTATTTAGCCTTGGAGGATGGTCCCCCCATGTTCAGACAGGATTTCACGTGTCCCGCCCTACTTGTCGTTATCCTAGTTCCACAAACGGGATTTCGTATACGGGGCTATCACCCGCTATGGCCGGACTTTCCATTCCGTTCTACTATCGCGTCTGCTAAAAATAACAGGCTTTTCCGGGTTCGCTCGCCACTACTTCCGGAATCTCGGTTGATTTCTTTTCCTCGAGCTACTTAGATGTTTCAGTTCACTCGGTTCGCTTCGCTTCTCCTATATATTCAGAGAGCGATACCCTTGCGGGTGGGTTTCCCCATTCGGACATTCCCGGATCAAAGCTTATTTGCCAGCTCCCCGAGACTTTTCGCAGGCTACCACGTCCTTCATCGCCTGTAATCGCCAAGGCATCCACCACATGCACTTATTCGCTTGACCCTATAACGTTAAAACCTGAGCCCTTTTAAACTCAAATCTCGCGACCAACGAGTAGTAGTTGGTCCGCTATAGGCTTGCTTCTAAAGCAACTTATTTGAATCCGCTTATTTCTTTCGAACTAAACGAGTTCAAATGTTTTGATTTCTGCAATCAATTACCCATTTGAACACTCAGAACCTCATCACAAAGTTCCTGTGTTCTCTTTACTTCTTCCATTTTGTTAAAGATCAATCCGGCTTTAAAAGCCAGAAATAAATACAGCAAACTGCACTTATTTCTAACTTCTTCATCAAGGTAGTGGTGGAGGATGACGGGATCGAACCGACGACCCCCTGCTTGCAAAGCAGGTGCTCTCCCAGCTGAGCTAATCCCCCTACTCGGGTGAATCTGGTGGGTCTGGTTGGGCTCGAACCAACGACCCCCGCCTTATCAAGACGGTGCTCTAACCAGCTGAGCTACAGACCCTTCTAAGGCCATTCCTTGATGTGCTCTTGAACAACCGATAAGTGTGAATGCTTGCAGCTTCGGATTTTCTCTAGAAAGGAGGTGATCCAGCCGCACCTTCC
>ERZ1034423.168-NODE-168-length-10893-cov-1.890755_pt1 | contig 10893 bp, 6 predicted proteins | sample MGYA00520609_ERZ1034423 | MGnify/ENA primary metagenome ERZ1034423 (study PRJEB33736, sample SAMEA104288487) | Azolla rubra | place: Australia | collected 1985 | study: EMG produced TPA metagenomics assembly of the PRJEB19522 data set (Is there foul play in the... | reverse complement strand
AAGGGGAAGCCCGCCACGAGGATGATTCCGAGGGCTGGGGCTGACCGGACTGCCGGACCGAGCCTGACGCTCGAATGGTGCGCTTCACCGGAGAAGAAGCGAACCAGATTTTCGAAACGCTCTCGGATTGGGAGCACGTTTTAAAGGATACGTCGCTGGCTCGGCCCGCGCCGCCCTCGCCGTGAGGGGGGCTGCCCATGTCCCAGCACCATCCTCTTTCTGGAAACTCTTCCAGTAAGCGCTCTCCGCCATTCAGTCTGCGCCTGAGCGAGCAAGAGCGCGCCTATCTGATCGACCGGGCGAACGGCGCGCCGCTGTCTGCCTTCATCAAGTCGCAGCTCTTCGACAAGAAGCCGCTGCGCGCCAGGCGTACCGGCTCCATCATCGAAGACCGCGAAGCCTTCGCGCACGCGCTGGCGCTGCTGGGCAAATCCGAGCTGTCGCGCAATGTCGCGAGCCTCGCCCGCGCGGCGGAGGTCGGCGCGCTCGCTGTCGATCCCGACACCGAGGCGATGCTTCTGATCGCCTGCCAGCAGATCCAGCACATCCGCACGATGATGATGATCGCGCTCGGCCTGTTCTCGGAGCGCTTCGATGATCCTTAAGGGCTCGCAGCGCGCATTCGGCCAGGAGCTGGCCGCTCATCTGATGAAGCTCGATGACAATGAGCATGTCGAGCTGCATCAGTTGCGCGGCTTCGTCGCCGACGACCTCAAAGGCGCGTTCAAGGAAGTTGAGGCGATCAGCCGGGGCACCAAGTGCCGCCAGTATCTGTTTTCGCTGTCGCTGAGCCCGCCGGAACAAGAGCGCGTCCCTCCCGCGATCTTCGAACGCGCGATCGACACGATCGAACAGCGGCTCGGCCTTGAAGGGCAGCCGCGTGCGATCGTCTTCCATGAGAAGGAAGGGCGTCGCCACGCCCACTGCGTCTGGAGCCGCATCGACGCCGAGACGATGACGGCGCGGCCCATGTCGTTCTTCAAGAACCGCCTGACCGAACTCTCGCGCGGCCTGTATCTCGAATATGGCTGGAAGATGCCGGACGGCATTCGGGATTCCGCCAAGCGTGAGCCCACCAATTTCACGCTCGCGGAATGGCAACAGGCCAAACGCCAGGGCGCTGATCCGCGCTGGCTCAAACAGTCCATGCAGGAATGCTGGGCGATGTCGGATGACCGCAAGGCGCTGGGCCGCGCGCTCGAAGAACGCGGCTTCTTCCTCGCCAAAGGCGACAAGCGCGGCTTCGTCGTCCTCGATCACCAAGGAGAGGTCTATTCGCTCCCGAAGATGCTCGGCCTTAAAACCAAAGAGGTCCGCGAGCGCCTCGGCGATAGCGATAGCCTGCCTAGCGTGAATGAGACGCAAGCCAGCATCGGCAATCGGATGACCCCGGCGATCCGCCGCCATGTCGCGGAATCGCGCACCCGCTTCCTCAAGCGCTCGGCCATGCTCGGTCATATCAAGATGGAGATGACCCACCGCCACCGCGACGAGCGCGGCAAGCTCGACGAACGTCAGCGGCGGGACTGGGAGGAAGAGAACCGCGCGCGGGCGGCACGCCTGCCCAAAGGCCTGCGCGGGCTCTGGCACCGGTTGACTGGCGACTATCGGAAAGCACGCGCTCTCAACGAGGCAGAGGCCGAACTGTCCAGACAGAAGCAAGCGGAGGAGCGCCAGGCGCTCATCGATAAGCAGCGCGAACAGCGCGCCGCGCTCCAGGCGCAATTCAAGGAGCTGCGGCGCGGCCAGGCACAGCAGCTGCTCGATCTTCGCCGCGATGTCGGGCGCTTCCTCAAGCTTGCGCGCGCCACGCATGGCCCGCCGGAACGCGCTCAGCGCTCCTCGATGGCGCTCCGGCTCGAACGCTGATCCTTCACCGCAACGGGAGACGTGTCATGTCCCAGAACAATGCCAAGGATGAGGTCTACACGATCGGTATGATCTTAGCCTTCATCGGCGCGGCGATGATGCTGATGGTGGTCTTCGTGTTCGCCATTCTCGCCTTTATCGCGCTGGCGCTCACGGTGGTCTGCCTGTTCGCCTGGACGAGCCCGCTGACTCTCGGCACCTGGACGCTCATGCCGCACGAGGCCCGCGCCTTCGTCTATCGCGGGCTGATCGGTTCGGGCCTGTTGATGGCTTTCACGCTCTTCCTGGTCATCCTGTTTGGCATCAACGTCGAAGACCGGGCGATCCCCTACATCCTGCTCGCGGGCTACACGCTCGGCTCGATCGGCGTTGAGATTCTGAACGCGCAAAATGCCAGCGAAGCGCCGCATCAGACGATCATCCCGCCCGATCAGCAGATTGCGCCGCCGCCCCACACCTATCAGCCGCCCGCGCAGCCTTTCCGCTTCGCGAGCTGGGACGATGAGGACGGGCGATGAGCCTCAATCGTCTCGTCCAGATCTATCAGTTCTTCTGGATGATCGAATCCCATGCGCAGCAGCGGCTCGCATGGGAGGATGCGGAACAGATGCGCATCGCCCGCGCACGGGCCGAAGCGCAGGCCGCTGCGCAGTTACAGGCCATGCTGATCGCCAATCCGTCCGGTCAGCTTGGGCATGCTCGGCTCAACGATGAACAGGCTTTGCGGGATGCGGGGTTGATATGAGCGACCTCACGCTTTCCTCCCCATCCCGCAATCTGCGCCTCGGAATCGAGCTGGGCTTCTTTCGGGGGCGTCCCGTCGTGTATGGGGGGACGGAACCCGTGGCGATCGATGCGCAGGCCGGTAAGGGCAAGCTCGCGCGGTTCCTCGGCGTGAATCTGGTTTCGCCGAGGACCGCGCACCTCACCAAAATCATCACGGACCCCAAGGATGCCGAACTCGCCTGGGTATGCTGGAAGACGCTGGAGCGGCAAGGCTACCGCGTGCGCTTCATCAATCCCGATCGGCTCTATGGCTATCCGTCGGAAAGCTTCAATTTCAACACGCGGCTGCTCGAGGTTGCGGCCCGGCCCGAGCTGCGCGGCATTGTCGGCGATGTCGCCTATGACTGTGCGAGCTATCTCGTGCCCATCGATCCGAACCCCAACCACCGATGGATCGGGCAAGGCGTCCGCACCGCATTCGCGACCTACAACAAGATCACCGCTTTAAATCCCACAGACCGCTGGCCATGCACAGCGGGCGGGCTGTGGGATTTCTTCGCGAGGAATCGCGAAGATGTCTGCGACGATTTTCTCGTATGGGCGTCCGACAGCCGCATGCAGGACGATTGGGGCATGTGCCAGCAGCTCGCGGGTCTGACCTCGTCGCAGGATCAGTGGAACGCCTATAACTCCGTCATCATCGAGCGACTGCGGGCTTATCAACCTGGGAATGCCGCGCGCGCCGCAACGGAACGCAACACCTTCGATCCCGCCGACATGAAGCGCGAGCGCACAGCGCTCTTTATCATCGGATCAGCCCGCAGCGAGACGAGTCGGACGTTCGTGGGCGCACTGACGGCGGCGATCGTTGAGCGCTTCGCCGATGCGCATGGGCCGCTGCGGGCCCTCCTCGTCGGCGAGGAATGGGGCCAGCTCTACGTGTCAAATTTCTACGAGATCCTGACGCTTTATCGCCAAGGCGGGATCAATTTCCTCGGCGTGTTTCAGAACGCCACGGCGCAGATCGAAGACAAGTACGGCAAGGAAACCGCGCGCATCTGGAAGAAGGCCGTCGCGCACACGCTTTATCGCGGCTTGCCGGACAATGAGACGTTGCGCGACATCGAGTACCGCTCGGGCAAGACCAGCGTGATGGTGCGCGGCTTCAACGTGAACCAGAACCAGGTGAATGGCTCGGGTGACAATCTCTCGGAGCAGTCTCGTCCGCTGCTTCAGGTCGAGGACATTCGGGCCGCGACGGGCGGAGAGCAGGCGCTACTCGAAGCGCGTGATGAGGGGTATTTCGTCGTCGACGTGCCGAATTTCTGGGAGCGCCCGGAAATGTATGGGACGCTGAGAGATGTGAGCGTAAAAACCCGAAAATACGAGCACGGTTGAGTGGCTATTCGGAGCTTTTTAGCTCACCAATAGCGATCCTGCAGCCATTCCGCATGAGTGGATGTAAGTTCATAGGGCAATTCACCAAGTGCAGGCACGTCGACTTCAAAAACTAGAAGACACCTTCGCAGCATTTTTTGCCTGCCATAGCCTCAGCTTACCGTCTGCCATTCGTAAGCCAACATAGACTGCCTTAACGCCGGATAACTCCTGATAGCTACGCGAAGATTTATATTTCCAGAGAGTTACAGTAAAAACTAGCTGACGCCGCAATGTGGACAAGGCTTCGCCGAGCCATTGAGGCGATGCCCAAAGTATTTCGCCGTCTTCCTGAAGCCGTGCACGATGTTGGTCAGGGTCAGGCTGCCAACTGCCCCACACCTGGCTCCGTAGAGCATCAACACCGGCAGTTGTGCGCCAACAACCCGAGTTATGATCCTCAGCTATTGCCAATTTTTTCGTCATTTCGATGCCAAGTCTCGGCCTGCCGAGGGCGCTTTTGGCGGCCAGCTTGTCACCGTTGTCAATACCGAGCCTGTGTGTTTCCGGAGACCATACGAATGGTTCGAACGGATTGTCCGAGCGGTAACTTTTATCGTAGTAGCCATCTTCCCAAAATTCCGGAAGCCAAAAATCATGCGCCGGGAGCCGCGAGAATACGTGGCATCGGCTGATCGCTCCCTTCCGTAAGCTTAGCGCCGATGTAATGCGCACATCGACACTATCGGGTGAAGTCCAGCGGCCATATAAAGGGATCAGAGCGTCCTCATCGTTAGAAAAAATACCCAATGCTCGTAAGATAGTATCTTGGTCTAAAAGCGTCTCTTGCTGATTGAGCGTTTTCCCCATGAGCGAGTATTTTGCTTGATCCGGGACTTTATCCTTGCGATCAGAAAGCCACGTACCATCGTCAAATGTGACATCGTATCGCCGTCGCCAGTCGAGCCAAGGCGACGTCTCATGAGTTTCATAGCTTTTAATAACCACAGGGTGACTTCGAGACAATTTGGTGACGGCGCTCAAAAGCGCATGCCGTTGTACGTGCTCCCGGAAGAACTCGTACCTATCCTCAAGATCCCATCTATATCGCTCGCGGCCTTCGAAAAAATCCATCGATTTGGCCTCAGGCCAAATACGTTCGATCTCCATTCCCATCGCATCTTCGACGACCGTCCGCGGCAAGTTGAAAAGGCGGGCTGCCTTGTCGATTTCAGTCTTCGAAAATTCGTAGTCGAAGCTAAAATTTGACGTCTTGCTTGAAGCGGTGGGGTGCGCATTGCTTGTGACAATGCCGCAGGGAGGGTTGTCGATGGCTAATAACAATGATTCCGATTCTAGATCGGGTACGGCTGTGCCCGTATTAGTCAGAATTCGAGCGATATGAACTTTATGTATGACGTGAATGTCATCGCGTCTTGATAACTCAACAAGCTTTGGACGCAAATTCGCGAGGGCGACCCCATGCGTTGCTGACGCTCGCGCCAGACCCATCAGGAGCCACTGCTGGGAATTCTGAAAAGATAGATCGTTACTTTCCGACTTCAGTGCGGCAATGGATTTTTGATCAAAACGACGGAGAAGTCGTCCAAGATCATCGGGCAATCCTAGATCGACCAGTGTTTTTAGACCGCGCGCGGCGGCCCAACGGATATAAGCATCCTCGTCGCCGAGAAGATGCCATGAGACATCAGCGAGGAAACTGGCTTCATCACCATCGATGGCCATGGTGGGCTGGTAGGGCCCCTCGCCGCCTTCGTCGGCGATCCGCGACGTCGGTCCAGCTAACAGCACTTCCAATGCTTTCAAACCAGCATCAGGGGACGCCAAGTCGCACAGCGCGGTTGCTAGTTGTAGCCACTCATTTCCGTCTAGCTCGACTTCATCTGCTACGATTTTTTTCAGGACGAGTTGCATGACAAATCTTGCATCGCCGCAAAAATCCGACGCGGCTCTGATAGTGCGAGCGACGTTAGAGAATTGACCTTCGAAAATTTCATTACCCTTGTTAGCTATTAAGCGCTCCGTCAGATCCTTTAAACTTGAAACGAGATGCGTCGAGGAATTACGCCAAGCAGAAACACATCTTGTCAGAATGGACTGTGACTGACTAAGGGATAACTCGCTCGCATCGCAAACTGAAAACAAATATTCAATTCTAGAGTTGTAGAGGCAATTAACTTCCATAGCATTAAGGAATCTCTGTCGAACACTGTAATGCAAATTCTGATCAGTTTGTATTTTCTTGAGTGCGTCGTCTATCGAATTGGCTGTGACTGGATCAGATGCCTTGACCAGCCCATCTATTATTTTTTCAACGTCTTCTTCGCTGAGGCGCGGGCGTACTCCAATCAGTTGCGCTGGCGATGAACTGTTGTACTTATTCCTCTCATCCTGCTTATGCTGCGCCTCCGTGCGTAATTTCTGGACAGCCTCGATGTCGCTAGAGGTGATGACATTAGGAAACTGCTTGCCAATCTCTAGATAGGAATCCCAGAGCGACGGCCAGCCTCCGAACGGATGCTCAAGCTGAAGTTTCTCGATCACGGCGCGAAAAATACGCCGTTGATCGCTTGGCGGCGATAGACGCAGGAGCTCGGCCACGGCTTCACCTGATTTCCAGTCCCACCATCCGTGATCCTCGCATATCGTTAGTATGAATGCGGCTCGACGAGGATCCAGCTGTCCAGCTTCGGCAAGAAAACAGGCTAGTTGAGGCAGGCCATAAGAAAATTCGGCAACCTCTTGGTTGTCCCACCTCACGATCTTAGCGATGGCTGGAAGGCCAATGGATTTTGCCGCAGCACGGGCGAATAGCGTCCACCCGAACTTGGAGGGCTCGCTACTGACAATCGTCTGGCAGAGGTTCATAAGCCGTTGAGCGAGCGCAGGCTTCAGATATCCGCCGCGTTGCGTGCTAGCGAAATGTAACAATGAATAGATCTGATCGTAATTGTCTCCACCCATCTGATCGAGCTGCGCAAGACCCTGGCGGTAATATTCTCGCGCCTCGTTGACGCTTAATGGCACGAGTACCTCAGCAAGCCCAGAGTAAATATTACCTCGCTGTCCGATGTCGTCGTCTTGGCGTATCTGTTCTACAATCTTCTTCGCAAATATTCCTGTCAATTGCTCGAGACCGTTTCGACGAGAAAAATGCGCGAGTATTTCCGTTTGCTGCGTCACTTGGAATCGGCCAGAAGATACCAGTTCGACGATAGTTTCCGCCTGGGCAGCGGTTATCGAATTTGCGAAATCGAGTAGGATGTGTAGGCATCCGAAGCCCACCGTTCGGGCCAGCAGGTCGACAGGGCGTTGGTGCTTCCATTGAATTTTTTGGAGGTGGCCTGTCCAAATGTTTAGAAACACATCGATGTCCGTGTCTTTCAGTACGCGGCCAGACAACGCGGCATCCTCGATCGGACGGATTAGATTGAGCGCGATCTCGATGCCATCAGCGATCTCCTCCCGCTCTTGGCGATTGAATTTTTCTACATCTTCTTTTTTTCGTGTTTGTTGGGCTCGGTGTGAAGAGGCTGGCTTCCGAAGCTCCGCGAGGAAGACCAGCAAAGATTTTCTGTCGGCAACAGCCTTTGCTTTTTTCGAGAGTTTCACTTCGCGCGGGAGGAGATCGTAATATGCAACGCTTCTACGAGTGCTCCAAGCCCGTAGGCAGGCGGCCCGGATCGGGGCCCAGGCATTTGAATGACCCCAGCGCTCACCGTAATCGTAGGCGGCGGGGCGCTGTACGTCCGCCTTGCGCGAAATTGCCTCTGCGCTGGTGCGCGACGCCTTAAACAGCGAACTGAGACCTCCCTTTATAATATCAACGGAGATGCCTCCCTCTCTCTCGGTTGAGAAATCTTCGTTCTCGACTCTGCTTTCAAGCTTCGCAGTCTGAAGACGCTTCGCCACCGCTCTCGTTTGTTTGGGAGTAAGCGCTTGGGCGCGAGACAAAATTTTTAGCGTCAGCGCCTCAGAAGTGCATTCCTTGCTTGCGACAAAGGATATCAGCTGGGCAGTGATATTTCTGCCCTTCGCAGAATCAAAAAGAGCGAGTAGCTTTAAAAGTTCAGACGTTGCCAAAATCGAAAAACTGTTGCTCCACCGCGCTAGGTTACGATCGACGTTCTTAAAATCGCCTTCAAGGCATTTATGAAATAAAATTGCCGTGTAATCATGAACGTCAGGGCTCGGCTGTCGCGTGTTTCCCTGCTCCTCTTGTGGTTGCTCAGCATGCCAATTGATCCATCGAGTTGTGCTATCACAATGAATTTGCGCTTCGTTAGCATCGTCTGCAAAATGATGAGCGATAGTCAGACGAGCGCTTCTTGCGCCCCTCCAGCCGGAGCGATCTGCGAAAAGGCGTCTGTAGGAGTCCGTATCCCCTAAAACAACCGCCAGGCCAGGCGCGCGGCGAATGAATTCATCTCCGCGCATGTCCGCAGTTGCTGCTTGGGCCAGCCGCATGCTGAGGCCGAGTATTTTGTCAAAATCTTCGTTAGCGACAGCAAGTCTAAAGGCAGCCCATAAGCGTGCCAGTATCAATCGCCGACGCCCGAAATCGGACTGAACCGTCGAAGGGAACATTGTTGAGTCGACCAAGGCGAATGCACGCTCGCTATCCTTGATAACGACCAGAAAGTGTGGGAGAGCCTCGGCTGCATACATCGAGGACGATTGCGACGATATGAGGCGATCGGCGATCTGCCTCTGGGCTTCAAAATGGCCTTCGTAGGTCTCCCGTACATAAGTTTCCGTGGGCTCATCGCGAAACATTGCGCCGTGCGGTGGTGTTATCTCAAGCATCGGAGCTAGATCGGAGGCCGCCGTTTTTACCTGCGAGATCGACCACCCTAGTGCGCCCGCCAACTCCGCAAGCGGAATCGGTGGGGGGAGAAGCGACAGCGCGACGAAAAATTCGGCAACATCGGAATCTGGCCAACCGGCTATACGCAGATCGGCGATGATCTTGTCGCACCGCTGCTTTATGATTTCGGAGACGGTGATCGGCGCATCCGAGCCCTTGCCCGCGACATTGGCTTCCCAACTGCTAACAAGATAATCGAGGACACGGGCATTCCGTCCCGAACGCGCCAGCGCGGTAGTAACTTCGATAGAGCTTGCGTCCGGTTTGCGATGTTTGAGGAAGTCGCGCGCATCATGTTCGGTGAACGGGCCGAGTTCAATTTCATTCACCCGGGCGCCGCAGATGACACTAGCCCTCCGGTGGGTGCGTGCCGTGAGAAGCAGATTGACACCATCGACCGGTTCCTCATTGAGCGCGCTAAGGAGGTACTTTGGAAAGGCGTCTTCATGACGATGGTCGGCCTCTAATTGAGCATTGTCAGCCGCGTCAATAATGACAAGTAATCCTCGTTTCTTGGACTGGGTCTTGATCGCGAGAACAGCCTGCTTAAGTCGCCGTACAGCGGCCTTGATAATCCTGCGTCTGTCATCGCTTCCTGGAAGCAGCGGATCACAAAGTGTTCGCGACGCAAGCTCATTGACGATCTGAACAAGACCTATCCTTGGCAAATGTCGCGAGTGGTTGTCAGATCGATACGCGCCTCCGCCGAAGCAGTCAAATACGACAACCTCGTACTGATCATCTATCTTTGCAGCGAGGCTTTGAATAAATACCGTTTTCCCAACACCGCCCTCGGCATGAACGAACACTGGTAATCCCTGTATCAGAAGTTTACGAGCGTCCGCGATCTCTTCGCGTTCGATAACAACGCCTACGTCAATGAACCGGGTATCGGCAGGAAAAAGATCTTCCGGCTCACAGTCTAGGGCGTCTAAAACGTCTTCTCGGCGGATAAGGTTTTTTCCTTGTCCGCTTGGGCCAGCTTTCTTGATGATAAGATCCTGGAGTGCATACAGACGTAGCCTCGCTTCACTGTCGGAACCCGCCGACCAATCCGTCAATGTCCTCTTTAGCGCATTGTCCTGGGCTGCGAGGCCTTTCTCACCCGCCTTGAACACGGTTCGCACGAACAAGCGTTTGGGATCAGTCAGGCCTTTTGCCAAACACCATTTCCGGAGGTTTCTTGCCTGCGTGGCCGCGCCCGAATCAGCAGGTGTCGTGCCATCAATGAGCGAGGAGATGGCGCTCCATAGATTGTCGTTGAACTCGGCATTGGTGACAAACATGAATGACGATTTGGCGTCGACTTCTTCCGCCGAAGCCCCGCTCTCATATCCAAGGATCGTCTCGGCAAACTTTTCAATCGTTTTTTTCAAAAACGCGGCAGTGACCGGCGTCGGCTGAACCATGTACTTGAATTGAACAGTTTCTAGACGCTCGCAGCTAACAAAATTATCGCCCAATCCATAGTAGAAAACAAGGTCTGCGACTTCTTCGCCGCTCTTGCCAGGGCTATTTTTCTCTGTAGGTGAGACCCCTTCGACAGCAATTGCGTAGAGATTGTCGTTAGGAAATACTAATTGCAATGCACGCCGTGCTGCCCACCTTTCATGATAGGTGTGGCCGCCGCGCGAGGCGCGCACAGTATCATTATCTACTACGGTATCGGCCACTCGGTCGCCTTTCGCTCGAAGCAAAAGCCCTTTCGGACGGGGATTATGATAGGCTACCTTATTGAGAAATCGCAACTTTCGCTTGAATTTTGCCCACAGGCGCAGGTTGTTATTCCCACCAGACACACTCACGCTTTCAGTGGTGAGTCAGGCCGACGCTAGCGGTAGCGGATCAGCGGATGGTTGGTCAGGTGTCCAGAGCGCACGAAGCCTCTGGGTCGTTTCCAAGCGCGAAAGCATGGTGCTGGGTCCAGGGCGGCATACGTCCCTGGTTGCGCTCCATCGGCAATCACGGTGGCCTGGGTGGGTTCTTAGGGAGGGGCACGGAGGCCTTTCCCTGGGCGCCATAAAACGGCGGAC
>ERZ1034423.161-NODE-161-length-11123-cov-2.069028_pt1 | contig 11123 bp, 11 predicted proteins | sample MGYA00520609_ERZ1034423 | MGnify/ENA primary metagenome ERZ1034423 (study PRJEB33736, sample SAMEA104288487) | Azolla rubra | place: Australia | collected 1985 | study: EMG produced TPA metagenomics assembly of the PRJEB19522 data set (Is there foul play in the... | reverse complement strand
TGTAAAAGCGGAACCGCCACTGCTGTGAGAGACGGCTTCATGTTTTCCACGGGAAATGTTCACGTTTTGATGATATTGAGCTTGATGGCGAGCAGCATCAGCTGCGCGGCATTTTCCACATTCAGTTTTTGCCGCAGCCGCGTCTGCACATTGGCAATGGTCTTGTAATCCAGACACAGCACGGCGGCGATATCTTCTATCGAACGCCCCTGCGCCAGCAGATTGAACACCTCGAACTCACGCGAGCTCAGGCTGTTGAGAATATCGCCGCCATTGATATTGTGCATGGCGATCTCCTGCGCAATGTCATGGCTCACATACTTGCGGTTATTGGCGATGGCAAACACCGCCTCGACCAGCACATCGGGCGCCGAGGCTTTGGTGACATAGCCGCTGGCGCCGGCCTGCAAGGCCCGCGTGGGGAAAATGGCATCGTCATGCATGCTGAATACCAGCACTTTGGCATTGCGGTCGCGCGAGACTATGCGTTTCAGCGCCTCCAGCCCGCCCATGCCGCGCATGGACAGGTCCATCACCACCACTTCCGGCTGGTGCTCCGAGTAAACCCGGTAGGCATCCTCGCCACTATCCACTTCGGCGATCACCTTGATTCCGGATTTTTCCAGCAGGTGGCGATAACCCTGCCTGACCACGGCATGATCATCCACCAGCATCACTCTTACTGCACCTTGCATTACACCATCTCCTTTATCGCGTTTGTGGGGATGACCGCGCGTATCCGGGTGCCGGTGCCAGCGGCACTGGAGACCTCGAATTTGCCGTCAACCGCCTTGATGCGTTCGCGCATGCCCGCCAGCCCCAGACCTTTATGCGGCCTGGTCAGCGGTATGCCGCAACCATTGTCTTTTATATCCACCATCAGGCTGCCATCCTGCATGAAAAGATGCACTTGGATCAGGCTGGCCTGAGCATGGCGCGCCGCATTGGTAATCGCCTCCTGAATCACGCGGTAGATATTGATGGTCAGCTTGTCATCCAGATGGTCTATCTTATGATCCATCGCATGCTCTATCGTCAGCTCGTAGCGCGTGCCATTGGCCGGGTATTTCCAGGTGTCGATCAAATGCTGCAGGGCGGCGCTGAGCCCCAGTTCATCCAGCGCGGCGGGCCGCAGGCGATGGATAAGCTGGCGTGCCGAACGGTAGATATGATCCGAATGCGCAATGATATTGAGCGCCACTTCGCTGATATTGGCCGGCAGGTCCGGCATCGTTGCCAGACTGGTGGCGTTGGCCTTGATGGCATTGAGATACTGGCCCATGTCGTCATGCAGATCGCGCGCAATATGGCGGCGCTCTTCTTCCTGCAGTTCCAGCGCCTGCCGCAGCAAAAAGTGATTCTCCCTGAGCAGGTTGGAAATCTCCGACTCGGCGGTTTTGATCTCGGTAATATCCGCCGCAAATACATGCAGAAACTGCAAAGCGCCATCCTGACCGAAATGCCCGAGCACGCGCGCCATGGCATAAGTGCGTTTGCCATAGAGGCCGATCACGCTCAATTGCTCCACATCCACCTTCTGATGTTCTTCGACCACCTGCAGCAGATGCGCCCATGACGGGCCATGCTGCAAACAATCAGCCAGGTTGTTGCCCACCGCAAGCTCAGGTGACTGTATCTCCAGAAAGCCGGCCATGGCCGGGTTGCACATCTGGATCACGCCCTGGGTGCTGACGACGGCATTGCCTGCCAGGTTTTCATTAAAGAGTGTCTGAAATTGCAGGCGCTCGGCCAGCAGCGCCTGTTCGGTCTGGCTGCGTTGACGTACTTCGCGTTTGATCTCCTGCCAGCGACGCCAGGCGAACCAGCTCATGGCGAGCGTGGCCACTGCCAGGGCGTAGGGAAGCTCGTCAATGTCGTACTCATCCTGACTGGTTATTGTCCAGTCGATGAAGATTTCCGACAGCTCAAAGTAGCCAGCCAACAGGTAAGTCAGGATGAAGCTGCAGGGGACGAGCGCAAATTCCAGCAGGACATTCTTTCTATCCAGCTGCTTGCCTAAGGTAATGGGGGCGAACGGGATGCGCATAAATGCTCAGTATGCGCGAGGCAGTCGCCGCGCCCTAGCGACTCGCTCCCGAATCTGACCGGGAGCTCATCCTTACATTGTTACAAAATGTAATGAAGTATTACAAATTGTGAATATGTGAATTTTTCCCTGCGCAAAAGTGAATGGCGCACCTCGTGCCGCAAAGGCAGGTTTGCGATAGTTCGTCGTCGCTCTACGACAGTGGAAGCGAGGGAGTAGGACTATATCAAACATACGAGGAGGATTCCGAAGATGAAGGCAAGAATAACAGCTACTGGCTTTGCCGTTGCTGGATTGGCATTGTCAGCGATGCTGCCGTCCGTTGCTGCGGCAGCGGATAGCCTGGAAGCGCTGGGGGCCAATCCCAACAACTGGACGATGCAGACAGGGGATTACACGGGGCAACATTACAGCCGCCTTTCACAAATCACGACAGGTAACGTCAAGAACCTGAAAGCGGCCTGGTCATTCTCCACCGGCCTGCTGCACGGTCATGAAGGCGCACCGCTGGTGATCGGCGACATGATGTACATCAATACGCCATTTCCAAACAACACCTTTGCGCTGAATCTGGCCGAGCCTGAAAAAATCGTCTGGCAGCACAAACCCAAGCAGGATGCTTCCGTTAAGGCCGTTGCTTGCTGTGACATCGTCAACCGTGGTCTCGCCTACGATGATGGTCGCATCTTCAAGACCCAGCTGGATGGTCACCTGGTGGCGCTCGATGCCAAGACCGGTAAAGAGCTGTGGAAGATGGAAAACTGCGATCCTGCAGTAGGTTCCACCATTACCCAGGCGCCTTTCGCCGTTAAGGGCAAGGTGCTGGTCGGTTGCTCCGGTGCTGAACTGGGCGTGCGCGGTTACGTGACTGCCTATGATCAGAAAACTGGTGAACTGGTATGGCGTTCGTTCGCTACCGGTCCTGACAATGAGCTTAACCTGTCCAAGGATTTCAACAAGGACAACCCGCACTACGGTCAGATGGGCCTCGGCACCAAGACCTGGGAAGGCGAAGCCTGGAAAATCGGCGGCGGCACCAACTGGGGCTGGTATGCCTATGATCCCAAGCTGAACCTGTTCTACTACGGTTCCGGCAACCCTGCGCCATGGAATGAAACCATGCGTCCAGGCGATAACAAGTGGACCATGACCATCTGGGCACGTGATGTGGATACTGGCGCAGCCAAGTGGGGCTACCAGAAGACACCTCATGACGAGTGGGACTTCGCTGGTGTTAACCAGATGATCCTGACCGATCAGGCAGTAAACGGCAAATCGCAGCCTCTGCTGACCCACGTTGACCGTAACGGCATCATGTACACCCTGAACCGTCAGACCGGTTCTATCGTACAGGCGGCCAAGGTTGACCCTGCGGTGAACGTGTTCAAGAAGGTGGACCTGAAGACCGGCCTGCCAGTGCGTGATCCTGAGTTCAGCACCCGCATGGACCACAAGGGCACCAACATCTGCCCATCCGCCATGGGTTTCCACAACCAGGGTCTGGATGCCTACGATCCTGACAGCCGTACCTTCTACTTCGGCCTCAACCACATTTGTATGGATTGGGAGCCGTTCATGCTGCCATACCGTGCAGGTCAGTTCTTCGTTGGCGCAACGCTGGCGATGTACCCCGGCCCTAACGGCCCAACCAAGAAGGAAATGGGTCAAGTACGTGCCATGGACGGCGTAACGGGCGAAGTGAAGTGGACCAAGTGGGAGAAGTTCTCCGTTTGGGGCGGCACATTGGCTACCAAGGGCGGCCTGGTGTTCTACAACACACTCGACGGCAATATCAAGGCACTCGACAAGACCAACGGCAAGGAAATCTGGAAGTTCAAGATGCCTTCCGGTGCGATTGGTGCGCCTATGAGCTACGCCTACAAGGGTAAGCAATACATCGCGACCAACTACGGTGTAGGCGGCTGGCCTGGTGTAGGTCTGGTATTTGACCTGACCGATCCAAGTGCTGGTCTGGGCGCGGTAGGTGCGTTCAAGGAACTCCAGAGCTACACCCAGATGGGCGGTGGTGTGATGGTGTTCGGTCTGTAATACAGGCCTTGTGATTAGGCCGCCGGTGCCCGGCACGATGGCAGGGTGCCGGCGGTTTTTATCCGATAGCTTAGTTCTGTGCGGTTTTTAAAGATCATCACGGTGTGTTTTAAGGGAAAGCAATGAAACTGATCAAGTGGAGTGTGATGTTCGCCATCTGGGCGAGCGCGTTCGGTGGGCAAGCTGCCATGGCGCAAGACAATGCGCAAATCAAGACCAAAGCCGACAGTCCATTACGAATTTGTGCGGGTGAGGATGAGCTGCCTTACTCGAATACCCGGCAGGAAGGGTTTGAAAACCGGATTGCCGACGTGCTGGCCAGCGAACTGGGCCGCAAGGTGGAAAACGTCTGGTGGAAAGATGCGCGCTATGTGGTGCGTGATCTTTTGGACAAAGACCAATGCGATGTGATTATTGGGGCGGACGAAAATGACCCGCGTGTCGCTACGACGCCAGCTTATTACCGCTCTGGCTACATCTTTGTTTACAAGAAAGACAAAGGTGACCTGGGGCTGACCGACTGGAACAGTCCGTACCTGAAAAAATCTTCCACCCAGATAGGCTGGATTCCGGAGACGCCACCAGAGGTGATGCTGGTGCAGATCGAGCGCTTTGTCGACATGTTCCAGTACAAGGCCGAGATCTCGAATTACAAATCGCCACGCAACCATTACATCAAATATGACCCATCGCGGGTGGTGAATGATGTGGTCAATGGCCGTGTGGATGTGGCCGTGCTGTGGGCACCTGCAGCTGCGCGCTACGTCAAGCAATCCAGCGTGCCACTGGTGGAAAAGCTGGTGGTGGATAACGCGAAAAAATCCAATGGTGAGCGCGTGCCGCACCAGTTCTCGGTGAGCGTTGGCGTGCGCAAAGGCGATACCGAACTGCTGAAGCAGATTGAGCAGGCGCTGGTGAAGCGCAAGGGCGATATTGATGCCATTTTGAAGGCAGAAGGTATCCCGCTGCTGCCGACCGCCAAGCCTTGAGCTTCCTGAACTCTGGGCTAAGCAAGATTTTTCAATAAGCAATAAAGGGTAATGCAATGCGTAATCGTCACAAACTGATTCTTATCTCCGCACTGTTGGCGGCCACCGTGTCTGTCTTCGCGGATGATCTGATCTTCCGCGGCACCATCTCGGGCGACATGCTCGATTTCAAGGGCCTTAACGAGACGGAAACCGATGCGGTGAAGAAATTCAAGCAGACCGGCGTCAACCCCTACAACGGCAATGCCGAAGTGATCAAAAAGGGTGAAAGCCTGTTCTCTACCGCCTGCTCTGGCTGCCATGGTCACCTTGCCGAGGGCAAGCTGGGCCCGGCCTTATCCGATGACTACTGGACCTATCCCAAGAACGCCACCGACAAGGGGTTGTTCGAGACCATTTTTGGCGGTGCCGAAGGCATGATGGGCCCGCAACGCGGCCGTCTGACGCAGGATGAAATGCTGCAGATCATGAGCTGGGTGCGCTCCATCTATAACGGCGATCCTGATAAAGCCAAATGGCTGAATAACTAAGTTTTTGTATCACTCCCTTCGCGATGTGATCCTGGCCGCGCGAAGGGTTCTTTCACTGCCGGGTATGAGGAGGAATGCAATGCAAAGCAAAAATTGGCTCAAGCACGGTCTGATGGGCGTGGCGGTTTTGGTATTTTCATCCAGTGCTTTTGCTTACGATGGCACCAACTGCAAGGAGCCCGGCAACTGCTGGGAACCCAAACCAGGTTTCCCGGACAAGATTGCCGGTTCCAAATACGACCCCAAGCATGATCCCGTAGAACTCAGCAAGCAGGAAAAGGCCATCAAGGCCATGAACGAGCGCAACGCCAAGCGCGTGGCCAACCTGAAGGAAACAGGTCAGTTCAAGTACGACGTCAAGTAAGGCTGGCGTTATCCGGCGCAGCGGAGGGTGCAGCTAGCACTGTCCGCTGTTTCCGGTGCCATGGCTGGCAAGCCAGTTCAACCACCGTCCCAGCGCGAATTAGCCTTCTGCGCGAATTAACCCATAGTGAATTCCATGAATCCGACACCTTCTGCACTGGCCGACTGGCGTGAACGCGCCACGGCGTTTGAACAATCCCTCAATGCGGTTGTGCTTGGACAGGCCCACCCCGTCCGTTCCCTGCTTATTTCGCTGTTTGCCCGCGGGCATGTATTGCTTGAAGGCGATGTCGGCGTGGGCAAGACCACCTTGCTGCGTGCTGCGGCACGCGCCCTGGGCGGGGCGTATCAACGGGTGGAAGGCACGGTGGACCTGATGCCATCGGACCTGATCTACCACACCTGGATAGACGATGCCGGCCAGATGCGGATTGATCCCGGCCCCTTGCTCAGCCAGGGCGAAGCCTTGTCGGTGTTTTTCTTTAATGAAATCAACCGGGCCCGTCCGCAAGTGCACTCGCTGTTGCTGCGCGCCATGGCCGAGCGCAGCGTGACGGCGTTTAACCGCGAATATTATTTCCCGCATTTCATCCTGTTTGCTGACCGCAACCGCGTGGAAAAAGAAGAAACCTTTGAGCTGCCCGGCGCCGCGCGCGACCGCTTTTTCATGGAAGTGCTGGTGCAGTCTCCCACGGACGATGACATCCGCAAGCAGCTGATGTTTGATACCCGCTTTCAGGATACCGATGCACTTATCGCCAGTGTGCCTGCGGCTGTGCTGCCGTATGACCAGCTCAATGCTGTGGCCGCCAGCATCCAGAAACATGTGCAAGCCAGCCCGGCGCTGCAGAATTACGCGCTTGCCCTGTGGCAGGCCACATCGCAGCCGCAGGATGTGGGCGTACAGCTTTCGGGCATTGATGTTTCCAGCCTGGTGCTGGCCGGCGCCAGCCCGCGCGGCATGGGCATGCTGATGCGCGGCGCGCGTGTGGTGGCGTGGCTCGCCGGGCGCGATTACCTGTTGCCGGAAGATATACGTGAAGTGTTCTACGACATTATTGCGCACCGCGTGTTTTTGCAGCCGGTGCATGAGCTGCACCGTGATGTGATCGCGCCCGCGCTGATGGACGCCATCCTGGCGCAGGTGGCGGCGCCGTGAGCCTGTTGTCCTCTGTTCCCGAGCTGATTCACTACTATGTGAAATGGCGCGCCAACGGCTTGCGCGCCGGGGCACATGTGGGCCGCATTGCCGGTTCCGGCAGCCGCTTTCGCGGCCATGGCCCCTTGCTGGATAACCCGGACCCGCGCCGGATTGATGTACGCGCTACCGCCCGCGATCCATACCGGCGCTTGCTGGTGAAGATGTACCAGCAAAATGTCTCGCTGCCAGTGTGGGTGGTGGCCGACTGGTCGGCTTCCATGGCGTTTCAGGGCGGGCAGGGCACAAACAAGATGGAAGTGATTGCCGATCTGTGCGAGCAACTGGCCTGGTCTACCTGGCGCATGGCAGACCGGCTGGGATTCATTGCCTGTAACGATGGCATCGTGCGCCCGCTGCAAGTGCCTGCGCGCTGCAGCCGCCTGCAAGGCAGCGCCATACGCCAGCGACTCATGCAGGCGCCAGCCCCGCAAGGCAGCGCCCATGGTCTGGCTTCTGCTGCCGCCGAGATTGGCCGCGAGCGTGCGCTGGTATTTCTGGTGACGGATGCGCATTACCCCTTGCCTGACCTGCAACACGTGCTGCAAAGCCTGAGCGGGCATGATGTGGTGCCTGTGGTGCTGTGGAACAGCGCCGAATACAGCGCCTTGCCACGCTGGGGTTTTGCCCGGTTTCGTGATGCTGAAACCCGGCAGGAGCGGTTGCTGTGGTGCCGCCCCCGCCTGCAGCAAAAAATCAATGCCGCCTATGAGGCGCGTCGTCAGGCCATTGCCGCGGTCTGCGCGCAATGGGGGCGTCTGCCGTTTTTTATCAGCGATCGCCTGCAAGCGCGTGCGCTGACACATTATTTTATGGAGTCGGCACGATGAGGCCTGTATGCAATTCCTGGTCTGTGGGCAGATGGCGCCGAAGGGGATGGCGATTGATGTTCGCCCAGGCCCTGCTAGGTTTGTCGATTGCTACCGCATATGCCGCCAACGATGTGCAGGTGCAAAGCCATTATCGCGAGGCCGGGTATTTTATTGGTGATGTGATTGATGAGGTGGTGGATATCAGCGCCATGCCAGGCGCCACGCTGGTGGAAGAAACCCTGCCGCGCAGTGGCGATGGACAATGGATAGAGTTGCGGGAGGTGCATGTGCAGGAAAATGCCCCTGAGCATGGCCGTTTCAAGCTGCATCTGCGCTGGCAGTTATTCAAGGCGCTGCGCGAGACGCGCACCATTCCACTGCCTGCGTTCACGGTCAACCTCCGCCAAGGCCAGGCGGTCGTGCCGGTAAAGATACATGAGCGGCAGGTCATGGTGTCGCCCTTGCTGCCGGTGATTCTCGATACCAGTCAGACCAGCTTGCGCCCCGACAGCCTGCCGCCACTGCGCGATACAACGCGACCAATGCGCCATACCTTGCTGGCGCTGACCCTGACCGTGCTGGCCGCGCTGTGGCTGCTCTGGCGTCACGATAAACCACCTTTCCGCTGGGCAGCAGCCGGACCCTTCACATCGGCTTGCCGTCATCTGCGCGGTCGGCAGGGACGCAAGCTCAGCCTGGCGCAGCGCTTTGCCGTGGCGCACCACGCCTTTAATCAGGCCGCGGGTCGCACGGTATTTGCCAGCGATGTACCGTTATTACTGACACTGCGGCCTGAGCTTGCGCGTCTGCAGCCTGAGATTGAAGCATTTTATGCGCGCTCGGCCCGCGTGTTTTTTGCTGAGGCCAGCCTTGCCGGGGAGGCGGATGACGCCGCCGCTATCAAGCGATTGCTGACCGCCTGCCGCGCACTGGAGCGAGGTCGTCAACCTTGAGTGCATTGGGATTTGATACCCCCGCCGTCCTCTGGCTGCTGGTGCTGGCGGTGCTGCCCTTGTGGCGCCATGGGCAAACACTGTTGCGCCATCCCGCCATGTTGTTAATGCCGGAAGATCGCTGGTCCCGCGCCTTGGCATGGACGCTGCGGCTGCTCGGCATGCTGGCGATCATCACCCTGGTGCTGGGCATGGCGGGCTTGCATTTGCGCGAATCCGAAGTCGAGCGTGTGGGCCATGGGGCGCACATTATGGTGGTGCTGGATCGCAGTGCCAGCATGAACGATGACTTTGCCGGCAAGTATATCCAGGCAGCCGATGCCACTCAGAATCCCTCCAAGCTCAAGGCTGCGCGCGATGTGCTGTCGCAGTTTATCCAGAGTCGCCAGCAGGATCTGGTCGGGTTGATTACCTTCAGCACCTCACCTGTTTTTGTATTGCCACTCACGCACGACCAGGTGGCGCTGAAAGCCGCACTCGATAGCGCTGAAGCGCAGGGTATGGGCTTTACCGCCGTGGCGCGCGGCCTGGGCATGGCGCTCGATTACTTCAAGGGCAAGCCGGTGACCGGCGCACGGCTGATCCTGCTGGTGTCGGATGGCGGTGCGCATATCGATAGCCAGACCCAGGATCGCATACGCAGCTGGTTTGCCAGTGAGCATGCGGCATTGGCCTGGATTTATATACGCGGCACCAACTCCCCCAGCATCTTTGTGCAGCCGGGCGAGGGCGACGATGCCGCCAGTGCGCCTGAATACTTCCTGCATGAATACTTCAAGACCCTGGGCGTGCCTTACCAGGCGTATGAAGCAGAAAACCCGCGCGCCCTTGAGGCTGCCCTGCGGGATGTCGGCAATATGCACAACCTGCCTTCGCATTACTTTGAAAAACAGCCACGCCGCGATCTGGCCGGGCTCTGCTATGCCGCAGCCCTGCTGTTGCTGGCATTGCTGTATGGCGCAAAACGAATGGAGATATCGCAATGGCACGCATGATCTTGTGGCGCGACACCCTGGCCTGGACACTGCTTGCCGCTGGTTTGGGGCTCACGGCCTGGCAAGGCTGGCAATGGCTGCAGGCCAGCCAGATCAATGATGCACTTCATCAGCCCAAGGAGCCGCTGGATAAACACGCGCCCTGGCTGGCGCAGACTCACGAAGGTCAGCTTCTGCAGGCCTGGCAACTGACAAGGCGCGGTGACAGCAGCCATGCCCTGGAAGTCTATGGACGGCTGGAGCCGCAGCTTGCGCCCGCCTTGCTGGCGCGCGCCAAATACAATATGGGCAATGCCTATCTGTCCACCGCGCTGGGTGCATTGAGTGAAGAGGGCGCGCTGGCTTACAACCAGGCTGCCCCCTTGCTTGCCATGGCGAAAGATGCCTACCGCGATGCCCTGCGCCATGACCCGCAGCTGTGGGATGCCCGGCACAACATGGAGCTGGCGCAACGTGCCAGCCCCGATATCACGCCCGGCATCCGCAATGAACAATCCCAGGAAGAAACCGAGCTCAAAACCACTACCGAGCGCGCCTGGCCGACCATCCCCGGGTTTCCCAAAGGTATGCCGTGAAGCAAGGCTGGCGTTTACGTTTGACGCAGGCACCGGGCCGGACATTGCTGCTGGTGGCCTGCCTCCTGATGCTGCCGGTGTTTTTGCATCCGCAGCTGCCCTTGCCGCGCAAGGTGTATGCGGTGGGGTTTGTCATCGATATTACCCAGAGCATGAATGTGCGCGATGGCGGCCCCGGCGGTATCGCCCGTCTGGCTTTCGCCCGGCAATCGGTACGCGATACCTTGCGTCATCTGCCATGCGGCTCGCTGGTCAGCATCGGCATGTTTACCGAGCGCGATGTGTCCATGCTGTTCAAGCCCATGGAAGTCTGCGCGCATTTCAGCGTGCTGGATGAAGCGGTGGAGCGGCTCGACTGGCGCATGGCGTGGGCGGCAGATTCGTTCATCACGCACGGGCTTTACCGCGGCATAGAAGAAACCCGCAAGCTCAAGCTGGATACCCTGGTGTTTATCACCGATGGACAGCAGGCGCCGCCAGCCAATCCGCGCTATATGCCGGTGTTTGACGGCAAGCCTGGCGAAGTCGGCGGGATTATCGCTGGCGTCGGCGGCCGCCAGCGGCAAGCCATCCCCAAGCTCGATGAAAACGACAACATCACTGGCTACTGGG
>ERZ1034423.160-NODE-160-length-11127-cov-2.393967_pt1 | contig 11127 bp, 12 predicted proteins | sample MGYA00520609_ERZ1034423 | MGnify/ENA primary metagenome ERZ1034423 (study PRJEB33736, sample SAMEA104288487) | Azolla rubra | place: Australia | collected 1985 | study: EMG produced TPA metagenomics assembly of the PRJEB19522 data set (Is there foul play in the... | reverse complement strand
GCGCTCCAGCAGGATCGCCTCGAGATGGCGCACCGCGTTGCGGGTGTTGCAGAACACCAGCGAGCAGGGCGAATCGTGGAAGCGCAGCAGGTTGACGACCGCGAGCTCGGCCTCCTTCGGGTAGACCCGGATGGCGCGATACTCGATGTCGGCATGGCCGCGCGCATCGCCGGCGACCTCGATGCGAAGCGCATCGTTCTGGTAGCTCTTGGCGAGATGGATGATCGCCTTCGGCAGCGTCGCCGAGAACAGCAGGCTGCGGCGCTCGGCCGGCGCCGTCTTCAGGATGAATTCGAGATCGTCGCGGAAGCCGAGATCGAGCATCTCGTCGGCCTCGTCGAGAATGACGACCTTCAGTTCGGAGAGATCGAGCGCGCGGCGCGTGATGTGGTCGCGCAGGCGGCCCGGCGTGCCGACGATGATATGGGCTCCCCGTTCGAGCGCACGGCGCTCGTTGCGGATGTCCATGCCGCCGACGCAGGAACCGATGATGGCGCCGGTCTCGGCATAGAGCCATTCCAGCTCGCGCTGGACCTGCATGGCCAGTTCGCGGGTCGGCGCGATGGCGAGGGCCAGCGGCTTTCCGGCGCGGCCGAATCGCGCGTCGCCTTCGAGAAGCGTCGGTGCCATCGCGAGACCGAAGGCCACCGTCTTGCCCGAGCCTGTCTGGGCGGACACGAGCGCATCGCGACCCAGCAGTTCGGGGTCGATCATGGCTTCCTGAACGGGGGTCAGGGTCTCATAGCCACGCTTGCGCAAGGCCTCGGCAATCGCCGGGACGATGGCGTCAAAATTCGTCATGGGTTTGTCTTTCGAACGTGATGGATGGTGCGGGCACAGGCTCCGCGCCCGCCGATTGCGGGTATGTTGGCGCCGTTCCTACCCGGAACCTCTGCAAAAGTACAGGGGGCCGGGGCGAAAAGGCGGGATATGGTGAAGGAGCCCGGTGACGTGGCGCCAACCAACGCCGCTGTCTTCATCGACGCAGCCGCGCCATGGTAAAGGCATCGACATAGCTGCCCGAGCGGAAGGCAAAATCCCGGTGCAGGCCTTCGGTCTCGAAGGCGAAGGACTGGTAGAGAGCAATTGCGGCATGGTTGTCGCAAAAGACGGTCAGTTCCAGTCGGTGCAGATCGAGCCAGTCGTCGGCCATGGCCACGACCTCCCCGAGAAGGGCGCGGCCGATGCCACGGCGGTGGTAAGTGTCGTGCACGCCCATGCCTATCGTGGCCACATGGGCACGACGGCCGGTCGCGCGGATGAGGCCGATATCACCGACCACGATGTCGTCCATCACCGCCACAAGGGAAAGCACTTCACCGCGGGGCTGTTCAATGATGCGACGGACCTCCTCCGCCGACTGATAGGGCAGGCGCAAGGTGCCGGCGCGGTAGCCGGGCTGATTGTGAAAATCGGCGATCTGCTGGGCGTCGGAGGGTGTCACGGGGCGGATGACCAGGCCATGCGGCCAGGATGCGGCGGACCAGACGGGGCGAGGGGTGGCGGGTTCATGCATGGGCTCTCACTTTCATTCGATGGAGAGAGCCGGTTCCTGCAACCCCGGCTGTCTCGCAGGGTTGCCGGGGGATGACTTGCAGCCGGTTAGGCCATCGAGACACGCCCAGCGCCCTGAAACAGGACGACGGTCATCATGGTCACGAAGAGGGCTGATACGGCAGAGGTCATCGGCTGAAGTTGCTGGCGAGGCTGTTGATTGTCAAGCGTGGCGTTCGGCGCTGTTGCCCGAATCCGCCCGGCGGTTTATGCCGATTGCATGTCCAGCCTGTCGCATTTCCCAGAGCGCGCGATCGCCATCGACTTCGAAACCGCCACGGAGGCCCGAGCAAGTGCCTGTGCTGTCGGCCTTGCCTTTATCGAGAACGGCATGGTGGTGCGCGTCGAGGAGCGGTTGATCCGTCCGCCCGGCAATCGGTTCTCGCCGTTCAATACCGCCATCCACGGCATCCGGCCGGAGCATGTCGCTTTCGCGCCGGAGTTTCCTGAAGTTATGGCGGAGTTCATCCCGGATTTCGAGGGGGCGATCATGGTCGCCCACAATGCTGCCTTCGACTTTTCGGTGATCCGGGCGAGCTTCGACCTTTACGAAATGGCGTATCCGGAATTTTCGTACCTCTGCAGCGTCAAGCTTGCGCAACGCCACTGGCCGGACCTCGGATCCCATCGCCTCAATGTTCTGGCGGCACATCTGGGTCTGTCCTTCCAGCATCATAATGCGGCGGAAGATGCGCGGATCTGTGCGCAGGCCTGCCTTGCCATGGTGGGTGAGGCGGGTGCGAGTGGCTTGATCGATCTGGCGAGCCGGCTTGCGCTCAATCCCGGTCGGGTCCATCGCGATGGCTATGATGCGTGTTCCTTTGCGCGAAGGCCCAAACGGACGGCTGTCGCCTTGCAAGGCTGAGACAGCGTCTTATCTAGAGGCTATCGATCACAAAGGAGTGAGGCCATGTCTCGTCGACTGTTCACCATTGCTGCTCTCACAGCTGGTATCGCTGCACCAGCGCTTGCAGACGTCGTCGGCAAGGTTGGTGTCGACTGGGTCGGCAACGACATCGTCGTAGAGGCCGTGACAGATCCCGGGGTGAAGGGGGTTACCTGCCATGTGACCTATTTCGACCGTTCGATCATCGATCGGCTGAGCAAGGGCAACTGGTTCGAGGACCCATCGAACAATTCGATCGCTTGCCGCCAGACGGGACCGATTGAGATCGGCAGGATCGATCTGTCGGAGGAGGGGGAGGAGGTGTTTCGCGAGGGACTTTCCATCATCTGGAAGTCGCTCGTTGTGAACCGGATCTACGACAAGGAGAATGATACGCTGATCTATCTTGCGCATTCCCGCCAAGTGGTCGAGGGGTCGGCGAAGATGGCGATTTCCACGGTGCCGTTGTTCAACCAGAATGTGACCTGGACAGCCGGAAAGCCCAATTAGTCTCCATTCTCTGTATCCCAGGCTACGCAGTGTCGCGTCCGCCCTCAACGTAATACGCCCTGAAGCGATGCTCCAGGGCGTTTGTTTTTGTGCGTAGGCGACCGAATTACTTGACGTATACGGTCTTGCCACCGTTTGCCGCGGTTTCGACCAGAACGACATTCGAAAGCTGCACGTTCTGCGCTCCAAGCGCTGCAGTCAAAGCCGGGTCTTTCTGGAGTTCAGCCTGGGCTTCGGCCATAGCTGTCTCACTCTGGGAAAGGCGCTCGATCTTGGTGAATTTCTCACGCGTGCTCTCGCTGTTGAGAGTGGTCATCAACACAACGGTGACGTTGTCACTCATCGTCGTGGACGCAGTCGTGGCCGTGGTGTCGACCATTGGGTCTGCGGTCTGAGCCAGTGCGGCACCCGATACGGACGCGATGGACATGGCGCCGGCGAGAGTGAGCTTTACAGCAGAATTCATGGTGTTTCTCCTTGTTTTCTTTGTAGAAACTTCCCTTCGTCGGAAGTAATGGAGAAACGTGCCAAGCCGCGACCGGTTCCATTTTTAATGAAACAGCTTGATGGTGTAACCTGATGGTGATCGCTGGACACAGCGGAAAACGCGGTCGGCACCGGGCCAACCGCGTTGCGAGCTGTCAGACACCGCCCGACCTGGGCAGATGTCTCGGGAAGAGCAGTCGGCTCAGGCGGCCTGGGCCAGTTCGTCGGCAATCACAGTGTCGAGGTTGAGGAAACAGACCATCGACTTTTCGAGCGCCACGATGCCACGGCAGAAGGCGCGCTGGGCTTCCGGGATGATTTCCGGAGCCTGTTGCAGTTCTTCGCTCTTGATCGTCATCATGTCGGAGACCTGTTCCACCAGCAGGCCAACCAGCTTGCCGGCGATGTCGGTGACGATGATGGCGGCGCGCTCAGACGGCTCGGTCATCTTCATGCCGAGACGGCAGGCCATGTCGATGACGGGGATGACGGCGCCGCGCAGGTTGATCAGCCCGAGAACGTAGGGCGGCGTATGGGGCATCGGCGTGACAGGTGCCCAGCCACGAATTTCGCGGATGGCCATGATGTCGATGCAGAATTCCTGTTCGCCGAGATGGAAGGACACGATTTCGAGATACGCACCCGACTGTTTGATAGCATTGCTCATCTTAGAACTCTTCCCAGTGTTCTTTTGCAGCGGCACCGCTCGCGGATGCCGACGCCGTTCGGTTGAATGTTCCCGCCACCTTGTTGATCAGGGCACGCGCGGGAGAGGGTCTTGCTGGGGTGGCGGCGACAGCCAACTCCGGCGGATGTGCATGAGCAGTCTCGCGCAAGTTCATCTTGAACTGTCCGACCAGACGCGACAGGTTCTCCGCATCGCTGGCCAGAGTGTGGGACGCCGCGTTGGTCTGCTCCACCATCGCTGCATTCTGTTGCGTGACCTGGTCCATCTGTCCGACGGCCGAATTGATCTCGCTCAGTCCAACCGATTGTTCACGCGCGCTGGTAACGATTGCCTTAACGTGCTCGTTAATTCGTAAAACATCTTCGCCAATCCGGTGCAGGGCCTGGCCTGTGGCGGTGACCAGATCGACGCCGCTGCGCACTTCCTCGCTGGACCGGGTAACGAGCGTCTTGATGTTGCGTGCGGCTTCTGCGGCCCGGCCGGCAAGGGCGCGGACCTCCTGGGCGACGACGGCAAAGCCCTTGCCCGCTTCGCCGGCGTTCAGTGCCAGCAGGTTCGTCTGGAAGGCTATTTCGTCGATGACGTTGATGATCTTGCCGATTTCGCCGGTGGCATCTTCGATCCGGTTCATGGCCGACATGGCGTCGTTGACGACTTCACCTGATTTCTCGGCGTAGTCCTTCGCATTGTCGACCATGTGGCTTGCTTCCTCGGCGCGCTCCGTCGAGGACTTTACGGTCTGGGTGATTTCCGACAGCGCGGCGGAGGTTTCCTCCAGCGATGCTGCCTGCTGCTCCGTGCGACGGGCGAGATCGTCTGCGGCGCTGCGCATCTGCTGGCTGTTGGCGTGGATGGAGCTGCTGTTGCTGGCGATCTCCGTCATTACCTTCTTGAGGTTGGTCGCCACCTCGTTGAAGTCGTGACGCAGGCGTTCCAGGTCCGGCGGGAAGGTTACGGTGATATTGGCGGAGAGGTCGCCCTCCGACAGGAGCTTCAGGCCTTCGCCGAGCGCGTCCACAGCAAGCTTCAGGGCGCGGGTGTCAGCTTCTGCCGCTGACATCCGACGCTCGCGCTCCGCTTCATCTTCCAGTCGCTGGTTACGTGTGCTTTCCTCAAGGTTCTGCTTTTCAATGGCGGCCAGTCTGAAGACGTCTGCCGACTTGGCCATGTGGCCGATTTCGTCGCCGCGTTCGGTGCCTTCCATCCGCGACTCATAATCGCCGTCCACGATGCGCTGCATGCTGCGGGCGACGCCCCTTATTCCGTTGGCAATCGAGTTGCCGTGGATGAATTGCAGAGCGAGCACGGTCAGGAATGCGAGCGTGCCGAGAATTAGCTGGACGCGAAGGGCTTCGGCACTTCGGCTGGTTGCCTCGGCGACCCGTTCTTCAACAATGTTGCCGCCGAGCGCCGAGACGTTGTTGAGGGTGGCCCCCAGCCGCTCGCCGGCGCCATCGATCGCATCGTCGATGGCGGCATAATCTTCCTCGGGCGCGCCGGTCTCGACCATGCGCTTCAGGTCAACCTTGATCGCCTGGAGGACAATCTGCAGGTCCTGGTCATAATTGCTGACCTCGCCGGCGGCGCCGGCTTCGGTCGCTATGGCTTTTAGGGTGGCGCTACCTTCGATGAGCAACGCTCCCGCGGCGTCGATGATCGCGATGCGCTCGGGCTGAATGCTGCCTTCGCCCCGGTCGATGATCGTGTCCATGGCGGCGAGAACGAGATTGGCATTGGCCAGCCGCATCTCGTTGACCTTCTCGACCTCATCCTTCACCGTTATGGCGCGTTCGAGAGCAAGATTGAGTTGCGCGTTCTGGTACCAGCCGACCGCGAGCATTGAGCCGATGCCCAACACTGCCGCACTTCCGAGCGTCATCAGACGCTGCCTGACCGACAGGTTCTTACCCGTAATGTAGTTCAACAAGCTGCGTCTCCCCAGGCTCGGTCTGGCGGCCCCGTGCCCGCCTGTAACGTGTCATGCGAAGATCAGGTGCAGACCTGTTGGACAGTCATGTCCGGGTGGTGCCTTCACCACAACGCATTTTGAGACTCGCATACTATAGTTAAACGGAAACTAATTTAACTTGGTCTTGTTATGCGATGTCTCCTGCGCCTCAGGGTTCTGTGGAAATCGCGCGTCGATAGAGATGCCAGGTTGCGTGGCCGGCCACCGGCAGGACGACAAGCAGACCCGCGAAGGCCGGTAAAAGCGCAAGAAATGCCGCCATCGCGATCAGGAAACCGAATGCGAGCATAGGGATCGGGTTTTCCAGCACGGTCCGCATGCTTGACAGCATGGCCGTGACAAAATCCGGGTCATGGTCCAGCAGAAGCGGCATGGACATCACGGTTGCTGAGAACAGGATCGTGGCGAGGACGGCGCCAACGATGGTTCCTATGGCGAGAAACGTCAGGCCCTCGGGGGTGAAAAGGACGAGTTCGCCGAAGGCATTGAGCGTGGCGGGAATGCGAAAACCGAGCAGAAGTGCCATCAGCAGGCGCACCTGGTAGATCCAGATCCAGAAGATGAAGAGCACCACGAAAGCCATCCATGACAACTGGCGCTCACGCTGGCGGAAGGCCTCGGTCAGGATTGCCTTCCACCCGACCGGTTCGCCGGCCTGATGGCGCCGGCTGATCTCGTAAAGGCCGACGGCGACAAAGGGACCGACCAGGGGGAAACCGATTGCGACGGGGATGATCATCCAGGGCAAATGATAATAGGCCAGCATCAAGGCGATGAAGAGCCCACCAAGTGCGTATATGGCTCCGAAGAACAAGCCGTAGAGGGGATAGGTGCAAAAGTCGCGCCACCCGTCCGATAACGCGGCTGCCACATCGTGAAGCGTCAACCTGTTGATGCGAAACTTCGGCATCGGGCCGTCTGTGACGATATGATTATCCATCTGTCCCTCCCAAGACACCGGTCGCTGCTCCGATCTGGCAGCAAAATCTGATTCCGTTCCTTGATATCCGTCAAGTTGCTGCAGGACCGGCGCAGAAAGGACCTGTCTTCCTCTCCTGAATGCGCTATGTTTGGACTATGATCCATTCACAAGACAGGTCTAGGCATCTCCCTTTGCTTGCCCTCGGGCTCGCCGGATTGCTTGTGTCGGTCTTCGTCTTCCTCGGTTGGATACGCTTCGGAGGCGAGATCTTCCTGACGCTGATCGACTCGGGCCTTGCCTATTGCTTCTGATGCCGTTTCGGATCGCCGTGACATATCGGCGCTGCTCTTCCCTTGACGTCGTGTTGAATTGCTTTTCGTCGGCCATCGGACTATTCGGCCCGATAGCATTGCAATTTCTGCCAAGGATCACCCTTTATGAAAACCATTCGGATCGTCTTGTGGGCCGCCGTCATCGTCATGGCTGGCGCGCTCGGCTGGTTGACCTACAACGTCACACAGTCCGGCGATAAGATCGCCGAGGCGCCGTTCGGTGTACCGTTCCAGCTCGTCGATCAGAATGCTCAGCCGATCAGCGAGCAGGCCTTTCGCGGCAGGCCGACGGCCCTATTCTTCGGTTTCACCCATTGCCCGGAAGTTTGCCCGACCACGCTGTTCGAACTGGACGGCTGGCTGAAGCAGGTCGATCCGGATGCGAAGGGTCTGCAGGCTTATTTCGTAACGGTTGATCCCGAACGCGATACACCGCAGATCCTTGGTCAGTATATTTCCAACGTCACGAACCGGGTCACGGGTATTGCCGGCGACCCGGCCAAGATTGCCGAAGTGGTCAAGGGCTTCCGGGTCTATGCCAAGAAGGTGCCGCTCGACGAGAGCAAGCCGGATGGCGATTACACGATGGACCACACGGCTTCGATCTTCCTGCTTGATGCCGAAGGGCGTTTCAAGGCACGATCGCCTATGGGGAAAACCCAGAAACGGCAGTGAAGAAGCTCGAAAACCTGATGAAGGGCTGACACGCCCTTCGTTTGCGGCGGTTGCCTTGGCGGCCATTGCGTTGTACCGCAACGGCTGATCTTCAGACGTCCGAGAAAGTACAGCCGTGAGCGAAATCCGTCTCTTTGTCAGCACGACCGAACAGAATGCCAATCGCATCCTGGACCTCCTGGGTTTCGAGTTCGGCGAAGAAGATTTTGCCATCGCGACCACGGAGGTCGACGAGAAGGCGGATATCTGGGAAGCCTCGATCTATCTGATGATCGAGGATGAAGAGGCCGTGCAGGCGCGATTTGCGACCGCAATCGCGCAAGAGTTTCCCGAGCTTGCGATCACGCGCGAGATAATCCCTGATATCGACTGGATCGCGAAGTCGCTCGAAGGGCTGACGCCTGTCCGGGCAGGGCGCTTTCTGGTGCATGGCTCGCATGACAGGGACAAGGTCCAGGTGCACGACATCGCCATCGAGATCGATGCCGGTCAGGCTTTTGGCACCGGCCATCATGGTACGACCGCAGGCTGCCTTGAGGTCATCGAAACAGTCGTGAGGTCGCGCAAGGTGCGCAATGCGCTTGATCTCGGCACCGGCAGTGGTGTTCTCGCGATTGCCGTGCGCAAGCTTTTGCCGATCCCGGTGCTGGCAACCGACATCGATCCGATCGCCGTGCGCGTGGCGCGCGACAATGCGCGGCGCAACCAATTGGTCGATGCGATCGATTTTCGCACGGCGCCGGGTTTTCATTCGACGGCGTTTCGGGAATACGGACCATTTGATCTGATTATTGCCAATATCCTGGCGCGACCGCTGATCAAGATGGCGCCGCAGTTGGTGACGCATCTTGCACCGAACGGCTCGGTGATCCTCTCGGGCATCCTGGCCAGCCAGCGCTGGAAGGTGATCGCCGCCTATAGCGGCGCGGGGCTTTCGCATGTGCGGACGATCTGGCGCAATGGCTGGGTGACCATCCACTTCACGCAAGGCAAGGGCTGACTCCTGGAGTCAGGTTCCTGAGCTTATTCAGGCATGAAAAAAGGCGGCCCCGTGAGGAGCCGCCTTTTTGGCATCGGCATCGTGCCGCGCCTTGCTCCGCGAGCGTGGGAGGAGCGCTCAAGCGGATCGTGATGTCTTAGAGCACGTCCATTGAACGCGGAATCGCATTTAGGATTCCCTTGGCTGCCGAATTCTGATTCCTTCCCTCCGACTGGTGATTTGGTCGGAGGCAATATGACCCGAGCTTTCAGCGATGATCTGCGTAGCCGCATTCTGGCTGCGTCACGGAATGGCATGTCCGCGCGTTCAGCAGCAGCACGATTTGGGATTGGCATTTCGACAGCCATCGCCTGGATTGCGAGTGCGCGGCAGGGTCGGTTGACCCCTTTGAGGCAGGGCCGACGCGGCGGCTCGCGCCTGGATGCTCACGAGGACTTCATCATCGGCATGATCGAAGAGGCGAAGGACATCACACTCAACGAGATGGTTCTGCGATTGCATGAGGAGAGAGCCGTATCGATCGGCCGCAGTGCGCTTGACGTCTGGCTGCGAAAGCGCGGCTGGACTTTCAAAAAAAGACCGCACATGCACTGGAGCAGGACCGTCCTGACCTGCTGAAGCGTCGCCAGGACTGGTTCGACGGCCAGCTCGATCTCGATCCGGCGCGCCTTGTCTTCATCGATGAAACCGGCCTGAGCACGAAGATGTCCCGGCTTCGCGGACGAGCCCCTTGCGGAGATCGATGCCGTTCACCGGTCCCTCACGGCCATTGGAAGACAACGACGTTTACCGGCGCGCTCAGGCTATCCGGCATGACCGCGCCCATGGTCTTGGACGGTGCGATGAACGGGGTCGCGTTCCAGGCCTATGTCCAACAGGTTCTCATTCCAACCTTGGCACCGGGCGACATCGTCATCATGGACAATCTGCCTGCACATAAGGCGGAGGGCGTGCGTCTCGCAATCGAAGGTGCGGGGTGCCGGTTGCTCTACCTTCCTCCCTACAGTCCAGACTTCAATCCCATCGAGAAGGCCTTCGCGAAGCTCAAGGCCGTCTTGCGCGCCAAAGCTGAGCGAACGGTCGAGGGCTTATGGAATACCGTCGGCCAGATCGTCACGCTGCTCGAACCACAAGAATGCGCCAACTACTTCAAATCGTGCGGATATGACCCCGAGTAAACCGGACGCGCTCTAGCCGCAGCGTCCTAATGGCCGCTTCACCTCACGCGTGCCCGGCATCCATCGACAGCATGGCCGGGTTGATGCCCATCAGCGCCAGCGCACGGTCATACTTGTTGTCGAGGCTGCGGTCGAAAATCAGGTCTTCGGTGGCGGCGCAGTTGAGCCAGCCGTTCTGGGCGATTTCCTCTTCCAGCTGGCCAGGGCCCCAGCCAGCATAACCCAGCAGCATGGTGGCGTAGCGCGGACCACGGCCATCCGAAATAGCGCGAACGATGTCGAGCGTGGCGGTCAATGAGATGTCGTCGCTGACGGGGATGGAGCTGTCGGAGAGATAATCGTCGGAATGCAGCACGAAGCCGCGGTTCTGCTCGACCGGGCCGCCGCATTGAATGGGAAAATGGCGGGCGTGATCGGGCAGCATGATCGCATCATTGCGGTCGATCAGTTCCAGATGCAGCAGGAGATCGGCAAAGGTCACCGATTGCGAACGGTTGATGATGAAACCCATGGCGCCGGCATCCGAATGGGCGCAGATATAGACGACGGCGCGGGCGAAATTGCCGTCCGCCATGCCCGGCATGGCAATCAGCAACTGTCCGTCCAGGAAGCCGCGCTCTCGTAATGATGTCTTTGACGCCAATGCCATGCCTGCCTCCTCGGTCTGCCTTGCGGCCATCGGTTCGATGCGTGGTTCAGGTGGTCCTGATCCAAGATGGGGCAGAAGCGCACTGCGATCAACCGAAAATGATGGGGGTCGCTCAAGCGTGACTGGCATAGCCATGCTTCATCGCCTAGAGCATCAATCACGATCCACGGATATCGCAGCCTCATGCCGCTCCCCCGACATCGCCTCTGTTCTCCGCTTATGGCCCGGCTCGCCGGTCTTGCCGTGTTGCTACCGCTCTGTCTCGTGCCGATGGCGCG
>ERZ1034423.159-NODE-159-length-11205-cov-2.390224_pt1 | contig 11205 bp, 8 predicted proteins | sample MGYA00520609_ERZ1034423 | MGnify/ENA primary metagenome ERZ1034423 (study PRJEB33736, sample SAMEA104288487) | Azolla rubra | place: Australia | collected 1985 | study: EMG produced TPA metagenomics assembly of the PRJEB19522 data set (Is there foul play in the... | reverse complement strand
CCCATACGCAGTTTGCGGCGAGCCTTTATTACCGCGACGGAAGGTGATCTGGAAGTTCGCGTCGCTGGTTCCATGGGGCACAGGCGTGATGAGCTGAGTGATCTGGGGCGTGATTTCGATACGATGGCATCGCGATTGGGAGCCCTCTTGCAAGGGCAGTCAAGGCTTTTGCATCACGTCTCCCATGAGTTGCGATCGCCGCTGGCACGCATGCAAATGGCAATAGGCCTTGCCCGCCAGAGCCCGGAAAAAGTCAGCAGCTCGCTTGAGCGTATTGAGCGGGAGTCTATCCGCATGGATAAGCTGGTAGGGGAGTTGCTGGCATTTTCACGCCTGGAATCCGGCGTTACAAATATCCACAAAGAGCAACTGGAACTTAGTGATTTGCTATTCACTCTGGCGGAAGATGCGCAATTTGAAGCCAAGGAACGCAAGATAGAAGTGCGATTGCTGCCGCATGACGATTTCGTAATGCATGCGCAGCCTGACCTGTTGCATCGGGCATTGGAAAATATCGTGCGCAATGCGCTCAAATATGGTCCTGATGGCAGCGATGTCGATATTGACGTCACGAGCGACCCGGCAACACATATGGTACTTATCCGAATTCGCGATCAGGGCATGGGGGTCGCTCCGCATGAACTGGAAACCATCTTTCAGCCGTTTTACCGTGCCAATTCAGGGCTGGGGTCAGATGGTCATGGCATTGGTCTTGCCCTGGCCAAGCAGGTGGTTGAAATGCATGGCGGCAAAATTTCTGCACGCAATATTTCTCCTGTGGGTTTTGAAGTTGCGGTGCAATTGCCCTATCTGGACTAGCCCGAGCTAAGCTTCCGCAATAACGTTGCACCTCCATACACATTACCTGGCGCTCTTGCGTCAGGTAATTTCTGCACCGCCTCTATCTATTTAGCATTTCATTTTTTCTGGACGAACATGGCCTGCGCCTCTGATCGCAGCTTCGTTCGGCAAAGTCTGCTTTTTAAGATATAAAAATCAATGGCTTGATCTTTTTTTTCGCTTGTCTCCCGCTTGCCCATGCGTATGTTTCCCCCTCTGAATTCTCATGCTGATGCAGTTCCATATAGCACCTTGAGCCAATGGTTGAGGTGTGAATCTGCTGCTAGCCTTTCACTTGTTTTTCGCAATGCTCCAGTGCGCAGCCGGCCTGGCTTGCATTGCGCTATGCATGGCAAATCCATAATAAAAGTGATGAAGGTTGTTTTACCGGGTTGTGCATCCACCAGCATTCACGATGGCTGGATACGCAAATAACTATAAAGCAGGTTCACAAGCGTCTATAGGGGTTCATATGAGTATTACACAAATCAAAACGCTGCCTTTGCTCCAAGGGCTGCCCCAGCCATTGCTGGATGAGTATTCCCGATATTTCAGGTTGTTTCGCATCGAGAAAAAGCATTTCGTGTGTCATAAAGGGGACGATGCCAATGAGTTGTTCTTTTTGCTGAGCGGGCGTCTGATGGTGGTCGACATTTCCGCCGAGGGTCGGCAGACGGGGCTCAGTTTTATTTCGCCCGGGGATTATTTTGGCGAGTTGTCGGTGTTGGATGATCTTCCGCGTTCGGCTTCCATTGTTGCGGTTTCCGAGTCGCTGATCGCCGCCTTGCCTAAAAGCAAGGTCGTCAGCCTGGTCAACCATGTTCCCAAGGTGGCAGAGCGTATGCTGAGGGATATGTGCCATCGCATGCGCATGGTGACCGATCTTCGGTGTCTGCTGGGCGTGCCTAATGCGTACAGCCGCGTATTTTTACTGATTTCCCGCATGGCAAAAAATCAATCCTATGTCGATCATTTCCCTTCGCATCAGCAAGTGGCCATTATGGTGAATACCAGCCGCGAGACGGTCTCGCGTGCCCTTGGCTTGCTGGTAAGTGAGGGTGTGGTGGAAAAGGAAAGCATGCGTCTGATTGTAAAAGATCCGGACGCGCTGAATCGCATGGCAATGGATTTCATGATCTCCGGAGCAAAGGTATAGCTTCACTAAAGTCACATTCTGCCCGTTGATGTCGCTGAGTGACGCATGTTCAGCCAGCGTGGATAAAGCAGGAAAACCAAAAGAGCATTGTCCCGGCAGGGCAATGCTCTTTTTACGTCTGCGCCAGATGGGGCGTATGCAAAACTTATCCTACTCCCCTCTGTATTACGCAATAGAGTATGATTTATCTTCGATTGTGGCCTGAATCGGGCTTTTGCTATCTAACCGACATACTCTACAGGAGGTCACGTGACACGTTTTATCGTATGTATCTTGGCGTTATTCCTTTCTTTTCAAACCTTGGCGGCAGATAGTGTGCCGACGGACCAGTCCATCAAAAACCTGCTGGATGCCATGAATGCCAAGCAGATGCTGGAAAAAGTCCGGTCGCAGAATGCTAGTTCCGTAAAAAGCTCGATTCTTGGTCAGTTGGGTGGCAAGCAGATAAATCAGCAACAGGAAAAAGTGCTGAATGCTACTGCTGAGAAAATCTCCAGCATCATGGCCGAAGTCATGACCTGGGAAAATTTCCTGACCATATATTCATCGCTATACAAAAAGAACTTCACCCAGGACGAAGTGAATGCGTTGACGGCATTTTATAAAACGCCGGCTGGTAAATCGTCCATGAATAAAATGCCTGCAGTGACGCAGCAAATCATCTTGGAAAGCCAAAAATTGCTAGTCCCCGTGCAAGACCGGATCCAGCAGGCGGCGCAAGAGGGCTCGGAAGAATTCCGTAAAGCCCAGTAAGCTTAGCGCACGAAATGTAAAAGCCATGCCACGCAACTATTTGCGTGGCATTTTTCATTCAGGCACGAAAAATTCCTGCTAGAATCGTAAGTAAGGGTTATCGTTTATGAGCCATCCATCGATGCTTGGTCGGGTGCTTTGTAAACGACTTTCGGTTTTGCATAACTTTAAAATTAAATGACAAAAAAACCATGATTCATCCAGAACATAATCAGCGTGAATTTTTCCGCATTCCGCCGCCGGGTTTGCTTTGTACCATTCCCATGGAAGACTTCTCACCTTCTTTTCCGGTGCTTGATATCAGCATTGCCGGTCTCGCTCTGGTATTGCCGAAGAGCAAGCACAGTACGCTTGAGGTAGGGGCTACCTATCACGACTGTAATTTTGTAGTACCTGAGTTTGGTGAAATCAGTGTAACCATGCTGGTGCGTAACGTACTGGAAATGAATGAAGGGACCGCGCTGCGCCATTTTCGCGCTGGATTCTCATATGTGGATGTAAAACCGCAGACCCAGGCCCGCCTGATGCGCTACATTGCCTATCTTGAGCGCCTGATGCACAAGCAGCAAATTACTGCCGAATAAATCGTATAGCATTGAATCCATTCATAAAAGCCTGCATGTAGCAGGCTTTTTGTTTGGTTTGTATGCGTGAGTCCGAACATTGCCGGACTTGAGCATGTTTCTATCAACGTGTAAGGCGTTGGTAAGTTTGAGATGACACTATAAAACCATGACTATTTTTACCCGCCAAACCCGTTTCCTTGCTTTGCTGGCCCTGTTTTTTCTGCTGGCAGCCAATCTTTCGCTTTGGGCAAAATTGCTTGAAATATATCCGGTGGAGATGGCTTTTAACAGCCAGTTGCTTCACTTCAGCAGCATTGCCGTATTTTTTGCACTGACCACTGTTCTTTTCATGCTGTGGGTCTGCCACGGCAAGAGCGGCAAGTGGATAGCGGCGCTCTTGCTGCTGGTTTCCTCACTGGCGGGGTATTACATGGATCATTACGGCGTAGTGATCGATGTCGTGATGATCAACAATATTTTCGAGACCGATGCCAAGGAAATCACCGGGCTGCTGAATAGCAGCATGCTGATGCGCCTGGTGGCTCTGGGTATCCTTCCTGCTGTTCTTACCATACGCTATTGGCCCGCATCGGAAGGCGCAAAGCGCGAGCTTGCTTCCAGGTTGAAATTATCCCTGGGGTTGCTGTTGGCGGTGACCTTGACGATTGTCGTTGCCCCGGCCAATTTCGCTGATTTTGTCAAAGAACACAAAATTACGCGGCTATATGCCAACCCCACCGGTTGGACTTACTCCATGATTTCCTATCTCAGCCAATCTGCACGTGCTGCAACCAGAAAAACCGTACTGCACGAAGCGGCGGCTGATACTCAGGAAGTCGGCATTCATCACGAAACCGAACTGGTGATCCTGGTGGTGGGTGAAACCGCGCGGGCGGATCGCTTCTCCTTGAATGGGTATGGTCGACCGACCAATCCGGAGTTGGAAAAGCGCGATGTCATCAGCTTTAAGCAGGTCAGTTCCTGTGGTACCTCTACCGGCGAATCCGTGCCCTGCATGTTTTCAGCATTAGGCCGCGAGCATTACACCCGCCATAAAGCCAGCCAATACAAGAATGCGCTGGATGTGCTGTCTGAAGAGGGCGTGCAGGTGCTCTGGCGCGACAACAACTCGGACTCCAAAGGCGTGGCGACCCGCATTCAGTACCAGGACTTCAAGAGCCCCACGTTCAATCCTGAATGCGATACGGAATGCCGCGATATCGGCATGCTGGCAGGTCTGGATGACTATATTGCCCAGCACAAGGGGAAAGATATCCTGATTGTCCTGCACCAGATGGGTAACCACGGGCCTGAGTATTACCGGCGCTATCCCAAGGCATTTGAACACTTCAAACCGGTGTGCATGACGGGCGAACTGCGGAGTTGCAGCCAGGAGGAAATCAATAACGGCTACGACAATGCAGTGCGCTACACCGACTACTTTCTGGCCAATGTCATCGACTTTCTGAAGAAATACGATGACACGCATGCCACCGCCATGTTTTATGTCAGTGACCATGGCGAATCCCTGGGCGAGAAGGGCGTATATCTGCACGCAGCGCCTTATGCCGCGGCGCCCATCGAGCAAACGCATGTACCGGCAATATTCTGGGCCGGTACGCACTTTGATTACCCTGTCAGCATGCTCAAGGCTTATGAAAATGCTCCGCTGAGTCACGATGACTTGTTCTGCTCCTTGCTGATTGCATTCGAGATGAAAACGAAAACTTGCGCAGCGAAAGATGCCTGGCTTTTTAAAAATCCTGATGTTAGTGGCGCTGTGCAGGAAAAAAGCAATCCGTGATGCCGGCCTTGATATTTGCCGCCATGGCGCCCTGAGTATTAGTTGTATATTGAGTAATGCTGCTTGCGGAATTCATTCGGCGGCATGCCACTATTCCGTTTGAAAAACTTGACGAAGTTGGTGGATTCGTCAAACCCCAGATATTCCGCGATGAGGGCGACGGGCATCCGGGTATGCGTCAGCAAGCGCTTGGCTTCCAGATTGATTCTGGCTGCGATGTATTCTTTTGCCCCCATGTTGACCGATGCCTGCGTTGCCCGCGTCAGGCTCTTCACCGTGCAGCCCAGTTCCGCCGCATAGTCGGCCACGGCGTGTTGCTGCGCAAACTTCTCTTCCAGCAGCTGTTTGAACCGGCGGAAGCGTGACAACTCTGTCGGATGCGGCTCGTGGTCTGCCATCTGCTCTCCCAGTATCGTCAGACGTAGCATCAATGCCTGCAATTCAAACCTCAGCATCGCGTTGAGCATGGCTTTTCCAGCTGCCGCCATTGTATCTGCGTGCATCTGCTGCATGCTTGCGCTAACAATCTCTTGCGCCTCCGACGTCAGGTTCAGTTTTGCCGGAACTCCCTGCAGGGCATTCGACAGCATAATCCGGCCGCCGGCATCCTCAGTCGAAGGGTCCAGAAATTCTGCCTTGAAAATCACCACCCAACCATTACAGCCCTCATGCAGATCAAATTTCAGCGCCTGATTCGGGCTAAGCAACAGCAGCGTGCCTGTATCGCATTCCTGCGGAAGGTAATCCACCACCGGGGAAGAGCGGCCTTCCGTGATCAGCATCATCAGATAAAAGTTGATCTGATGCGCTTGCCGGAAGCGATTTTCCAGAATGCGCTTCCGTAAGGTAGCGAACGGAAGCACTTCAATATCCAGCCCGTAAGACGCCGGAGGTGTGTAGATGACACGTTCCAGAGCAGGTGGTGGCGGTTTTGGGGCTGATGGCAAGAAATGTCCTTTATTTACCATAAATAGCGCCATTAATACCTGTGATGACGCCTTCTTATTTCCTAATATTACCTCGCATTATCTTGAATGTCTTTCCTCTACGGAGCTTTATACGCATATGAATATGGATAAGATGTCGGCCCTTTTTGCGATGGGTCTTTTATTGATGGCGGTTAAAAGTGTTGCCGCCCCAACGACTGAAAGAAAGGAAACAGCGATGACAGTGACAGCAAAGGAGCAGGTGGTTCAGCTGCTTAAAAGTATCGAAACAGGCGAGGCCGCCCCGGTTGGCTATATCAATGCCGAAAAATATATCCAGCATAACCTCAACGTCGGTGATGGTCTGGCAGGCTTTGGCGCGGTTTTGCAACAATTGCCCAAGGGCAGTGCCAAGGTCAACACTGTCAGAGTGCTGCAAGATGGCGACTTCGTGGTGAGCCATACCGAATATGACTTTTTCGGTCCCAAGATCGGATTTGATGTATTCCGCTTTGAGCATGGAAAAATCGTGGAACACTGGGATAACCTGCAAGAGACCCCGGCGAAAGCCAATCCTAGCGGTCACACCATGACGGACGGGGATAAGGTCATTCGCGATATTGAAAAAACCGCGGCCAACAAAACACTGGTAGCCCACTTTGTCGATGATGTACTGGTCAATGGCAAACTGGAAAAGCTGGCGAACTACTTTGACGGCGATCATTACATTCAGCATAACCCTGCCATCGCTGACGGTTTGTCCGGCCTTGGCGCGGCGCTCAAATACCTGGCCGAACAGGGCATCACCATGAAATACGCGCGCGTGCACAAAGTATTGGGCGAAGGTAATTTTGTGCTGGTGATCAGTGAAGGCGAGTTTGCCGGCAAGTGGACGTCTTTTTACGATCTTTTCCGTGTGCAGGACGGCAAGATTGCCGAGCATTGGGACACCATGGAAACAATACCGGCCAAGCAGGACTGGAAAAACCAGAACGGCAAGTTCGGGTTCTAATGGAGCTTAGGCGTACATCGATCTGTAAATCATGAATGCCTGAAACAAAAAAGCCCACAGCAATGTGGGCTTTTTCATGTCTGGCTCCCCGACCTGGGCTCGAACCAGGGACACACGGATTAACAGTCCGTTGCTCTACCGACTGAGCTATCGGGGAATCGATGAAGGCGCTACTATAAAGACTTGGCGGGCTTCGGTCAACATTTTTGTTCAAAAAACAGCGTGTAAAACCGGCTGTTTTTTTGCTCAAAAAAGTGGCCAAAAACCACCTTCTCTTATGCTTTTATAATCAAACAGTAAGTGCCTTTTCAATGCGGTCGAGGGCGTTTTTCAGGTTTTCCATGGATGTGGCAAACGAGATGCGGAAATAGCCTTCAGCACCGAATGCGGAGCCGGGAACAACGGCAACGCCGACATTTTCCAGCAGGTATTCAGACAAGGCCATGTCGGTGGTATCGCTGATGACGCCTGCCTTGTGCAGATTGGCAATCGCCACGCGGGCATCGGGGAAGGCGTAAAACGCGCCGCCAGCCTTGATACACTTCAATCCCGGCATCTGGTTAAAGCGGTTCACCACATACTCGTGACGCTCACGGAAAGCTTTTACCATGGGGGTAATGCATTCCTGAGTGCCTTCCAGCGCTGCTTGTGCCGCCACTTGCGAGATGGAGGTAGGGTTGGAGGTGGATTGCGATTGCAAAATCTCCATGGCCTTGATGATGTGAGCAGGACCTGCGGCATAGCCGATGCGCCAGCCGGTCATGGAGTAGGCTTTGGAGACGCCGTTCAGCACCACGCAGCGGCTCTTGAGCTCAGGTGTGGCATTCAGGATGTTATGGAATTTTTCGCCGGTCAGATTCACGTGTTCGTACATATCATCGGTGGCCACCAGAATCTGCGGGTGCTTCTTCAACACTTCGCCCAGTGCTTGCAGCTCAGCCAGCGTGTAAACCGAACCGGTAGGGTTGGAGGGTGAGTTGATCATGAACATGCGGGTCTGAGGCGTAATAGCGGCCTCCAGCTGCGCAGGTGTCAGCTTGAAGCCTTGCTCGATGCCACATTGAATGATCACTGGCTTGGCGCCTGCCACCATGGCGATGTCGGCATAGGATACCCAGTAAGGCGCCGGAACGATCACTTCATCGCCCGGGTTCAGTACCGCCAGTGCCAGGTTAAAAATGCATTGCTTGCCGCCCACACCCACAATCACTTCTTTTTCGGTGTAGTCAAAGCCATTTTCATTCTTGAATTTGGCGACGATGGCTTTTTTCAGGCCAGGAATACCACTGACCGGGGTGTACTTGGTGAAGCCGCTATCGATGGCTTTCTTGGCAGCATCCTTGATATGCTGGGGCGTATCGAAATCCGGTTCGCCAGCGCCGAGACCAATAATGTCGCGGCCTTCAGCCTTTAGCTTGGCTGCACGTGCGGTAACAGCCAGAGTCGGGGATTCTTTGATGGTTTGAACGCGCTGCGAGAGCGGTAAAGCTAAGGGCTCCAAAGTAACTTCCTTGAATGGGGGTGAGTGATAAAGCGCTAATTTTACTCACAAAACCCATCCGGCGGAACTGGCAGCGCGTTTTTTTCATGGCTCTTTCATGCGCATGTCATGAAATTCATGCGCGGTGTTTCAACATTCCAGCTTGCAACCTACGGTATCGCCAAATTCTTCTGCGATATTTTTATCCAGGCTCAGCAAGGCGACGCTTATCTTGTGCACTTCCTGTTTGTCACCTTTCTCATTGGCAATCACACCGATTCTGAACAATGCGTCAGTATTGCTGGCATCCAGCGCCAGGGATTTGCGGTAATGTTTTTCTGCTTCTTCCGTGCGTGCCAGTTTTTCCTCAGCCCAGCCTAGCTCATACCAGGCTTCCGTATTGTTAGGCTCAGCCTGGGTCCAGCTCTGCGCAATCTGCTCCAGCTTCAGCCAGTCTTCCTGCAGCTCAGGCACGGCGATACGCAGGAAGTAAGGTTTGGTGTCTTCCTCTTCTTCCCAGAATGCCTTCCCGGTAATTTGCATGACGCTTTCAGCAGGCTGTTGCGCAACCTTATCCAGCCACTCTATGGGCACGGCGTAAAAGTAGGCTACCCGCCCTATGGTTTTGAAGGTGTTGATGCCAACCAGCTGACCTTCCTGATTGAACAGACCGCTGCCGCTGGCACCTAGCGCAAAGCGAGCGGTGCTGCGGATGATGATGCCATCATCCAGTGGATACACGGATTTGACGCTGCCCAGGGATGTCAGCGGGGCAGGGGAGCCGCTGGAGTGGCCAATGGCGATTACTTCTTCGCCCTTTTTCAGGTTGGCTGTCTTGCCCAACGTGGCGGGTTTGAATGGCAGATTATCCGTACTTACCAGGCAGAGGTCATGCCAGCGATCTGCTTGTATGGAGGCGATGGTGTAAGTGTCTTCCCCGCGCGATATCCATGGCTCTTTTGTTTGACGGAAAATATGGCAGTTGGTCAGTACCTTATTGGGCGCCACGATCACGCCAGAGCCATAGGCCAGGCTGCCGTTCTGGTTGTAGCCGCGGATCATGACGATAGAGAAAAACGAATCCATGAGTTTTGCACGGTCAAAGGCATGCGCAGTGGGAATCAGTGTGAGTGTCGCGAGCAGGGTCAACAGGTAGCGCATGAGTCATTCTCCATAATGTCGTTATTGTTGCGGCCTAAGGCCGTCTTGTATGTAAGTGAGCCTGCCAGAAAGACATTTAATTAATAATCGAGTTCGGCGTAATAGATTTGAACTGCTAGAATACCTATTCGCTTATCTAGGTGTTTGATGTGATTGTTACTTTCCCCAATAGTCGATACCAGCTTCATCAGCCTTTCCCTCCTGCGGGCGACCAGCCTGCCGCTATAGAAAAACTTATCACCGGTATAGAGCAGGGCATGCAATACCAGACTCTGCTTGGGGTGACGGGCTCAGGCAAAACTTACACCATGGCCAATGTCATTGCCCGTACCGGGCGGCCTGCCATGGTCATGGCGCCGAACAAAACGTTGGCTGCCCAGCTGTATTCGGAGTTTCGCGAGTTCTTCCCCAACAATGCGGTGGAGTATTTCGTCTCGTATTACGATTACTACCAGCCGGAAGCCTATGTGCCTTCGCGCGATCTGTTTATCGAAAAAGACTCCAGCATCAATGACCACATTGAGCAGATGCGGCTGTCGGCTACCAAGTCTCTGCTGGAACGCGAAGACAGCATTATCGTCGCCACGGTGTCCGCCATTTACGGCATCGGTGATCCTGGCGAATACCATGGCATGGTGCTGCACATTCATCAGGGCATGAAGGTGAGCCAGCGCGACATCGTGAATAAACTCATCACCATGCAATACGATCGCAATGACTTCGACTTCGCCCGCGGTGCCTTTCGGGTACGTGGCGATGTAGTCGATGTTTTTCCCTCGGAAAACAGTGAAACGGCGGTGCGCATCAGCCTGTTTGACGATGAAATTGAAACCATCCAGCTGTTTGATCCCTTAACCGGGCAAGTCTTCAACAAGATTCATAATTTCCGCATCTTCCCCTCCAGCCATTACGTCACCGCGCGTGAAGCGACAGTGCGGGCAATGGAGACCATCAAGCAGGAACTGCGTGACCGCGTGGATTTTTTCGTCAAGAACAACAAGCTGGTTGAAGCGCAGCGCATCGAGCAACGTACGCGGTTTGACCTGGAAATGCTGAATGAAATCGGCTTCTGCAAGGGCATCGAGAACTACAGTCGCCATCTCACAGGCCGTTCGCCGGGGGATGCACCGCCCACGCTGATTGATTACCTGCCGGACAATGCCTTGATGATCATTGATGAAAGTCACGTGACCATTCCGCAGATTGGCGGCATGTATAAAGGCGATCGCGCGCGCAAGGAAAACCTGGTTGATTATGGCTTCCGACTGCCTTCGGCACTTGATAACCGTCCGCTACGGTTTGAAGAGTTTGAAAGAATCATGCGGCAATGCGTGTTTGTCAGTGCCACGCCGGCGGATTACGAAGCGACGCATCAGGAACAGGTGGTGGAACAGGTGGCGCGGCCGACGGGTTTGATTGATCCTGAAATTACCGTAAAACCGGCCGACACCCAGGTGGATGACCTCTTATCCGAGATCAAGCTGCGGGTGGCGGTTGGCGAGCGCGT
>ERZ1034423.156-NODE-156-length-11573-cov-3.208370_pt1 | contig 11573 bp, 8 predicted proteins | sample MGYA00520609_ERZ1034423 | MGnify/ENA primary metagenome ERZ1034423 (study PRJEB33736, sample SAMEA104288487) | Azolla rubra | place: Australia | collected 1985 | study: EMG produced TPA metagenomics assembly of the PRJEB19522 data set (Is there foul play in the... | reverse complement strand
TGCTGGCCGGGAAGATTGTACCTTTCCTGATCGCCGTTGGTGTGGTCCCGATCCCATTTCTGCTCGGCACGCTGAAAGTCAGGCCCATCATTCTGCCGCGTACGCGGCTTCTTCTCCCGGCCGCGATATATTTCACCTATGCATTGGCGACGCTCTTTCTGTTCACAGGGCTGCAACCGGGGGAAGCCAAACCGATCAATCCGGGTTTTGAGCTCTATGCCGTCGCGATCGCCATGTTGCTGGTCGGATTGGTCAGAGGGCTGGAGACAGAGGGGCTGCGAAGGAAGTTCGATGTGGCGGTGCCCTGGACGCTGCTCTTTGCATTCCTCGTGCTGAGTGTCATGATGTTAACCGGCTATCGCGACGGTTGCCGGGTGAAGGCCGAGGCCGCGTGGCCGTTCATTCCCGCTCTTCTCTTCAGCACGTTGACCTTTCTTTCCTTTATCGGCTGGAAAGACCTTTCGGCGCAGGGACGCAATTTCCGGCTGCTTCTCAACGCATTCGCCATCGTCATCGTCATCGCCTATACTGGATCCCGCGGCATTGCGGTCGCGCAGATCGGTGTTCTCGCGGTGTTTGCGATCCTGTCTCTCGTTCCATCTTTTCGCGGTTCGCTGCCCAGTTTACTGCAGCTGACCATGTCATTGATCGGGGGCCTGTTGCTTTGCGGGTTGGTCGCGGCCGCAACGGGATGCAACGGCATGCAACGCCTCATGCCAATGATCCAGACGATCGACATATTATCCGCCCATGCGGCTGAGCAGCCGACGCAGCCTTTAGCCACGCAGACACAGGAAGCGCCCGTTGGCTCTTCTGCTCAACAAGCCCCGGCGGCTGGGGCCGGTGCGGTTGATGCTGCGCCGAATACAAACAAGGCGATCATGGACGCTGACGTGTCGATCGGCCTACGACTGGAAATGTGGAAGACGTCGCTTCACGCGATTGCCGAAGCGCCCATCTTCGGTCACGGCTCGCTCTATCTGCAACACCTGATCGCCCCGCGCTATGGTTTCGAACACAATCACAACCAGTACCTCTCATGGCTGGTAACCGGCGGCCTGTTTGGACTGGCGATTGGCCTTCTCTTCCTTGCCATCCCTTGGATCGTTTCGGCAGGGCTTTCAACGCCTGACCGGCTAATCATCACGCTTGCGGTCTCGGCTTTCTGGGGTCTTGCGATGATGTTCGACTCCTATTTCAACCTCAAATTCTATACGCATTTCTATTGCCTGCTTTGTGGCCTGCTCTATGCATTGGTCAACGACACACTAGTCGGCGAAACATCGCCGAAGGTTACGACATGACATCACGAACGCCCATCTATTACGACCTCACCGAGGCCCTGCTGTCGGCTTCCGCCAAGCGCGTGCAATATTATGGCATCGCCCGCGTCGTCATCGAGACCGCAAAGCAGGCGGCGCTGCTGGACCCGCAGGTCCGCTTCGTCGTGTATTCCTTTGGTAAGAAGGCGTTTTACGAGATTGCCTGGGTCAAGTCGGCAGACGGCGGCGCGGACTTCCAAATCCCGAAGGATGTCGGACAGCGCTGGGTCCGCACGCATTTCGGCGTCGGCATCGTCGGGCTGTTGATGCGTCTCGTGAATGCCTCCGTCGAAAGGCGCAATCTCCGCGCCTGGGACGAGCGCGCCTCCGGCCTCAAGAAAGTCGAGATCAATGACGGCGTCTTCGTCTCCGCCGCGCGGCCGAAGATGATCGTCGACATGGTCGACACATTGAAACGGTCCGGCTCGAAAGCGCGGATCGTGCCTCTCGTCCATGATTTCATGCCGCTTCACAATGGCGCGACCAAGCGTTTCCGCCGTTTCGACCGGAATTTTTTGAATGACAACCGATATCTGATCGTCCGTTCGGACCTGATCCTGACGAACTCCGAATTCACGCGGGAGGAACTCGACCGTTTCGCGGCTTCCGGAATGTTGCCGAAACCCGGCCCGGTCACCGCAATTCCGCTCGTCCACGAATGCCCACTTGGGGTGGAGCCGGCAGAGATCGACCTACCCCCCTCACCCTACCTCTTGACTGTCGGCCTCAATCTCGGGCGAAAGAATGTCGAGATCGTGCTCAACGCGTTGCTGCTTCTGGCAAGCCAGGGCAAGAGCGTACCGCATGTGGTTCTGGCCGGGGCGCACCGCAAGCGCCTCAAGCGTTACGTTGGACGCGCTGAACTACAGCCGATCCGCGAGCGCATCGTTTTCGTCAACAATCCGAACCAGACGGACCTTGTTCGGCTTTACAAAAACGCGCTGGCGCTCGTCATCCCGAGCCGGATCGAAGGCTGGGGTCTGCCGGCCGGTGAAGCCCTGTGGTGTGGCACGCCGGCGCTTTGCTCGACGGCGCCCGTTTTCCATGAGGTCTGTGGCGATCTGGGGATCTATTTCGATCCCGACGATCCCGAAATGCTGGCCGGGCAGATCGCGCGCCTTAATGAGGACGAGGCCTATCGCGAGGGGCTGCGGCATCGCATCGCGGACGCAAAGCCGCAGCTGAGAACGTGGAAGACTGTTGCGGTGGAAATGCTGGCAGCGTTGTCAGCGATGCCGGAAGCTCGAAGCTGAATAGCAGAGGCGAGGTCAGGCTCTGCCTGCGCCATACCAGCTCGCCGTTGGTCTCAGCCCATCCTCGAGGCTGAACGGCGGCCGCCACCCAAGCTCTTGAAACAGCGGCGTGCTGTCGGTAAGCATCCGGCGAAGGCCGCGGTTCAGGCCGCCTGAGCACTCAACGTGTGGGGTGTCCAGTTCCAGGGAAGGAGTTGCTCTAGCCTGCTGATCGGCGTGTCGGCAATGTTGGCGAGAACGTCGGCGAGCCATGCTTGCGGGTCGATATCATTGAGCTTGGCGGTCATGATCAGTGTGGCCATGAAGGCGGCTCGATCCGCGCCGCGATCCGATCCGGCGAAGAGCCATGCCTTCCTGCCGAGTGCAAAGCCTCTGAGCGCGCGCTCGGCGGCGTTGTTCGTGAGACAAATCCGGCCGTCTTCGAGGAATGACGTGAAGCCATCCCAGCGCTTGAGCATGTAGTCGATTGCCTCGGCGACGGCAGAACTGCGCGACAGCTTTGCCCGCTCGGATTGGAGCCAACCATGCAGTTCTTCAACGAGTGGTTGGCTGTCGTGGCGACGGCGGGCCAGGCGCTGCTCGGCGGCAAGACCGTTGATCTCCCGTTCGATGTCGAACAGGGTATCGATCCGTTGGACAGTCTCAAGCGCCAGCGGCGAGATCGGCGTAGCCTTGCTGCCACGCTTGGCGTTCGTGGCAATATCGGCCAGCACGAAGAACTTGCGGCGTGCGTGTGCCCAGCACAGCGCCTGGGTCAGAGGCGCGGGATCGCGGTCTATCTTGAACAGCGGATTATACCCGCCATAGGCATCCGCCTGCAGAATGCCGGTGAAGGTCTTCAGGTGGCGCTCGGGATGCTCCTGCCGCCGGTCCCGCGAGGCATAGTAGAGGGCGGCGGGCGGTGCCAATTTTTGCTTATCCAGGCCGCCGAATGGCCGGTCATCCCTGACATAGGTCCAGATGCGGCCCGTATCGGTCTTTCCTTTCGCTAGGATCGGCACCGTCGTGTCATCACCATGCAGACGCTCGGCAGCCAGAACATGCGCCTCGATCAGCGAATGGATTGGCTTGAGGGCCGCAGCGCACGCGCCAACCTGGTCGGCCAGGGTCGAAAGGCTGAGATCGATCCCCTCACGGGAATATCGTTCGCTTTGACGGTTGAGCGGCTGGTGCTGGGCGAACTTCTCGAACAAGATCATTGCCAGAAGGTTGGGCCCGGCAAAGCCGCGCGGTGTCACATGGAAGGGCGCTGGGGCTTGCGTGATCTTCTCGCATTCACGGCAGGAGAACTTCTCCCGCACGGTCTGAATGACTTTCCACTGACGAGGGATGACCTCCAGGGTCTCGGTGACATCCTCGCCGAGCTTCGACAGCTTTGCCGAGCCGCAACAGGGGCAGCTCGCCGGGGCGGCGATGACGACACGCTCTCGCGGCAGATGTTCGGGAAAGGGCTTCCGGGACGGTCTCTTGCGCTCGAAGGCCTTGATAGTAGAACCCTTGGCAACCGCCTCTGCCGCGAGTTCATCTTCGCCGGCATCAGCTTCGAGTTCTTCGAGCTGCAGTTCCATCTGTTCGAGAAGCCGCGCCTTGCGCTCCGAGCGGTTGCCGTAAAGCTCGCGGCGAACCTTCTCGATCTCCAGCTTCAGCCGGGCGATCAGCGCCTCGGAATGCGACACGAGAGCTTTTGCGCTGGCAGCTTCCGCCTTCGCTGTCGCCGCTTCAGCCTCGGCCGCAACACGCCGCGCGCGCTCTTCGGCAAGCAGTGCGAGTGCACTGGCAAGGTCGTCCGGAAGCTGTTCGACGGAAGCGTTCATGGCGAGATGGAATCATATTCGCTCCCGCCATGCCAGCATTTTTGCTTATCCGGCCGAGGTCGGCCGCCAGGTTTTTTGCGGCATCCGCCAGTCGATCCCCTCCAGCAAATAGCCGAGCTGCGCAGGTGTGATCACCACCGTTCCATCGGCCGCCGACGGCCATATGAAGCGGCCCCGCTCCAGCTTCTTCGTGAACAGGCAGGCTCCCTGGCCATCATGCCAGATGACCTTGATCAGGCCGCCGCCACGACCGCGGAAGACGAACAGGTGTCCGCACATCGGATCACGCTTGAGCGTCTCCTGCACCATCAGCGACAAGCCAGGAAAGCCCTTGCGCATGTCCGTATGGCCTGTCGCAAGCCAGACCTTCACACCAGCAGGAACCGGGATCATCGCCGACCCAGCACACAATCGAGAATGCGGCCAAGTGCCTCCGTGTCGATATCGCTATCCACGCGGACACGACGACCGCGGCCCAGATCAATCGTTACATCGCTGCGCTTCCGGCGCGGTTGCGATGGCGCAGGCAGCTCCGAGGCCGCGGGTTGGGCTGCCGGCGCGGCCTCCGAAACGATGACAGGCACCAATGTGCTCGATACCGGGGTCGACGGCTCCTCAAGCTGGCAGAGTTCCTTGCGCCAGCGAAAGAGCTGGCTCACGTGGATGCCGGCCGATCGCGCAATCTCTGAAAGAACCGCACCAGGCTCAAGGCAGGCGGCAACCAACCGCTCCTTATCCTCGCGAGACCAGCGCCGCCGACGCTCAACGGACGTGATCACTTCAATCGGATGCTTCGTCATAGGACTACTCCTAGTGTTTGCACTAGGACTTCCGATGTTCACGCCAATCTAAAAGTCCGGATGATGTCAAAGACCTCAACCGCAAGCAGCGCAATAAAATGGCCGTCGTCAAAGAGGGCATGCAGGTATCCGAGGTGATTCTGCAAGAAGGCGTCTACACCTTTGAATATCTCCATGATGCCGTGGCCGAACCTGTGGTCTACATGATGGATCACTTTGTGGTGGGCGGTTTTTACCGCGTGCACACTGGGCGCGGGGTGGATGAAAACCTGAATGCCCCCGGCATGCACTTTGAGCCCCTGGCCTTTGAGAAACCATGCTCGCTGCCCGACTGCGCCGGCGCGCCCGATGCGCCACCGAATCGCTTCTATGCCTATGGCGTAGTGGCCCGGCTGGCACTGCTGGCAGCAGCGATTGAGCTGCAAGAGCACGATCCCGACCAATAAATATGCGCTTACTATTCATCCTCGACCCGCTGCACAAGCTGGTCACTTACAAGGACACCAGTCTCGCCATCATGCGCGAGGCAGCGCAGCGCGGCCATGCGCTGGCCGTTTGCGAGCAACAGCAACTCCTGTTGCGGCATGACAAGGTGACAGTGCAATATCGCGACTTTGCCTTTGGCGAGCAAGGCTATGTGCTGGGGGATCTGCAGGAAACCAAGCCAGAACAGTTTGACGCTGTACTGATGCGCAAAGACCCGCCGTTTGATAACGAATTCCTCTACAGTACCTACCTGCTGGAAATCGCCGAACGACAAGGTGCCCGCATACTGAATGCGCCGCAATCAGTACGCGGCTGGAACGAGAAACTTTCCATTACTCGCTTCCCGCAGTTTGCTCCGCCTTTTCTGGTGACACGCCAGCGCGGGCTGATACGTGAATTTCTGGCAACGCACGGCGATATCGTGGTCAAACCGCTGGATGGCATGGGTGGCAGTAGCGTATTCCGCCTGACGCAGCAAGACCCGAATATTGGCGTCATCCTCGAAACCATTACCGACTTTGAAAAACGTACGGTCATGGCCCAGCGTTATCTGCCGGAAATCGTCAAAGGCGACAAACGCATCCTGATCATCAATGGTGAACCGGTGCCGTATGCCTTGGCACGCATCCCGCAAAATGGGGAAACGCGCGGCAATCTTGCGGCGGGGGGCAAAGGGGTGGCCCAACCCTTGACCGCACGGGATCGCGAGATCGCGACCACGGTCGGGCAGGTATTAAAATCCCATGGTTTGTTCCTGGTGGGCCTGGATGTGATCGGCGACAGCCTGACCGAAGTAAATGTCACTAGCCCGACCGGCATGGTAGAGATCGCCGCACAGACAGACTGCAATCCGGCGGCGATGATGGTAGATGCGCTGGAAAAAATCCAGGCCCATTAGCTTTTTGATAGCGGCAGCTGCCTTATAGCATTACAGCTGAAAGGCAGCCGCCAAAAAGATAGCTTACTCCGTGGTAATTTCGCGCCAGCTAGAGCGCGTCGGTATCTGATCAACGCCGGGGAGAGGAGTGTTAATTCCGTTACATGAAGGGCAGCTTGTGTCCCCTCCCGCCGTTGAAGTAGTGGTACGTAAGGTGCCATTCGGGAGGGTATAAAGCGAAAGACCAGTAATCAATCCACCAGATGAGTTATAGCTACCTTGGGCAGACGTCCCCGATGTCGTGAAGCGCCCAGTCTTGTAATCAAAGAAATATATCCAGCTATCGCCCCCAGGGCTGCAGGCATCGCCACTGGGAATGCCGCTTGCCACCACCAGCGTACCAAGCCCCAGCTGAGGATTGACGAATACCCGCTCGCCCGTTGTGGGCAGATCCGCATACCAGCTACCATTTACTCCTGTGCCACTGACGGTGGCCGTGTTACCCGATTTGGTAATGGTAATCGGGTTGGTACGTGGATTACTGATCGCCGTACCGGTATCGCGCAGGGCATAAATACTCTGTACGCCCGTCGTTGCCAGATCAGAAAGCCCCAGATATGCGCCGGTCGCCACATACACAATATGGGCGGTACTGCCGGAGATGGCCCCCAGTTGCGGTTTGGTGGTGATAGGCTGTGCCGCATTGCCATATTGCAACTGGGCCAGCCTACTCACACTGTAATCGCTCATATTGAACCGCCACATATTACCCAAGAGATCGCCACCATACACCTGGGTAATGGTGGCATCGGCATTGGGGTTATCAGCCCAGCCGGCGATTCTGGAAAAGCCACTAGGCGTCGTGGTATCACCCACACCAGTCGATACCTTCCTGATCAGCGCACCAGTGAGGGCATTCAGCACATACAAATAACCTTTGCCATCACCCGGCGTGACATTGTTGTAACCAGAAGTCACCATCACCACCCAGGTACCATTGGGCAGCTTGCCTATCACCGGGTTGCCAAAGGTATAGCCCATATTTTCATCTGCAACATCACACACGGTGCTGTCGCTACAGAACTCCCATAAGCCGCGGGGTGCTGTCGGGTCGGTCACATCCAGCGCGTAATAGCCACGGCCACCGGCATTGAGGCCACCCACCAGGATAGTCTTCCAGCCGCCACCGGCAAAGATATCCATGACGATAGGCGAACCATCCACATAATACTTGTGCTTGGAAGAATAGTTTTTATCTGCCAGCGCATACATATTGGCCATGACAGTGCGAGGCACAAAGGCCCAGCGCTCGGCGCCTGTGTCAGCATTGAAGGCGTGCAGCATGCCATCGTTCCCGCCGACATAGAGCGTTGCCGGGCGGTTAGCATTAGCTGCCTTGAAGGTGCCATAACTGGGCGAGACATAATCGCCAAAGTTATAGCGGGGCGCCTTCACATAGGCCGGAATCGAATTGGCCAGATCGCCCAGCACGTGATCACGATCGCGGAAGGCCTTGCCAGCTTGCGGGTTGCTGCCGACATTTTCATGCTGGCTCTGGCCACGCAGGAAGTTGATCAGATTGGTCGCGTTGTTGGCAATGGTCTGGGTAGTCGAGTTAAGCACTGGACATTGCGAAAGCTTGCTGCACTGGTTGGTGAAGAGCAACAGCTCAGTAGAACTGAGGTTGGCAGCATTGAATGGCACCAGCGCACGGCTGGTATTCATTTTGTAGATGGTGCGGGTATCCGTATCAATACCGCCTTTAGCATCGAGCTGGCTCTGGGCCGACCACAGATTAGCCGAAGTCGCCAGGCCTGTCGTAAGGTCGACAGTACCTGCGACGATTTCACCGTCCCACTTCACTGTCCGATAGGTGGCATTAAATGCGTAGTTATCCCCGGAGGTCAGATTAGGGCTACTGGTGGTCGCTGCCGACGCATCTGTGGATTTGGTATTCACGGCCGCCAATGCCGTTTGCAATCCAGACGTCACGGCTGATGGGTCAGATGCACTGAAGTACTGCCCGCGGCCATTGACGGCGGCATGCCACAAGTCATCCACGGCAGTGAGGGTGTCGGCCACCGGCACAGGCCAATTCCTGACTCCGTCGATAATATCTTTGAAATCCCCTTGCGGCGTCTGGTAATAGGGATCGTACTCAAGTTCACCATTCAGCCCCAGGCCCAGGGTGAAGGTCACCATGTGCTGCTGGTTGTTATTGTCGGTGGGTGACTTGATCAGGTCACTCGCTGGCATAGAGGGACGCAAATCGGTCTGGTAATAGTACAGCGCCACATCGGCCAAGGTGTTGGTGGAGCCGGCCAGACCGCCATCGTAGACACCATCAGAACGCTTGGCGTAACCGCTGTTGGTATTGTCCTGGTTACCGATGGCGCTGGTACCATCCAGTTGCACACCGGCATTGCCATTCCAGTAACCATCGGTGGTCAGAATCGTAAAGTTCTGCTGACACGAATACTGCATGGGGTCATCGGTGGTCATGGAGTTAATACCATTGGTCTTTCCACCATAGTAACGTCCTACGCGCGAGAGCGCCTCGCGTAAAGGAGTACCACCACTCGGGTCCATGCCATACAGGCGCTGGTACCAGGTTTTCTTGTTGGTCGCATTAAACGTATCCAGCTTGAGAAATTTGCTGGAAGCGGTATTCAAGGTGAGAAACCCGACACGATAAGCATCGTCCAGCGAGCTGAAAGCGCGCCCAGCCGAGCTTTTCATGTTCATCATCCGGGTGCGGTAATAAGCATACCAGTTGGCAAAGTTGTTCATTTCCTCGGTGTAGCTGCAGGTGCTGCCACTGCAATCCGAACGGCTATCCGCCTTGGGGAAAGTCGCTCCCGAGACGATATTCACCCGTTTGAATTTGCCATAGCGGGCATAGCGAAAACCCGCACTGAGATTGAATGCTGCCTGGCAGCTATTTGCTGCCGGATTACCGGAAGTACCGGCATTGGTATTGTTGTTGCAGTATCGTACATATGCCGGAAAGCTATAGGTAGTGTTAGCCGCAGTTTGCACATTGCAAGTTTTCAGGTCGGCGCGGGTGCAATACTCCACCGGAGTAATGGTGTAGTAGTGCGGATTGGAATTGATGGTCGTTGGATAACGGTACGTCCCCGTCGTGGACGTGTAGGGATTGGTTCTATCGTTATCGGGAAAATCATAATCATCATAAGAGCCCGAGCTACGGAAATCGATGCCGTTACGCTTGCAGGTCGTGCCACCGGAGTTGCAGTAAACCCGCTCGGGGAATGCAGTCTGGATATTCACGGTACCCGAGGTTTGGCCGCAACTGGTATTCATCGTATGGCCATTGGTACGCACTGCCGTCCAGGTAGTCTGGCTAGGCATGTTGCTGGTCGGGTCGCAAGGATTCACCGGCGGCGTATAGGTAATATTGGGGTTGTAGTAGGTTGCGTTGTGATAAAAGCTGTAAAAAGGCGGGTCGCCACCCTCTGTCATCGCGGCACCATCGTCGCGACCGCCCGCGCATTCAGTAGAGCCACTGCTCATTCGACGACAGTTATAGATAGTCCCTGCTGAGTTACTGTTTCCCACATTATCGGGCAGGTAGTTAAAGTCCATACTGCCAGAATCATCCAGTACAAACATGACATTGGGTTTGACCACGGTACCCGAATTGTTCGAGATAGGGGCATTGGCAATATCGGTCAGGGCAGCAGAAGCTGGCTGGCTCAAGGTAAAACCAAGTCCGGTCAGAAAAACTGACAACCACATTCCAAGTTTTCTGTTCAGCATTTTCCTGACTCCTAAGGCTTCACTGTAATGGTGCTCTGGGTAATGCTCACCGCGTTGCGGGGGCCTTTTACGCGGGTGGTCACGCGGTAATACACCATGAACCCTCCTGTAAAATTCCCACCGCCGCCGCCATCTACGCCTCCGGCGACCTGAGAGTTGCCATCAGCCATTGTTCGCTTGATACAGAGTTGTCCATTTTCCCCGGTCGGATCAAAGGCCACACCCGCTAACTTGCACATGCGCTGGATGACATATTGCGTAGTATTGCCCGCAGCATCGCTAGATAGAGTGACGGCGCTGGTCCATGCCGACTCGGCCACCCAATTACGGTCATTCCATACCGCGAGGGTTGAACCCGGCGAACCGCCGTTAGCGGGTAATGATGAAAAATACCCACTGCCAGGACTATCCGAGGTTAGTGATGGCTGATTGGCAGACAGCCACTGATAAGCAATCTGAGTCCCGCGATCGGAGGACATCAGGGCGGATTTTTTGAAAGCCACATTACCGGCAATGATATTGCCGGTATCCACAGAGCGCACCAATGCCACCCCGGCCAACGTCATGGCCACCAGAAAGATCAGGGCCAGAAACAGCACTACACCGCGTTGTGAGTTGGGAAGATTACGCATCACTAGGGGATCCATACCAGATTACGCAAGACATTAGTGGTCTCGAAGACCCGATAGCGGTAGCACTTCCAATCGGCATTGGTTTCTATATTCTTGAATTCTATCGCCGTTGTGCCGTCCGGCCGCCACACAGGCAAGGTGGTGGTCACATTGCAGGCCGCTTCACGCTTGATGCTGCGCGCCACCAGACCATAACGTATCGCCTTGACCTGCGCCCATGCAGTGTTAAGCGCCGCGAAATTAGCGCCAGTAGGCGTCACTGTATCCCATGTATCAATCACGTCATTGCCATCAGTATCCTTGCCGTACTCGGCCTGCAGATCGACAATATCGGTGGCAATAATGCTTTGCGACCCTATCATATTATTGGTTTGCACCAGATTTCTGCGTCCGGAATTATCCTGCACGATGCTATAACTATTATTGACGGGTGATGGGCCCAAATTGAAGAGCAGACTACCTTTAGGATAAAGAGGCAGAACGCCATCGTTATAACGGAATGCCTGGGTTACAGGCCCCAGTTGATAACTTCCTGTCTCGTGCATCACCCTGCCCACGCTGTCATCCGCCCCACTATACTGGATCACATCCCCGGTTCCGGTTGTGCCG
>ERZ1034423.144-NODE-144-length-12255-cov-2.230738_pt1 | contig 12255 bp, 10 predicted proteins | sample MGYA00520609_ERZ1034423 | MGnify/ENA primary metagenome ERZ1034423 (study PRJEB33736, sample SAMEA104288487) | Azolla rubra | place: Australia | collected 1985 | study: EMG produced TPA metagenomics assembly of the PRJEB19522 data set (Is there foul play in the... | reverse complement strand
GGCGATTACCTTGCCGCGCGGAAAGGACATGTTGATGCCCTTGTGCAGCAGTCGCCCTTTGTAACCAAAGGATAGATTGTCGATTTCGACGATGTTGTCGGCCATAGCGGTCTTGGGATTTAGAATCCTACTATTTTAAATCAATTCGTGTTGCGGACGTAATACAAAAACAAAAAAGCCCGCCAAAGCGGGCTTTTTTACAACAAATTACGCAGCCTAATGCTTAAACCCCAAAACAAACAATATAGGATTTTGCCTGGTCTATACTTGCGGTAGGAGTAGCTTTGGCACCCAACCCATAATCTTCAGTTGGTGTTGCAAGCATGGACCCTGAATCTGTTTCGCCGTTGTCCATCGTGCTATCCAACTGCAGGACATATTTACCAAGAATCCCTTTAGAACAGATTACATAAGAACCTGTAATAGCCTTACTGTTTTTATCTAAAATCGCAGTTTTAGCAGCATCTATAGTCCCAGCCTGTATTCCAATCGGATTGCCATCTGCATTGGTAGGTCGCCAGTCACTCACCGTTGGATCTGTAGAGCCTGTAGACAACCCCGCCAATCGTACGTGCTGCCAAAAGTTATATGCTTCAGAAGAAGAGCCTGCGCCAGAATCCGTCCAACTGCCACCGAGAGCACCATCTCCATTGCCTGCCACCGCAGCCCCCACCCTAGCCACCGCCTTGGAATCATCACCTGGCAAAGCTTTGTATTTGTCTTGATATCCATATATATAAATAGGGATGTTCCTGAAATCACTGGCAAAATTCTTTACCTTGGCGCTGTTAATCAGTTCCTGCCCCTTCAGCACGCCCCCAAGCAGCAGGCCGATGATGACAAGCACGATCGCCAGCTCAATCAAGGTAAAACCAGACTGTTTCTTCATTCAACTATCCTTGTGGTCCCTGTTATTTTTTTAGTTGCCGCATCAAATAGAACGGTTTTTTCTGCATTCTACATTGCAATTGGCGTGCCACATGCGAAATTCTTGTTCAGAAATTAAATTGATTACGATTATGGGCTTATATGATTAAAATCACCCTGCAAGCGTCAAAATATCATCAACACTGGCAATAAAATGACACTCTCCAGCCCCACCTCCGTTGATATACATCGCTCGTTATTTGCCAGGGCATCCCTTCAGCAATGGCAGCTGGCGCTGATGCTGTTCTCATTACATGGCTTGCTGGTGTGGGGCATAGGCAGCGAACTGCAAACGGCCTGGGCATTATTTCATTATGGCTGCTTCCTGCTCTGGCAACCGTTGCTGCATGGCCGTGAGCCACTCACCTTTCGCACCGCGCTGATATTACTGGCCGGCGGCATCCTAATGACCATGTTCATGAGCTGGTGGCTAATGGCGTTCTGGCTTTGCCTGCTGTTTGCGCTGTTGGGCGGGCGCATTTTTTCGCTGACAAAAACCTCCTCCCGCCCCGGCTTTCTGCTGGCCGCCACCTATTTGCTGGCCATGCTGACCTTGCACGTGGTGCCTCGGCTACTGTCGAGAAATCTGGATACCGATGTCCTGATAGTACTGGTCGAACACGGCTTGCTTGCACTGCCAGCCGCCGTATTGCTGACCAAAGCCGAGCGATCTGATGCTCAGCAAGCGCTGGCCATGGACTTTTTTTATACGCTGATGCTGCTGATGGTCACTATCACTCTGGTGCTTGGTTGTTTTGCTATCGCCACCACCACCCAGGCGCGCTACACCGAAGTCTTGCTCAAGATGATTTTTGCCCTGGCGGCAGGCTTGCTGGCCTTGAGCTGGTTCTGGAATCCGAGGGCCGGATTCTCCGGCATAGGCCTGATACTGTCGCGTTATCTGCTGAGCGTGGGCTTACCATTCGAGCAATGGATACAGAGCATCGCTGAACTGGCCCAGCAGCAACGCACACCGGCCAGCTTTCTCTCCCATGCCATCGCCGAAATTGCCCAGCTCCCCTGGGTGGAGGGGGCGACATGGCGCGTGGGAGAAAACGAACAACAGATAGGCAAACCCAGCCTGCATCTGCATGAGCTGCAGTTTCATGATGTGACTTTGAGCCTTTATAGCCGCTGGCCACTGACGCCGGCCCTGACAATCCATATCAAACTGCTGACCCGCATTGTGGCGGAATTTTATGAAGCAAAACGCCGCGAAGAAACCATGACGCAGAATGCCTATATGCAGGCGGTCTATGAAACCGGCGCCCGCCTGACGCATGACATCAAGAATCTGCTGCAGTCCATGGGCGCATTGTGCAGCGCGGCAGAGCACACGGAAGCTGGCGATCAGGAACGGCTGCTGGTGCTGATACGCAAGCAATTACCTTTGCTGAACGAGCGCATGGCGAGAACACTGACCAAGCTGCAATCCCCCGCCAGCGAAACAGGGCGCAAGCTTCCCATTTTGCAATGGTGGGAACATTTTCAGGCGCATTACCCGCAACTTGGGATCAAGTTCGATGCCACCATTTCTGATAACCCCGAAGTCGATGGGGATGTGCTGGATAGCGTGACCGACAATCTGATTCAGAACGCACTGGCCAAACGCAGCAGCCAGCCCGAGCTGGTGATTCATGTACGTCTTGATGGGGAAAACCGCTATACGCTGGCGGTGGGCGACACCGGCAGCGCCATGCCATCTGCGATTGCCGAGAGCCTGTTCAAGAAACAGGTCAGCTCGGGCAAGGGCCTGGGCATAGGCTTGTATCAGGCTGCCAGACAGGCAAACGCCAGCGGATTAGCGCTGGCGTTAAGGGAAAACCGGGATGGCGCGGTCTGGTTTACGCTAAGCCCGCATCCCGGCGATTAGCATCACACTTATCAAAGCGTGCCGTAAGAATGCAAACCGGACAGGAACATATTGACGCCCAGGAAGGCGAAGCTTGTTACCAGCAGACCGACCAGCGCCCACCAGGCCAGCATGCTGCCGCGCAAGCCTTTGACCAGACGCAAGTGCAACCACGCTGCATAGTTCAGCCAGACGATCAGCGCCCAGGTTTCTTTTGGGTCCCATGACCAGTAACCGCCCCAGGCTTCGGCCGCCCACATGGCGCCAAGAATGGTCGCGATGGTAAAGAACGCAAAGCCGACGGCGATCGCCTTATACATCACATCATCCAGCACCTCAAGCTTGGGCAGGCGCGATGCCAGAATGCCACGTTCAGCCAGCAGATACGCGCTACCCACCATGGCCGCCAGAGAGAAGGCACCATAGCCAATAAAGTTGGCAGGTACGTGAATTTTCATCCAGTACGATTGTAAGGCCGGCACCAGCGGCTGAATGGCATTGGCCTGACGATCAAAGGTATACCAGAGGATAAAGCCCACTGCGGCATTGATCACCAGCAAGACAAAGCCACCCAGCTGACGGGTTTCATAGCGACGCTCATAGTAGAGATACAACAGCGCCGTGATCAGGCAGAACAGCACAAACACTTCATACAGATTGCTGATGGGGATATGCCCGACATCGGGCGCGATCAGGTACGACTCATACCAGCGCACCATCAAGCCCACGAAGCCCATCAGGACGGCGGACCAAGTCAGACTGGTCGCCACCTTGCCGGAGAACTCGGAACGGCGGAACAAGGCAAACCAGTAGGTCAGCATGGCCAGCACAAACAGCACGTTCATCCACATGATGGCGGACTGGCTGGAAATCAGGAATTTCAGCAGGAAAGCATGCTCTGCCCGCGCCAGATCAGCCTGATAAAGCTGAATGGCAAACAGGCTGATGATGGCGATGCCGGGGATGAGCAGGCGCATCGGTTTCCATTGCCAGCCAAGATAGCTGAAGCCTAACGCGGCACCAATCAGAAAGGTTTTTTCGTACGCGTCCATATAAGCGCCGTATTGCTGGTAGGCAAACAAGGCACCCGCACAGAGGAGGATGGCATATAGCCAGTCCTGCCAGCGCAGACGCTTTAATAGCGGTTGAGGATGATCTTCAAACAAGATGGTATTCATGGTTTTTCCTGACCTTGGCTAGATAGCATGCGCTATTCGCTTTGCAACAATCGACGCAATTGTTCACGGTATTGCTCGAACTCCATATCCAGATCGCGATTCTTGCGATTGGCAGACATGGTAAACAACACTTCATTAGTGGGTTTGATCAACATCCAGATACGACGTTCCCGGATATAAATCATGGCAAAAATGCCCAATACCAACAACACCGAGCCACCATACACCAGATTTTTGCCGGGCGAGCGGGTCAGTTGCAAACCACTGGCCTGGCGCTGCTGGAATTCATCGAGTTGCAGATAGAACGGGGCGCCATAAAAGAAAAGATCGCTCATGGCATTCAGGCTGTCCTGCAGGAAGATCTGGGTATTGGTGTCCAGCTCCCCCGTCTTCAGCCCGGCGCGCTCGCGGCCCAGCTTGTAAGCCTCCAGCGTCGCACCGGAGATAATTTTCAGGTAGGTCTGCGCCGCCTTTTCACGTTGCGGCTCAGGCACGGCTTCTTCAATCATTCGGGCAACGCGGGTGTAGCCACCTGCATCAAAACCCTGCAGCAATTGCACCACACTGGCCTGGAATTTGTTGCGCATTTCGGCATCGGCTTTATCACCCATCGCATCCTGGGTATAACGACGCGCAATCTCTTCATGCAAAGCAGGATCAAACATGGTGGCGCGCAGCCGCATGAAGCCCTGCAGGCTGAAATCGTCATCTGCCGGAATACGCAGATATTTCAGCTCATCCTGCGGTGTAGCCCGCATGCCAGTGACAAAGTAACGACGGCCATCCAGCTGCAGAGGCTGCATGTAGCTCACATATTCGCGCGCCTGGCCCTGCGTATCGCGCACTTTGTAGGTGATGTTGGGGCCGACATTATGCGGCTTGCCCTTGCCATCCGGCGACAGGTTAAGAATATTGAACAAGCGGAAATCGTTGAATTCCACTTTCAGCGCCTGCTCGCCCTCGCCCAGGGTCACGTTCTTGAAAATATTGCTTTGCACCTTGATGGGCTGGTCTTTGGCGCCAAACAAGCCATACGCATTGAGGTCGAGCTTGGTGCCACCATCCTGAAAATCCGACTGATAAATGGCAATGCCTTTGTAGATCAGTGGATGGTTAACGCTGATGGTATGCGCCAATGGCTCCTTGAGATCTGGATCAATAATCAGCAGATCGCTCTCAAAGGACTTGGGCTGGCCGGTGGCATAGTGCTCGATGCGGAACTGCTTCAGCTGAATGCGAAATGGCAGCTCTTGCACCAGATAGCCATCACGGATGCGCATGAAGGATACATTCGAGCTGGCGCCTTCCGGCAAGGTCATGTTGGCGCGGAAAGACAGATTGCGCACCGACAGGCGGCTGATCGCCGGGACTTCATTTTCAGGGATATCCAGAGTCTCGACTTTTTTATAGCCGAGCAGCTCCTGCAGCTTGAAAGGCACATTGCCATCAATCAGGCCGCCCACACAAATCACAACAATCGCCGTGTGCGTGAGGATATACCCCAGACGTTGGTAACTGCCCGCCTTGGCGGCAATCAGTTCACTGCCATCGGCCTGCTGTACCGGTTTAAACCGAAAACCACGCTGCGTCAGAAATTGCACAATGCGTGCACGCGCCTCGGCAGAGGCCGCAACCGTATAGGATGCCCGATGGCTGAATGCTCGCAGGGATTTTTCCGTCGCGCCCTCACGATAAGCCCGCAATTCGCGCAGCATCAAGGGGCTGTTGCGGTAGATACAGAGACTGGTGGAGAGCACCAGAAACACCAGTATCACCAGAAACCAGACGCTGTGGTACACATCGTACAGTCCCAGTTTTTCGAATAGATCAAACCAGAACTGGCCAAACTTGATCACGTAATTGGGATAAGGCTCGTTTTGCTTGAGCACGGTACCGATGATGGAGGCAATGCCTAGCACCGTAAGCAGGCTTACGGCAAAACGCATGGAACTCAAAAGCTCATAAAGTCGGCGGGAGTTGGAGAACTGAGGCTTCAAGGCGTAATCAATCTGAAAGAGTTCGTTTAGGACAAACAAGACTGGCGGTAGTTGCGAAAAAAGTTAAGGGTGGCTACAAAGCCACCCTTAACTTTTCAACATCTAGATAACCAGCCCCAAATGGACCAGCTTAGTGCAGACCCTGAATATAGTCAGCAACCGCAGCCATATCGCTGTCACTCAGCTTGGCCGATACCATGCGCATCATCTTGGCAGCATCGTTGGCGCGCTCGCCGGCACGGAAGGCCTTCAGCTGGGTAACGATATATTCAGCATGCTGACCAGCCAGACGCGGAAACTGCACAGGAATGCCGGCGCCAGCAGGACCATGGCAGGAAGCACAGGCAGGAACGCCTACGCCAGGAATACCGCCCTTGTAGATTTTTTCACCGACAGAACCAGCGCCATTGCTCTTGGCTGTGCCTGGTTTAGGAGCCTGGGAACCGAAGTAAGCACCCAGGTTGCTCATGTCTTCAGGAGTCAGGTTGGCCACCATGCCGCTCATGATCGGGTTCTTGCGATCGCCAGCCTTGAAGTTGGTAAGTTGCTTGGTAATGTATTCCGGATGCTGACCTGCCAGTTTGGGGTACATAGGCACCATGCTATTGCCATCGGCACCGTGACAGGCGGCACAGACGGTGGTCGCCGTTGCAGCACCTTTGCTGGCATCGCCTGCGGCAAATGCAGAAATGGCGGTCATTGAGCCCAGGGCAAGCACCGCAATGTGACGGAAATTCATATCCAGCTCCTCAAACAATACTACTGATTTAAATATGGTTAAACATTAGCCACGCATTTTATCCAAATTTACGTTATCGTGGTAGCATTTTTGCCCCTTGCTGTTCTTGAATAAGCCTCTATCTATGCCATTGTTTCAAAACGCCACATTTCATATCTCCGCTCATCATCTGAGCGACTTGCCTCCGCCATTCGGTATTGAGGTCGCGTTTGCCGGACGCTCCAATGCGGGAAAGTCAAGCGCGCTCAACACCATGGCGAATCATAATCGCCTGGCATTTGTGAGTAAGCAGCCCGGCCGCACGCAGCTGATCAACTTCTTCAGCCTGGGCGGAGATCGCTTTCTGGTGGATTTGCCCGGCTATGGCTACGCCAAAGTTCCCGAAAGCATGCGCAAACACTGGCAGATGACACTCTCGAGCTACCTCAGCCATCGCTCATCTTTATATGGACTGGTACTGGTGATGGACAGCCGTCATCCGCTCACGCCGCTGGACCGGCAAATGCTGGACTGGTTTGGCCCCAGCGGCAAACCCATCCATGTGTTGCTGACCAAGTCGGACAAGCTGTCGAAAAGTGCGGCGATGCTGACATTGAATGCGGTGCGCAAAGAATTGAACACCACCTGGGGAAACTGCACTGTGCAGCTGTTTTCCAGCCTCAAGAAACAAGGGGTTGAAGAAGCCGAGGCGGTGATCGGCAAGTGGCTGTTCCCGCCGCAGGACCACACGACGGAATCCCCCGCCGAGCAGCCTGCCGAATAAAACCTACTGGCGGGTAAAAATAATATCCCAGACACCGTGGCCGAGCTTGATACCCCGATTTTCAAACTTGGTTAAGGGTCGATAGGCGGGCTTTTCGGCGTAAGTGTCGGCCGTGTTCTGCAATTGCGGCTCGTCCTTCAGCACATCAAGCACCCACTCGGCATATTCCTGCCAATCGGTGGCCACATGCAGATACCCACCGGCTTTCAATTTGCTGCAGAGCAGCTGCACAAACGCGGGCTGTATCAGGCGACGCTTGTGATGGCGTTTTTTATGCCAGGGATCAGGGAAGAAAATATGCACGCCATCCAGACTTCCATCTGGAATCATGTGCTGCAGCACTTCCACAGCATCATGCTGAATCACGCGAATATTTTGCAGCTGCATTTCACCCACCAGCTTGAGCAGGCTACCCACACCAGGGGTATGCACTTCCACCCCGAGAAAATCCCGCTCGGGCTGCAACTGGGCGATTTTTGCCGTGCTATCGCCCATGCCAAAGCCAATCTCAAGAATTTTGGGGCTATCCGCCCGGCCAAACACCTGCTCCAGTGCCAATGGCTGCGGCTGATAAGGCACGCCATACACAGGCAACCACTGCTCCAGCGCCTTGCGCTGCCCTTCCGTCAGCCGGCCCTGACGCAGCACGAAGCTGCGAATGGGACGATGCTTGGGATTCTCCTGCTCATGCGCTGGCAGCTCATGATCTTTATGTTCCATACCGCTCACATTGCAAATGACAATAAAACGCCATTATAACGGAGGGGCAATGCGACGATCGGGAAATCGGGCTTACAGGGTATGGCGTTTATCGCCACGGCTGAAGCCGCGCAAGGGCTCATGCATGCCACGACCCAGCGCAATCACCTTGAACAACTCACCCATTTCGGCCGGGGATAGCAGCTTTTGGGCCGCGGAAGCGAGCGGAGCATAGGCCGCGAGATCATGCGGGGAAACCGCGGCAAGACACTCCGTGATGCCGCAGTTGATGAGGAACTGCGCCTGGCTGGCATAGCCCATGACGTCCAGCCCCTCCTGCATGGCCGCCTCGGCGACCCGGGTAAAGTCCACATGTGCGGTGACATCCTGCAAGCCGGGATATAAAAACGGATCGCCATGGGCATGGTGGCGATAATGGCACATCAGGGTTCCCTGCTGCCGTTGCGGATGGTAGTACTCATGCTGCGGGAATCCATAGTCAATCAGCAGCACCAGCCCATGCTGCAGCATGCGGGCCAGGCTGGCAACCAGCCCCCCGGCCGCCAGGCAGATTTCGGTGGTGTAAGAATCGGCCAAACCAATTTCGCAGAATGCCGCCTCAATATGTGAGTCGGCAGGCTTATCCATCCATTGCAATTCGCCATCCGGTGCTAGGCCAACACCGCGTTGCATCAGCACGCCCGACTGCTGCTGCACCACATGCACGGGCAAGGCATCGAGCACCTCATTGCCCAGAACCAGCCCTGAAAATTCGGCAGGCAAGCTCTCCAGCCAGCCCACGCGCTGCATCAAATGCGTGGGCAAAACTTTCTGCAAGTAATCCTTCTGCACTTGCCGCAAATGCGCACTGACCTCAAGAATGCGGTATTGTGATGGCAACTGCCCCAGGCGATCTAGCTCCATCAGCAAATCGCCTGCCAGACGGCCACTGCCGGCGCCCAACTCAAGCAGATCCCCATCTGTTGCATGAAGCACTTCGGCAGCTTGCAGGGCAATCGTACGGGCAAATAGCGGGGAAAGTTCGGGAGCTGTTACAAAATCACCTGCCGGACCGAACTTCTTGGCACCGGCACTGTAATATCCAAGGCCAGGTGCGTACAGCGCCGTATCCATGTATTGTGCAAAGTCCAGCCAGCCGCCAGCCGCTGCAATCTGCCTAACGATGTGCTGCTTCAGTTGCTCGCTGTGGGCAACAGCATCGGCGTCTGGGGTTGGTAATGAATTGATCATCATAGCCCGGCATTATAAACAGCCCCGGGCACTATTTCGGAAACTGGCGTGAATTCAAACCTTAATGACAAAGTCGTACTGATTACCGGAGGAGCAAAGCGGGTAGGCGCCTCCATCTGCCGCCTGCTGCATGCGGGCGGCGCAAAACTGATGATCCATTACCGCAGCTCGGCCATTGAGGCACGCGCCCTGCAATCCGAACTCAACCTGCAGCGGCCAAACTCGGTAGCCATTATCCAGGCCGACCTGCTGAACATCGCCGTCCTGCCCAGCCTGATCCAGGAGACGATCAAGCAGTTCGGGCGGCTGGACGTGCTGATCAACAATGCCTCCAGCTATTACGCAACCGAACTCGGCCAGATAAGCGAAGAGGCCTGGACCGATCTGGTTGGTTCCAATCTGAAGGCACCTTTGTTCCTGTCGCAGGCTGCAGCGCCCGAACTCCGCAAGAATAGCGGCTGCATCGTCAATATCACGGATATGCATGTCGAACGGCCGAAAAAAGGCTACATCGTCTACAGCGTCGCCAAAGCGGGTCTGGTCACCCTGACAAAATCGCTGGCGCACGAGCTGGGCCCCGAAGTGCGCGTCAATGCGGTTGCTCCCGGGCCGGTGCTTTGGCCGGAAGACAACCCGCAGTTTGACGAAGTCTATCGACAGCGCGTTATCTCGCAGACGCTACTGAAGCGCATAGGTGAAGGCGATGATGTGGCAAAAGCCGTTCGCTTTCTGATTCAGGATGCGCCCTTTGTCACCGGCCATGTCATGGCGATTGATGGCGGACGCTCGCTTAACCTGTAAGCGATGCAGCAAATACGGACGCATACTTTATAATAGCGGCATGAAACATTACCCCGACAACGTATCCGCCAACTTCCTGAAGTTGCGTAATAGCCTGATCAGCGCCACTGGCAAAGCCATTGGTGATTACAACATGATTGAAGACGGCGACACCGTGCTGGTCTGCATGAGCGGCGGCAAGGATTCACATGCCATGCTGATGCTATTGCTGGCGTTGCAGGAACGCGCACCGGTCGACTTCAAGCTGATTGCCATGAACCTGGACCAGAAGCAGCCCAACTTCCCCGAAGACATATTGCCTGCCTACCTGGAAAAACTGGGTGTGGAATACCGCATCGTCGAAGCGGACACCTATTCCATCGTCAAGGAAAAAATCCCCGAAGGCAAAACCACCTGCTCGCTTTGCTCGCGCCTGCGCCGCGGCATCATCTACAGCACGGCCAAAGCCCTGGGCGCCAACAAGATCGCCCTCGGCCATCATCGCGATGACATTGTGCAAACCCTGTTTCTGAACATGTTCTTTGGCTCCAAGCTGAAAGCCATGCCGCCCAAGCTCAGTACCAACCGCGGCGAATTCATGGTGATCCGCCCGCTGGCCTATTGCGCCGAAAAAGACATTGCCGCCTACGCCAGAGGCATGGAGTTCCCCATCATCCCTTGCGACCTCTGCGGTTCACAGGAAAATCTGCAACGGCAAAAGATCAAGGACATGCTGAACGCCTGGGAGCGCGAACAGCCGGGCCGCATCAACAATATTTTCCGCGCCATCACCAATGTCGAGCCCTCGCATCTGGCCGATACCGATCTCTATGATTTCAAAGGCCTGACCAGCGCCTCGCTGGAGGATGAAGACCCGCTGTTTGGCGACATTGCCAAGGAAGAGCAACCCGCCCTTGCCATGGCAAGCCAGGAAGGCACGCGCATTGAATTTCGTCGTCCGGAAAGCCAACTGAGTACAGCGACAGAGAGTTGATCAGGAGCAAGCCCGCTATTTTGCCTACTTGCCGACAACGCGAAAAACGCTGCAAAATAGTTGCAGGACAAGCGGTTGCCACGCAACTTTCCTTGTCTAGTCACGGATTTACTCTTATTATCTGCCACTCTTGCCTTCGTCTGCGCCCACGTCAATGTCCAAACTGCTGATTGTCGAATCACCATCAAAAGCCAAAACCCTGAAAAAATATCTGGGTGGCGACTTTGAGGTTCTTGCCTCCTATGGGCACGTGCGCGACCTGATTCCCAAGAATGGCGCCGTGGATCCGGAAAATGACTACGCCATGAAATACGAAGTCATCGACCGCAACTCCAAGCATGTCGATGCGATTGCCAAAGCAGTTCGTTCCTCCGATGCCATCTACCTCGCAACCGACCCGGACCGCGAAGGTGAAGCCATCTCTTGGCATATTGCCGAAATCCTGAAAGACAAAAAGCTGATCAAGGACAAACTGATCAAGCGCGTGGTCTTTCATGAAATCACCAAATCTGCAGTACAGAATGCGATAGCCAGCCCGCGCGATATTTCCATGCCGCTGGTGAATGCCCAACAGGCAAGACGTGCGCTGGATTATCTGGTGGGTTTCAACCTGTCTCCCCTGCTCTGGAAAAAAATCCGGCGCGGCCTTTCCGCAGGTCGTGTGCAGAGCCCGGCTTTACGCCTGATCGTTGAGCGCGAGCTGGAGATCGAGGCTTTCAAAAGCCAGGAATACTGGACCATCCATCTGGAGTCCAAAAAGCACCAGCATGTGTTTGATGCCCGGCTGGTGCAGCTGAATGGCAGCAAAGTCGAGCAGTTTACCGTCACCAATGAAACTCAGCAGGCCGAGATTGTGGGCAAACTGCTCCTCGCCAGCGCTGGTAAAACCACCGTCAGCCGCGTAGAGAAAAAGCAGAAAAACCGTAGTCCGGCAGCGCCTTTCACGACATCAACCCTGCAGCAGGAAGCTGTGCGCAAGCTGGGGTTCACCACCAGCCGCGCCATGCGTATCGCCCAGCAGCTTTATGAAGGGATTGATGTAGGCAATGGCACCGTGGGTTTGATCACCTACATG
>ERZ1034423.137-NODE-137-length-12519-cov-2.120587_pt1 | contig 12519 bp, 7 predicted proteins | sample MGYA00520609_ERZ1034423 | MGnify/ENA primary metagenome ERZ1034423 (study PRJEB33736, sample SAMEA104288487) | Azolla rubra | place: Australia | collected 1985 | study: EMG produced TPA metagenomics assembly of the PRJEB19522 data set (Is there foul play in the... | reverse complement strand
GGAGGCTGCCTTGCGGCCCCAGGAGCCGGTGTAGGCTTCCACGGCAGCGCCAGGGTTAGTGCGACCGCTCTTGGTCTGGATAGAAATGGCACCGCCCAGGGTATTCAAACCGAACAAGGGGTTGGAACCAGGGATCAGCGACATGCCCTGAATGGCATTCATAGGGATCAGATCCCAGCTGACTACATCACCGAAAGGCTCATTCACACGCACGCCATCAACAAAGACCGACAGGCCTTGTGGCGTGCCCAGCAATGGCGATGCGGAATAACCACGGAAATTGATGTCCGGCTGGAAAGGATTGTTCTGGGTGTCATTGACGTTTACACCGGCCAGGTTCTGGTTCATGTAGTCGGCAATGGTCAGGCTGCCCTGGTTGCGCATATCCTCGCCTTTGACGATCTGGATATTGGCGGGCACCTGCTCAATCGGCAAACCGATGGAAGGCAAAGGCGTTGTGCTGACAACGTCCAGCTTTTTGACTTTGAGGGTATCCGATTTCTGCTCTTCGGCAGATTGGGTTGCCGTTTCGGCCACCGCGAAGTGCGGAATGGCAAACAAACTGGCCACTATCACCGCTCCCGCTTTCAGGCGGAATCTGGTTGTTTGATTCATGGTCTCTCCACTAATGTCCACTGTTAAAAACGTTAGCTGCTACACAAGTTTCATGCCAGTGACCGAGTGAAAGAGGTAAACCCTTAATAGTAAACATGGAAATAAAAATTAAGCGCAGATGACATGGTGGCATTCTACAGCCAATTACAACCACCATTCGAACTCAGGTGCTGTGCAATATCTCGCGCGGTGAAAAGCGCAAAAAGCGGCGCAACACCCACCAAGAGGCCGCCGGAATCAATATCATGGCCAGGGAAATGGTCAGGAAACTGGCCTGCCAGTTGAAGCTGAAAGGAATATTCAGTACCTGCTGGCTGATATAAAAAGCCAGAGCATTGGCGATCAGGCTGGCAACCAGGGCGGCCATTACCCCGACTGCCAGATATTCCACCCATACACTGTGCCTGATCTGCGTGGTCGAAGCACCCAGCACGCGCAGCAGCGTTGCCTCTTTCACCCGTTCGCGACGGGTTGCCACCAGCGCGGCATACAGTACTATCAAGCCCGCCAATACGCTAAAGGCAAAAATGTATTGCAGGGCATTGGTCATCTTGTCGATGATGGCCTGCACCTGCTCCAGCACCGCCGCCACATCAATCACCGTCAGATTGGTAAATTGCTGCACCAGCCGGTTCAGCATGTTTTCCTGGCACATGCAGGCTGGTGAGGTAATTGGCGGGCATAGCATCCAGCACGCCCGGCGGCGTGAGGGCGAAGAAGTTGGCTCGCATGGTGTCCCATTCCACTTTGCGCAGGCTGCTGACCGTCAGTTCAAGCGGTTGCCCGGCCACGTCATAGCTAAGGTGATCGCCCAGCTTCACATGCAACATATCGGCAATACCCTGTTCCAGCGAAAGCAAGGGCTGCCCGGCCTGGGCCGGTGTCCACCACTCCCCGGCCAGCAAGCGGTTGTCGTCCTGCATCTCTGCTGCCCAGGATAAATTGAATTCGCGCTCTGCCAGCCGTTTGGCCCGCTCATCTTTGTAACTGGCAATATCCAGCGGCTTGCCATTGATCGCGGTCAGGCGCGCTCTCACCATCGGGTGCAATTCGGGCGCCGACAGGCCTTCCTGCTTGAAAAAAGCCTTGATCGCATCCAGTTGATCCCCCTGGATGTTGATGACAAAGCGGTTAGGCGCATCGGGCGGTAACGAGGATTGCCAGTTATGCAGTAAATCACCGCGTATCAGGGCCAGCAACATCAACGCCGCCATGCCGAGACTGAACCCCAGCACCTGCGCCATAAACAAACGCGGACGCCGACGTATGGCAGCCAGCCCCAATTGCACGGCGCCGGATTGCTGTTGCGGCAAGGCAAGCAGCAAGCGTCTTAACAGACGGGTTAAGACCAGCACCGCGACGATCAAGGCCGAAAAACCGCCTATCGCCGCCAGCGCCAGCTTGCTATCGGCGGCATGCCAGGCAATCAGGCCAAAGGCCAGCAAGACGCTGGGAGTGTATTGCCACACGGCGGACCAGGTGGGCAAAGCAATATCCTGACGCAGGATATGCAGGGCCGGCACATGCCGCAAGCGCAGCAGGCTGGGCCACATCACCGCCAGCAAGGTGGCAAAGCCGACCACAAACCCCGCCAGCGCCGGCTGCCAGCTTGGCGCAGGTAAGGTCTCCACAAACAGCTTGCCCGCCAGCCATCCCAAGCCTAACTGCCCGACAAAGCCGAGCAGGCTGCCGAGCGTACTGCCGATCACCGCCAGCATCAACGTCTGCAACAGCAGGATTCTGGAAATCAATTTGCCGGAAGCGCCAAAGCAACGCATCAGCGCATAGCTATCCTGGCTGCTTTGCACATACGGCATGGCCGCCAGGAACATCGCCACCATGGCCAGCACCACGCTGACCATAGCCGCCAGCCCGAGGAACTGCTGGGTTTTCTCCAGCGCATTGCGGATTTCCGGGCGCGCCGTCGACAGATCCTGCAGCCGTTCGCCGCGCGCCAGGCGTGGCTGCGCCCACGCAGTATAGGTTTTCATGGCACCGGCATCTGCTGCCAGCAGCAACTGGTATTTCACGCGGCTACCAAACTGGATCAGGCCTGTCGCCGGCACATCCGCTGCATTCATCATCACCCGCGGCGCAAAGCTAAACATATCGCCACCACGCGATGCCTCGCTATGCAAAATGGCGCTGACCTTGAACTGGCTGTTGCCCAGCTCCAGACTATCGCCTTCGCGCACTTGCAGGCTGTTGGCAAGGCGCGGTTCTATCCACACGCTACCCGGCTCGGGAATCCCACCCGCTTCATGCGCCTCACCACCCTGCTGCTTTATCATTAGCGAGCCGCGCAAAGGAAAGCCCGGCGCCAGCGCCTTGATTTCACTGAGCTGGCTGCGCTCACCATGCAACACCATGCTGGGGAATTCCAGGGTATGGCTAGTCTGGATATTGGCGCGCCCGGCTTCTGCTGCAAACGGCGCGGGGATCGGGTGATCCGCCACAATCACCGCATCGGCACCCAGCAGCATGGCACCTTGCCGCGCCAGGGTGGTTTGAATGCGATCCGTAAAAAAGCCGACGGAAGTGGTCGCGGCGACGGCCATGACCAGCGCCAGCATCAGTACACGTATCTCGCCTGCCGCCCACTGGCTGCGGAGCTGGCGCCAGGCCAGGGAAAACGCCAGGCTCATGCCACACCTTCCAGCTCAACAATACGCCCCTGCTGCAGGCTCAAAACGCGGCCACAGCGATTCGCCAGCGTGAGGTCATGCGTAACCAGTACCAGCGTAGTGCCGGATTCGGCATTCAGCGCGAACAGCAGCTCAATGATGTTTTCCCCGGTGGCGGCATCCAGATTGCCGGTCGGCTCATCTGCAAACAGAATGGCAGGCCGCGGGGCAAAGGCGCGGGCGATGGCCACCCGTTGTTGCTCACCGCCGGAGAGATGGCGCGGGTAATGCGACAGCCGATGCGCCAGCCCGACACGCTCCAATGCGGCGATCGCTTGCGACTTTGCATCCTGCAGGGGCAGCATGACATTCTCCAGCGCGGTCAGTGTGGGTAGCAGCTGAAACGACTGAAACACAAAGCCCATGCAGCGGGCACGCAGGGCGGCGCGCCCGTCTTCATCCAGTGGGGCAATATCCTGCCCTTGTATCAGCACTTTCCCTTGCGTCGGGTTGTCCAACCCGGCGAGCAAGCCCAGCAAGGTGGACTTGCCGGAACCGGAACTGCCGACAATGGCAATCCGTTCACCTGCGGCAATCGCCAGATCCAGTCCGCTGAGTATCACCAGCGCGTTACCATTGCTGCTAACATGTTTATCAAGATTTACTGCTTCAACTGCCAAAGGTTTCTGCATGATTTTCCGTTTACTGATCATTACGTTGTTTTCGTGTTGCACGGCGCTGAGCGCCTGGGCCGCAGCCCCATCCGGCACTACCGCACCCGTCATCATGGTGTTTGGCGACAGCTTGTCGGCCAGTTATGGCGTGCCCCGCGAGCTGGGCTGGGTCAATCTGCTGCAGCAGCGTCTGCAACAACGCGGGCTGCCTCACCGCGTGGTCAATGCCAGCATCAGCGGCGAAACCACCAGCGGCGGACTTAGCCGCATCGCAGAGGCCGTGCGCACGCATCAGCCATCGCTGGTACTGGTAGAGCTGGGGGCGAATGACGGTCTGCGCGGGCTGCCGGTCGAGCAGATGCAGCAAAACCTCAACAAGATCATCGCCACCAACGAAGCGGCCAAGGCCAGAACCATACTCATCGGCATGATGATTCCCCCCAACTATGGCCCCCGTTACACACAATCGTTCAATGCCAGCTTTCGCGAGCTGGCCGAGGCTCACAAATTGCCGCTGGTGCCTTTTCTGCTGGAAGGGGTTGCTGGCAATGCCAGCCTGAATCAGGACGATGGCCTGCACCCGCGCGCAGAAGCACAGGAGCGGCTGCTGGATAATGTCTGGAAAGTACTGGCACCTGCGCTGAAAATCGCGCCCTGATAGGCCACGTTTGCTTTAATCCGTCGCCTTAACCCTAATTCTCCATATTCCAGGTTGTGCTGCTCCAGCGTATCTGCAGCCCATCTTCCTCCGCGTGCGCCTGCCATGCGCTTGCCGTGCCTATTCCCGGTACACAAACCAGTTCATCGCCACAGAAAACCAGCGGCAGCTGCGCACGCTGCCAGGGCGGCATCGCGGCTTCCTGCAGGCAATGCTTTAGAGAGCGACCTGGGCGGTGTGCATCCGGCTTGAAATGCTCGCCGCCTTGCCGGTGGCGTATGTGCAAGACCTTGCCAGCAAGGCGGCTCAGCGCCAGGCCGCGACCTTGCGCTGGCTCAAAGTAAAGCTGGCTGCCATCTGGCAGCGTTATCACAGGCTCTTGATCCCACACCATATCCAGAGGCGCTAGACCAGGCTCCGCCACCATATAGGCGTAACCGCGATAGCGTCGCAGCCACAGCCGCTGGGCGCTATCCAGCAACAAGGCCAGACTGGCATCTTCTGCGGCTGTCAGCAATTGCCGCAGCATTTCCTGCAGATGCTCGCGCGGCGGCAGATAGCGCAAACGGGACGATAGCCACCAGCGCAACAGATTGCGGGCACGCACCTCGCCCAGGGCCTGCAGGGCAGCGATACTTAAGCCATCGCCGTGCAAGGCACCGGCGGCATCCTGTGCGGCCAGCGCCATCTGAAGGCTCTCAGCCTCGGCGGCCTGCACCGCACTGCGGGCCAGGGCCTTGCTGGCGCCAGGAAAGCGTTGCGCCAGCAGGGGAAACACTTGCTGACGGAAAAAATTGCGGTCGTAATGGGTGTCGAGATTGCTTTCGTCTTCTACCCATGTCAGCTGATGCATGGCGGCATACTCGTCCAATTGCGCGCGGGGAATATCCAGCAAGGGCCGCAATATGCGCGGCCATGGCCGCCAGGCCACGCATGCCCGCGCCGCGCAGCAATTGCAGCATGACGGTTTCCGCCTGGTCATCCTGATGATGCGCCATCACCACATAGTCGGCCTGGGCCGCATGCAAAGCCTGATAGCGCAGGTGGCGCGCCGCCGCTTCCAGGCCCTGTCCGCTATCGCGCGGCACTTGCACACGCACAACGTCCAGGGGAATACCGTAGGCAGCGCATACGCGCTGGCAATGTTGCGCCCACTGATCGGCATGCGGACTCAAGCCGTGGTGCACATGCATAGCGGAAAGCCGGATGCCGGAGGTATCGCGCAACGCCGCCAGCAGATGCAATAGGACGCAGGAATCCAGTCCGCCACTCAGGGCGACCAGCAGATGGCCTTCAATGTGGTAGTGGGTAATGAAATGCAGCAGATGTTGCTGCAAGCGGGAGGGAGCCATCGCCCCGGCAGAATCCGGGGCGGCAGGAGACGACATCGACGGGGATGACGACTTGTCTATTTGAGATTAACTTCCTTGAATTCGCCGTAGCTCATCAAGCGTTCATAGCGGATGGTCAGCAACTGATCCACTGGCACCGCCTGCAAGCGCAACAGCTCTTCGGCAATGGCACGGCGCAGATTCTGCATCATGACTTCCGGATTGCGGTGCGCACCGCCCATGGGTTCGCTGACGATACGATCTACCAGGCCTGCGGTTTTGAGGCGGGTAGCGGTAATGCCCAGGGTTTCAGCAGCTACCGAGGCCTTGTCGGCACTCTTCCACAAAATGGAAGCGCAGCCTTCAGGCGAAATGACGGAATAAGTGGAATATTGCAGCATCATGAGATGATCGACCACGCCCAGCGCCAGCGCACCGCCGGAGCCACCTTCGCCGATGATCACGCCGATGATGGGTGTCTTCAATTCAGCCATGACAAAAAGATTACGCGCAATGGCTTCAGACTGGCCGCGCTCTTCCGCACCAATACCGGGATAAGCACCTGGGGTATCAATCAGGGTAATGATGGGCAGGCTGAACTTCTCCGCCAGGCGATACAGGCGCAGCGCCTTGCGATAGCCCTCAGGGCGCGGCATGCCAAAGTTGCGGTACTGCCGCTCTTTCACATCGCGGCCTTTCTGATGGCCAATCACGACCACGGGATGGCCTTCAAAGCGCGCCAGGCCACCGACAATCGCCGGGTCATCAGCAAAAGCGCGGTCGCCATGCAGTTCTTCAAAATCGGTGAACATGCCCTGAATGTAATCCAGGGTATAGGGGCGCTGCGGATGGCGCGCCACCTGGGAAATCTGCCAGGCGTTGAGCTTGCTGTAGATTTCCTTGGTCAGGCTCTGGTTTTTTTGCTGCAAGCGGTCAATTTCTTCCGAAATATCCAGCACAGAGTCGTCCTGAACATAACGCAGCTCTTCAATCTTGCCTTCGAGCTCGGCAATCGGCTGCTCAAATTCCAGGAAACTCGTTTTCATATCTTTGGCCATGCAAACTCTACCGTTTTCTAAACTGGTTTAATTATAAAGGATTTTAACATTATCTTCGCTTAACCAGCCCTTAAGATTGCTCAACAGCTCGTCATGCAACTCCACCCGCCATTGCTCGCCTAGCATCAGCTCCACGCGTGCACTGCCGTTGTGATATTCGATTTTCACCGCGCAATGGCGACGATCTTCTTCACCGCCCTGGCGGCAATAAGGCGCCAGAATCTCGCGCAGACGGCCGGCATCCGCCTGACCATTGCATGAAATCTTGAGCAGGCTGGCATTGGCACTGCGTGCCGCAGCCAGATCGTAGACCTTGCGCGCATTGACGCGTAAGCCACCGGAAAAGTCATCATTGCTGACGCGACCCTCCACAATCACCAGTGCATCTTCCTTCAGCAGATGCTGGCTCTGGTTCAGCAGCTCATTGCCCACCACGATTTCAATGCGTGATGTCGCATCATCCAGCGTCACAATCGCCATCTTGCCGCGTTGTGTCATACGGATACGTATGCCCATCACCACACCCGCCAGCAGTTGCGGCTGATCCTGCGGTTTGAGGTTGCCCAGCGTGGTGCGCACAAAGGTCGCCAACTCGCGCTTATAACCTTCATACGGGTGACCGCTGAAATAGAAACCCAGCGCTGATTTTTCCTGCTGCAGTTTTTCCTGCTCGCTCCAGGCATTCACCTTGGGCAAGGTATGCGCCACGCTGTCGGACATCTCGCCAAACAGGCTGTCCTGGCCGCTGGCCGCCCCGCTCTGCTCGGCCGCACTGATCGCCGCCAGCAAGGCTGCCCGATTAGGCTCCAGCTTGTCGAAGGCACCGGCGCGTATCAGCGATTCAATCACGCGGCGATTGACCTTGCGCAGGTCAAGACGGCGGCAGAAGTCGAACAGATCCTTGAACGGCCCTTCGGCTTCGCGTGCAGCGAGAATCACCTCAATCGCCGCCCAGCCGGTGCCTTTCACCGCGCCCAGGCCATACAGCACCTGCTTGTCGCTGATCGGCTTGAATCGGAATTCACTCTGGTTGATATCCGGCGCCAGCACTTCCACGCCGTTGGCCGCGCAATCATCGTAAAAGATATGCACGCTGTCGGTATTGTTCATGTCGGCCGACATGGTGGCGGCCAGGAACGCTGCCGGATAGTGCGCCTTGAGGTAAGCCGTGTGATACGCCACCAGGGCATAAGCAGCCGCGTGCGACTTGTTGAAGCCGTAGCTGGCAAATTTCTCCATCAGGTCAAACAGTTCGGCCGCCTGTTTTTCCGGAGTGCCGTTCTTGACCGCGCCTTCGACGAAAACGGCACGCTGGGCGTCCATTTCCTCTTTTTTCTTCTTGCCCATGGCGCGGCGCAGCAAGTCGGCGCCGCCGAGGCTGTAGCCCGCCACCACCTGGGCAATCTGCATCACCTGCTCCTGATACACCATGATGCCGTAGGTTTCTTTCAGGATAGGCTCGGTGGCCGGATGCGGATATTCCACGCGCTGCTGGCCGTGCTTGCGGCGGCAGAAATCGGGAATCAGGTCCATCGGGCCCGGACGATACAGCGCCACCAGGGCGATAATGTCCTCAAAGCAGTCCGGCTTGGCCTGCTTCAGCATATCCTTCATGCCGCGCGACTCCAGCTGGAACACTGCCGTGGTATTGGCGGATTTCAGCAGCTGGTAAGTCGGCTTGTCGTTGATCGGCAAGGTCTCAAAATCGAGCGGAGGCAGCTCTTTGAGCGCGCGCTGGGCATTGGAATTCTCCAGCGCCATCGCCAGGATGGTCAGCGTACGCAAGCCCAGAAAGTCGAACTTCACCAGCCCGACCGCTTCCACGTCATCCTTGTCGTACTGGCTGACCAGGCTCTCGCCATTTTGCTGGCAATATACCGGCGAAAAATCCGAAATCTTGCCGGGCGAGATCAGCACGCCGCCGGCGTGCATACCGATATTACGGGTCAGGCCTTCCAGCCGCAGCGCCAGCTCCAGCAGTTCGTTGACTTCTTCTTCCTGCTCGCGCCGCTCCTTGAGTTGCGGCTCTTTTTCCAGCGCATCCGACAGGGTAATGCCCAGCTCATTGGGAATCAGCTTGGCAATGCCATCGACAAAATTGAACGGCAGATCGAGCACCCGGCCCACATCGCGGATCACGGCCTTGGCAGCCATGGTACCGAAGGTGGCAATTTGCGATACCGATGCCAGGCCGTATTTATGCTTCACGTAATCAATGACACGATCGCGGCCTTCCTGACAGAAGTCGATATCGAAGTCGGGCATGGAGACCCGTTCCGGATTCAGGAAGCGCTCAAACAGCAAGGCGTATTGCAGCGGATCAAGATCGGTAATCCCCAGGCTGTAGGCGACCACCGAACCAGCACCGGAACCCCGGCCTGGCCCCACCGGCACGCCATTGTTCTTCGCCCAGTTGATAAAGTCGGCCACGATCAGGAAATATCCTGGGAACCCCATCTGGATGATGATGTTGGTTTCGAATTCCAGCCGGGTGAGATACACCGGGCGCTTGGCATCGCGCACGGCCTCATCCGGATACAGCACCTGCAGGCGGTTTTCCAGACCCAGCTTGGCCTGTTGCACCAGATATTCATCCAGGCTTTCGCCGTTGGGCGTAGGGAATTGCGGCAGATAGTTTTTGCCCAGCGTCAGCGTGAGATTACAGCGCTTGGCAATTTCCACGCTATTGGCCAGCGCCTGCGGCACATCGGCAAACAGCGCGGCCATCTCGGCCTGGGTCTTGAAGAATTGTTCCGGCGTGAAATGCTTGGGGCGGCGATTATCTGCCAGTACATAACCTTCGGCGATACAGACACGCGCTTCGTGGGCCTTGAAGTCATCGGCCTGCATGAATTGCACCGGATGCGTCGCCACCACCGGCAGATCGAGCTGCCCTGCCAGCGACAGGGCACGGCCAATATAAAACTCCTGCTGGGCATGGCCTGCGCGTTGCAGCTCGATATAAAAACGATTGGGGAACAGATCCGCCCATTGTTGGGCCAGTGCCAGCGCTGCCTGCTGGTTACCCTGCAGTATCGCCTGGCCGACATCGCCCGCCATGGCGCCCGATAGCATAATCAGGCCTTCACTGCCCGCCTCTACCAGCCATTGGCGCTTGATTTCGGCGCGGCCGCGATGCTGGTTTTCCAGATAGGCACGGCTCAGCAGCTCACATAATTTGAGGTAGCCCGCATGGGTCTGGCACAGCAGCAAGAGACGGTAAGGCTGATCGCGGTTGGTTTCATTTTCCAGCCACAGATCGCAGCCCAGCACAGGCTTAAGACCTTTGCCACGCGCGGATTTGTAAAACTTGACGGCACCAAACAGATTGCTGAGGTCGGTCAGCGCCAGAGCAGGCATGTTGTCTGCCGTGGCCGCCTTGACGTAGTCGCCAATGCGCACCGTGCCATCCACCACGGAGTATTCACTATGGCAACGCAGGTGTATGAAAGTGGGTTGTGACATGGGCTCAATTTTACCCGATTCGGAACGGATTTTCCGTCTTGCCCATGCACAAAAAGAAAGAGATCGGACTTGACTTTAGCCGCGTCCAGCGCTGGTCAGGCATAGGCAGCTGCTTAGGGCGTGTAGCCGCCAGGGTGAGGTAACAGAAGACCGGCATACCCGGACTGTGCGGGCAGGCCTGCCCGCACTTGACTACGTAACAGACTAAGGAGCGGCCAGCAGCGCTTTCACTTGCGCCAGCAGTTCGTCATCCTGCACCGGTTTGCCGAGATAGGCATTCACGCCCAGATCGCGTGCCAGGCTGCGGTGTTTTTCTGCGGTGCGCGAGCTGATGATCAATAGCGGAATCGCGGCAGTCCGGCTATCGCCACGGATATTGCGCACCAGTTCAAAGCCATCCATGCGCGGCATTTCAATGTCGCTCAGAATCAGGTCAGGCAGGCTGTCCTGCAAGAGCTGCAGCGCATCCATGCCATCCTTGGCGACCACCACGCGATAACCTTCACGCTCCAGCAAGCGGCTCAGCACCTTGCGCATGGTGAGCGAATCGTCCACCACCATGATTTCCGGCGCCCGTGGCGGCACGACATCGACATTCACCACCTGCACGCTGCCCACCGCCAGCGCCTCGCGGTTAGCCAGCTGCACCGGGTTGATGATGAGCACGATATTGCCGTCGCCCATCACGCTGGCACCCGCCATGCCTGGCACCCGCGCCAGTTGCGGGCCGATAGGCTTCATCACCACTTCGACATTGCCGATCACTTCGTCCACATGCAGGGCGATATGGTAACTGCCGCTACGCAACAAAATCACCGGGGTATAACGCTGGTCTTGCGGCTGTGTCGCGTTATCGCCAATCAGTTGCGCGAGGTAATACAGCCCGTAAGATTGCTCGGCCCAGGCAAGCTGCCCCTCTGCCTTCGCTTGCGCCAGGGCGTCCGGTTTCAGTTTCTGCACCTGTTCCACCATCACTGCAGGCAAGGCAAACACATGCTGCCCGGCGCGCACCATCACCACCTGCGCCACCGACAGGGTGACCGGCAGGTAAATGCTGAAGGTCGCGCCCTGCCCGGCCTGGTTGGCGATATCAATGCGCCCGCCCAGGCCGGTAATATCGCTTCGTACCGAATCCAGGCCTACGCCGCGCCCGGCAATCTGCGTGACGTTATCCGCCGTGGAGAATCCGGGCTCGAAAATCACGGCCAGCAGGGTCGCATCGGTCATTTTCTGGTCAGCCACCAGCAAACCACGCTCTATGGCTTTCTGCCGCACCTGTGCCAATGGTATGCCTGCGCCATCATCGCTCACGGTCAGCGTGATTTCATCGTTTTCACTCTTGACGTGCAGCCGTATGGTGCCGGTCTCCGGCTTGCCCGTTGCCCGGCGCTCCGCCACGGACTCCAGGCCATGCGCCACCGCATTGCGCAGCAGATGCTCCAGCGGCGCGCCTATCTTGTCCAGCACTGTGCGGTCGATCTGCACGGTTTCGCCTTCGATCTGCAGTTCGGCCGGTTTGCCCAGCGTGCGCGCCGTCTGCCGCACGATGCGCTGCAGCCGCTCGCTGATCATGGAGAACGGCACCATGCGCACATCCATCAGGCCATATTGCAGCTCGCGGTTCATGCGCGCCTGCTGCTGCAGAGCCGATTCGGTCTCGCCCAGATTGCCGAGCAGGCCGTGCTGTATGGTGGAAACGTCGTTGACGCTTTCCGCCATCATGCGTGTCAGCTCCTGCAGGCGGGTAAAGCGGTCAAACTCCAGCGGGTCAAAGGTTTCGCTGGTTTCCTGCAGGTGCGCCATGCGCGACTGCATCTGGCTCTCGGCCTCGATTTCCATTTCGCGAAGCTGATTGCGCAAGCGCGCCACGCTCTCGGTCAAGTCCTGCGAGTATTGCTTGAATGCCAGCATCTCGCGCTCCATGCGCGAGCGGGCAATACTGATTTCCCCGGCTTCGTTGATGAGTCTGTCCAGCACGTCGCCACGCAAGCGCAGATATTGCGCCTGACGCTCGGCTGGCATGGCGCTGGGCGCCGTCGGCGCATCGGTAGCTACCGGGCCCTGTTCAGCGGCTTCCAGCAGGCTGCCAATCTG
>ERZ1034423.133-NODE-133-length-12683-cov-55.837187_pt1 | contig 12683 bp, 16 predicted proteins | sample MGYA00520609_ERZ1034423 | MGnify/ENA primary metagenome ERZ1034423 (study PRJEB33736, sample SAMEA104288487) | Azolla rubra | place: Australia | collected 1985 | study: EMG produced TPA metagenomics assembly of the PRJEB19522 data set (Is there foul play in the... | reverse complement strand
GTGCCTCCCAAACCTTTATTTGGCTGGGTTTAGAGGCGATTTTCGCCCCTTGAAGTGAAGACCCAAAGCCGCGACTATTTGATCAGGATTATTATTCAAATCCAGGATAAAAGGAAGTATTTGCTTTAACTGCGGTTCTAAAACAGACAGAGTTGCCAAAATATAACCAGACGAAGGTCGTCGGACACCATTATAGGAACGCCAAATTTTCATTTTGACTAGCCAAGGACGGTTTTCCTCGCAGTAACCCAGCCACTTCAGTTTTAAAGATTGACGTAGCTGCTGAATGTCCATCAGTTGCCTCACTTCAGTGAACAATAGTGCAGTATTTAGTATATTTTTAATTTTAGGTTGTTCTATCTAGGCCAGATGCCTAAAAATGGTGTCAATTAATTATTACCATGTTCGACTCAGCCTCTAATAGTACAAAACTACAGGCACAACTAGCCAGGAAATACTTTGAGTTACATCCTTCTGCACAAAAGATGATCCAGTTGTTTTCGGTAATTTATGCACCAATAGAGAAAAATTCATTCATAAGTTGTCTCAGTAGAATTGGTGCGTTACATGAAAACAATAAACCTTGGGTGACTAAAACCCTCAGTCGCCAAATTGATAAATTGTTAACAGCAGGTTTGTTAGTACAGAAAAGCAGAACAGACCCTGAATGTCACCCGCTACTCACAGAAATTGCTACTCGTCATGCTGTACAAACAGGACAATTCGATATACTAGTTATAGTAGTAGAAGAAAATCTATCAATACAAACTCACTGGCAAAATGGATCTCGGGTTTTTTACTATCTGCGTCAGTGTGTTAGATAAATCCGCATTGGTCTTTATCGTCAAGACCCTGGCTTTATTAATAAGCAAATTTAAGATTACCATAAATATAGTTATAGCGAAGAAAAAATAGTTATAGAAAATCTCTTAGAGCAAATATGTAATAACCACTTTGATGCAGATTGGTTTAAAACCCTACCACTAGGATTATATGAAAGTAGCATATCTAGTATGCTCCTCAATTCAGCATTGAAATTGTCTGAATCCGAAGATGCCTTTGCATTACTGGAAGAAGAATATTATGAACCTGGGAAATATTCCTCAGATTATCTGCATCTGATTTTGACAGAACAAATGCTGTTAAGAGGTTGTACCGAAGATGCACAAGATTGTTTGGAGAGGATATCCGAAGAATATCAAGATAACGCCGCCGTCTTTTGGGGTTGGTTGAGTTTTCTGCGGGTAAATATTAGAGAGGTCCGGAAATTTAGAAAGGAGTATGTGTGTGGCTTTCCATAGTGTTAAGATTAGGAAGGAGCCAAGGAAAGAATCAGGGTTGGGAATAGTTACGGATAGTTCCTATCCATGAAGATGTTGATAACTAATTTATAACTGACCTCATATCCATAACATGTATGAAATGGGCAAAACTAATGAACCAATTCCTAATGTGACTAAACCACAAATAGTAAGAATTACTTGTGAGTAAATTGGGGAATTCAGGGGAAATCTTTGTTGAGGTACCCGGAATATTTTTACAAGTCTAATGACCTGTTCAACAAAAATACCCTTGGTGGAAAACTCTTTGTTTCCTGCCTTTTGTTCTGAGTCACCATGGCATAATCGCTATCATGTTTTTCTAGCTGTTCAAGGAGACTAGCAGGGAAAACATTTCCTAATATCTCTAGCCAGTAATGAAATGTGTCCTTTGCTTCCGTTTTCCATATACCGAAATGCAAACCTAAAACCTCAAATGTTGGCATTTTCCTCCAATAGAACAAGCATAGACATACCTGTTCTTTTATCTCTAGTTTCCCTTTCCCCCCTCCTCCTTTCTGATTTATACCTATCTTTTTACTTTCTATCTCACCTTGAAGTTTTTTATGCTGCATTTCAGCTCGGGCTAACAAGTCTTGAAACTGATGGTTAGTTATTCCCAGTATTTGTTTTGTAGGATGTGGATATTCTTGAATATAGTTAATTTAGTGGATTTTCCCTTTTGGTACACCCTCAAAATTCCCTTCTACCATTTTTTTCACACCAAGCTAATTTTCCTGACAGGTCTACTCCGTTCTGAAGCTTTAGCAGAGGTAGTAGAGATTGCAGATTATTTGGTTTTACCCATACCCCCAGCAGCAATGGACTGAACTGTTCTCATTGATATAGTTAGACAAGCTGCTATTCCCGTGGTTACTCCCCATCGGGTACTGTTAACTAAAGTCGATACGCACAGTTAAGGAGCTGGGAAATGAATAAAAATAATTCTCCAAATCTACTCACATTTACTCAACAAGTATGCTATACATAAAATATAAGTAAATTAACTATATCGGAGGCGTCAAATTTAGAATCCCTAGGTGTTTCCACTGGCAGTAAGTGGGAATTACAGGCTAAATTAATACCTGAAATAACTCCCAATGGACACAGACGTTATGATTTGGCTCAATTATTAGGAGTAAAATCAGAATTATCTTACACCATTGGTTACTGTAGAGTCTCCAGCTATGACCAAAAAGATTATTTAGAGCGCCAAAAACAAGTACTGGAATTATATTGCGCTCAACGTGGTTGGCAATTTGAAGTCATTGAAGATTTACGTTCAGGATTGAATTACAGTAAAAGAGGATTAAAGAGACTAATTCGCTTAATTACTGAAAAGTAAAGTGGAAAGATTAGTTTTTACCCACAAAGACAGATTATTGAGATTTGGAACTGAATTAATCTTTAGTTTATGTGAACAATTTGGAACAGAAGTAGTTATCATTAATCACACATAAGATAGTAGTCTTGGGGAGAATTTAGTCCAAGATATATTAGAAATAATCACAGTATTCTCTGCTAGACTTTATTGATAGAGAAGTCATGGAAACAAGAAAATGGAGGACTCAAAAGATATTGCTACTAGGCTTTAAAACAGAGTTAAAGTTAAATGAGAATCTAGGAGTAAACATAGTTAAACACTGTGAAGTAGCTCGTCATGCTTGGAATTGGGGATATAGGATTAATTAAACAATTATTAGACCATAACCAAAAAAACCTGACGATAAAATCACATTTACCACAGCAATAGAGTTACATAAATCGTAAGTAGCATTAGTAAAACCTGAAAATTAATCGTATTATGAATCTTCCAAATCTGCTCCTCAAGAAGTACTAAGAGCATTGAGAAAGTCTTGGGATAGATATTTTCAAAAAATCTCAGGAGTGCCAAGATTTAAAAAGAAAGGCAAGCATGAAAGTTTTACATTAGAAGGAACTGTAAAAATCTTAGGTAATAACAAAATTCAGGTCCCCAAGATAGGTATCTATATTAAAGACCTAGGAAAGATTGCCACAGGTTAAACCGAGATCAGTAACAATAAGTCCTCAAGATGACAGATTGTTTATTAGTTCGCAGATAAAAGTAGAACGGACAATCTCAAATTTAGATGTGTTGTGGGTGTAGCTTTAGGTGTTAAAAATCTAGCCACATTGTCTACAGGTGAAGTAATTACAGGTGCTAAATCTTGTCAAAGATATGAATTTAAATTCAGGAGATTATAATGGTTACATCGTCAGAGAATTATTGGTTTAAATAATTCTTGTACAACTAGGTATTCTAGTTTTTAATACTTTCATTCGTACTTATAAAGCTGATGAAAGAGCGGCCCTTGAGGGTGTCACAATTACTCAATGGCGAGGAAAAAACGCACGGGAAGCTGCATCTTATTACCGTCGTGTGGTTGATGAATTTAAGGAATGCATGATTCGAGGAAATAATGGCTAAGAAAGATCTTTCTGATTTACTACAAGAAGAAGTACAAAGATTTACACCCCAGGTGGGAGAAACAGCAATTGAAGTAACTGCACAAGAAGTTGTAGAACAACATTCTTCTACTACGGAAGATTATATACCCACTGCTAATAGGCGCACAACTCCGACTAAAGCAGATTTGGAAGTCACAATTAAAGACTTGACGACAACTCTGGAAAAATCACAGAAAAAAGAAGTTTCTCTCAGGGAGCAAATTAGTGATTTAAAAGCAGATTTGTCTACACAGAATGCTTTGGTGGAACGGTTGACTACAGAACTACATGAAACTAAGAAAACAGCCTTGCAATTAGCCGAGTATAATTCCCAATTAATAGCAGAAATTGAAGTGTTGAAGAAACCTCAAGAACCAGTTAAGGAAGCAGTTAGAGAACCAGTTAAACAAATCTCCAAATCTTTATCCATTAACCCTAAAAAGTCATACAGATCACCTGAAAGACTCCAGGAACTTCCCAATCAAGCCAATGATGATTTTGCCAATAACACTTGGTTGTACGATTAAAATCTAACCTCAAAAATCTAAAATATGTTGGGCTGTGATTTCTGGTTGTTCCAAGTGGGGGATATGACCAGAATCTTTAATCCAAATCTGTTGACTTTGAGGAATTGCTTTCTTAAACTTTTGAGCATCCCCGGTTCCTAAAATTTTATCTGTATCGCCCCACAAAATCAGCGTTGGTTGTCGAATTTGTGCAAGCTGGTTAAATTTAAAAGCACTGTAACCGCCACTTTTAGTAAAAGCAATCAACGCTTGATTCCAATTAGGCATTTTTACGTGTAAGTCTCCACAATGTAAGGCATCACTGGAGATCAGACTTGGGTTTTTATACGCAGTACGACAAATGCGATTGCGCACTTGGGCATTTCGCAAAAACTCAGCCGCTAAAGAATATAAGGGCGCAAACGTTAATTTACTCAAAGCCGAGGCGCCCTTTAAACCTGCACTGTCTATTAACACCAGTTTCTGTACCACTTGTGGGTAAGTCAGCGCGAAATCAATGGCCGCTGCACCCCCCATAGAAGCACCAACTAAAATTACAGGTTGGTTAATCAGGGTTTTCCAAAAAAAATATAGATGAGTTTTAATGCCCACCGGGCTGTAAGCAATATCCGGCTGTCTATCTGTAAAGCCAAAACCCAATAGATCCATAGCCCACGTTTCGTTCTTCCTGGCCAACAACGGTAACAACCGTCTAAATTCCAAAATAGAACTATCAAAACCGTGAACTAATAAAATCGGTGTACCTCCACTACCTTGATGTACATAAGTAGTAGTAATGGGTTCAGGACTTAAAGGAGTTGCGATCGCCTGACTTTGGATACTTTGAGCCAAAGCGATAGAAGTCGGTTCACTCAGTTGCCCAACTGCGGCAGGTAAAAAACTTGGAAACATAAACATCAGTTTACCTGACAACTGACCACTGACAATCAAAAAAGAAAATTTTCCCAAACGTCATAATCGGGACCAAAGCCTCGTACAATAAATATCACTTATTGCTGATTCAGGAGAGTCAAGCCATGCCAGTGGCGGTTGGCGTAATTGAAACTTTAGGTTTTCCCTGTGTACTAGCAGCAGCAGATGCAATGGTCAAATCTGCCGCTGTCACAATCGTATATTATGGCATTGCAGAAAGCGGACGCTTACTAGTCGCTGTCCGAGGACAAGTTGCAGAAGTCAGAACAGCAGTTGCAGCTGGAATTGCTTCTGGAAAAGAAGTTTATGGTGGTCAGGTGATCACTCACTACATAGTTCCCAATCCTCCAGAAAATGTGGAAACTATTCTTCCCATCCACTTCACTTCAAAATCTGAACCTTTCCGCATTTTTTAAGTGAGTTTACTGGCAACCTTAGGAAGGCAACTTCCCCAAATTAACTTGTAGCACATAATTTTATTCATAAAGGAGATTAATAGTGTCACTACAGGCAGTTGGATCATTAGAGACAAAGGGTTTTCCCTGTGTACTAGCAGCAGCAGATGCAATGGTAAAAGCTGGACGAGTTACCCTCGTTGGTTACATCAGAGTAGGTAGCGCCCGCTTTACAGTCAATATTCGTGGTGACGTTTCTGAAGTCAAGGCAGCTATGGCTGCTGGTGTCGAAGCTGCAGAAAATGTTTATGGTGGCACCTTAGAATCCTGGGTGATTATTCCCCGTCCCCATGAAAATGTTGAAGCAGTTCTTCCTATCGCCTATACAGATGAAGTTCAACAGTATCGAGACTCTGTAGAAAATCCCATCGTTAGATCCTCCAACAGTAGATAGATGAACGGGTGTAGGGGTGTAGGGGTGTAAGGGTGTAGGTGAAGAATAACCTTTTGCCCCTTGAGAGTTATACTCCGGCACGCTGCGCGAACGCTTTAGCGATACGTCAGTCAGTCGCAACCTGGGGGAATCCCGTCCAGCCCAGTGGCGTCCCAAGACCGCGCTGACTCACCTCTTGCTTCCTCAATAGGAACTTACTTACCTTAGTATCGGAAGTGTTAGTTCATGAAAAATTAATACTTTCAGCGATATTCCATTATTGCGGAAATCGCCCAAAGGAATTACTTAAACTCAGTGATCTCGGTCACATTACACCTACAGCCTATTTATATTAGTATTCTAATACTGAATTCACAAGGAGCTTTTCCCGTTCAGCAAGGTAAATTTCTAACCTTTGTGGATAAACTAACTGTATTTCGACTCAAAAATCTCAACCTGTGATTAACTTGAGTTCTCAATTTCACTATTGAGAACTGCCTTTGGCTGCGAGAGTATCAATACAACAGTTACTCTTTTAGGCAGCTTAAAAAATTTACAAGCAACTTTACTAATAGTATTGTCTAACAAATACCAATAAATGTAAAGAAGTACCTCAAAAATCATTGGAAAAACTTGAAACTTACATAGAAAATATACGTCTTAACTAGTAATTAATAATTTTTACCCCATAAATGGGAAATTAAACGACCTTATTGAGATATTCATGCATGATTTGAGTAGAGTAAGACGTATTAGAAAATCAGTACACAAATTTCCTGAAGAAGTGGATTGAGTATTTATCAGATCAGGGAAAACTAGTAGTTAATAACTATAGGTTTCGATGGCGGTTGTGATGCACACTTTAAAGCAGAGCTTCGAGGAACGCAATCTCACTATGGAAAATGATGCCGCAAAACTGGCGCAATACTGGCAACAGCGACTCGCAGCGGAATGTCCAGAACAAAGTGAGGCGATTAGACAAAGTATTATGCTTTGGTTGTTGGGGGCAGACTTACAGCGATTTGATCTACTCAACTCAAAAGAATTGGAAATTGCCAAACAAGCAATGGAATATCGCTGGCGGATCTTACAGCAGCGATACTTAGGTATGGGGCGAGAACGCGCTTATCGTAACCTACTCAGTCGATTGGGTAGTGTGATGACCCTGAGAAATAAAATTCAGAGGTGGGTTGCTCTCAGTCGCGATCGCCAGCGCAGTGTCATGGACGTATTACAAGAAGTCCTCCAAGAGCTGCTGCAAAGTGACTCATATATGCAGCAGGAAATGTCCACCATCGCGGAGATTACCACAGATAGAAGATTGCAGGACATTTTACTGTTCGCCACCATAGAAGAATATTGTTTGCGTCCAGTGCGTAACCAAGCCCTATTAGTGTATCGCTTTGTGAATTATCTACGCTGCATTCAGCGTGGTGGATTAACCCAAGTTCCTACTAACAACTTAATCAGACTTGTTTCTGACGAAGTGCTTACAGAAGATACAGACAATCCACTCAACCTAGTAGATAATCAAGCGATCACTCAATATCAAGAAGCACAAAAACTAGAAGAACAACAATCACTACGTCAAGCTGTATATGAAGAATTTGAGCAATACTTACTGCAAAACTTAGGTCAACAGGCAGTAGACTGGCTGCAATTATATCTCCAAGGGAAAACTCAAGAAGAAATTGCCAAAAGATTAAATAAGCCCATTAAAAAAGTATACCGACTCAGAGAAAAAATCAGCTATCATGCTGTGCGTGTTTTTGCTATTAAAGGCAAGCCAGAACTTGTTGATAACTGGCTCTCCATTTCCTTACCAGAACACAACTTAGGTCTAACACAACATCAATGGCAACAAATGGAGGAAAAATTAACTTCTCTGGGCAAACAGATCCTCAATCTATTGAAAAAAGGTGACTCCATAGAAGCCATAGCCCAAAATTTACAACTAAAAACCCATCAGGTCTTAGGCGAATGGACAAAAATCTATCTTGCCGCCCAAACCTTAAGAACTCAACAATAACTGAATTTTGGATTGCAAGATTCCAAGCTCAAAGTTATATCTAATGGAAGTTAGGCATTGGGCATTGGGCATTGAAATTTTCCCCTCTGCTCCCCTACACCCTTACACTCTTACACCCATACCCCAGTCTCCTTACACCAGTAACTTATGCCATATTAAGATATGGTAAGTATTAACTGTGAAGAAACTAAAATTGACACACTTAGTTTTCCGCTATTGACTTAATTCCTTGTGAATATTTCTTTCATGCAAACCGAGGTTTTTAGCGATCTTTTCCCCTTGTTGAGTACAGCCAGTCCCCAAACTTTAGAATGCCTACTCAACATAGCCGTTGAACACGAGTACCCATCTGGACGAGCAGTTTTAATGGAAGATGCTTGGGGTAACGCAGTTTATTTCTTGATTTCTGGTTGGGTGAAAGTCCGGCGTACCAATGGCGATAATTCTGTGACAATAGCCATTTTGGGTCGGGGCGATTTCTTTGGTGAAATGGCGGTTTTAGATGAATCCCCACGTTCAACTGATGTTGTTGCCCTTTCTCCAGTTAAATTGTTGACTGTCTCCAGAGAACGTTTTATCCAAATCTTGTTTAAAGATGCACAGTTACATCACCGAATGCTGCAACTGATGGTGCGACGAGTAAGGCAAATAAATATGCGCTTACAAATGCGGTCTTCACCACCAGCGGTTAAACTCGCTCATACTTTAGTTAGCCTGAATGATAACTATGGTCAGGAGTCAGATCAAGGCAAGGAAATTTATTATATCCCTTTTAAAGATTTGGCAGAAGTAGCCGAAATCAGCTTAGATGAAACTACCAAAATTATGGAGAAACTTCATGAAAGAGGATGGATCAAATGTGTTCCTACTAGCCAGTCTATTTATGTCATTAACTTCAAACAGCTTGAAAATTTGGCTAATAAGTTCTAGTCTGTACTGACTGTAGATGTAGGATGAGTTAATAGCATATTGACTATTAACCATTAATTATCTATAAAGTGTTGACCATTAACTAATAACTCTAGACTTGGCACACAAGATGATTGAACTAATAGCAGTTAGTTTGAAAACTCAAGTTCAGGAAATTGAACCAGCAATTCATTACTGGGTAGCAATGCCCCAACCAGAAAATCATCTGTTTGAGGTGACTTTACATCTTGTAGGCTACCCATTACCAATTCTTGATTTGAAAATGCCAGTATGGACACCAGGGTCTTACTTGGTGCGAGAATACGCTAAGAATTTACAAAACTTTGCTGCCTTTGCTGGGTCTAAACCTTTAAATTGGCGAAAAATTAGTAAAAATCATTGGCAAATTGAAAAGGGAGATGTTTCTGAAGTAGTTCTGGGTTACCGCGTTTTTGCAAATGAGTTGTCAGTACGCACAAATCATTTAGATGCTACCCATGGTTATTTTAACGGTGCGGCGCTGTTTTTACGAATTCCTGGTTGGGAAGAACAACCAATTCATATTACCATTGTCCCACCAAACCCTGAATGGCAAATAACGACAGGTTTATCATCAATTACTGAAGAAACTAATACTTTTTTAGCTGCGGATTTTGATACTCTTGTTGATACTCCTTTTGAGATTGGTAACCATCAATTGTTTAATTTTGAGGTATTGGGAAAACCTCATGAGTTAGCAATCTGGGGACAGGGAAACTGTAAACCCCAAAAGATATTAGAGGACTTTAAGAGAATTATTGAATATGAAGCAGAAATATTTGGCGATTTGCCATATCAAAAGTATGTGTTTCTGCTGCATTTATTCAACCAAGCTTATGGTGGATTAGAACATAAAAATTCCTGTTCATTACTTTATCATCGGTTTGGATTTCGTCTGAAAGATAAATATGAACGTTTTATTCAATTAGTAGCGCATGAATTTTTCCATTTGTGGAATGTGAAGCGAATTCGCCCCAAAGATTTCGAGGTTTTTAATTATGATCAAGAGAACTATACACAGTCTCTTTGGTTTTGTGAGGGAACCACAAGTTACTATGATTTGATAATTCCTTTCCGGGCAGGAATTTATGATGTCAAATCTTATTTTCATCATTTAGATCAAGAAATTACCAAATATCAATTAACACCAGGACGAAAAGTACAACATCTTTCTGAGTCCAGTTTTGATGCTTGGATTAAACTTTATCGTCCAGATGCTAATAGTGCTAATTCCCAAATTTCTTACTATTTGAAGGGCGAAATGGTATCGCTATTGCTGGATTTATTGATTCGTTCTCGTCATCATAATCAGCTTTCTCTTGATGATGTTATGCTGAAAATGTGGGAACAATTTGGTAAGGCTGAAATTGGTTATACTCCAGAACAACTACAAGAAGTCATTGAATCTGTGGCTGGAATGGATTTATCGGATTTCTTTAAAAGCTACATTCATGGACTAGATGATTTACCTTTTAATGATTATTTAGAACCTTTTGGGTTGCAATTGGTAGAAGAATCTGAACAAGAACCTTATTTGGGTGTGAAAATAAAAACTGAATATGGACGAGAAATAATTAAGTTTGTGGAAATGGGGTCCCCTGCAAACATTGTGGGAATTGATGCTGGTGATGAGTTATTAGCAATTGATGGAATTAAGGTAGGAACAAGCCAGTTGAGTGATCGTTTGCACGATTACCAACCTTACGATACTATCCAAATCACGGTTTTCCATCAAGATGAATTGCGTAACTATTCTGTAAGTTTAGGAAAAGAACATCCGACTAAATATCAGTTGCGGCCAGTAAAAAATCCTAATACTACTCAGCAAGAAAATTTTTCGGGTTGGTTAGGTGTGCAGTTGTCGAGTTTTTGGTAAAAATTCGTAAGCATTCAGCCAGGTAGAAATTGAGGATAATTAGGTATTACAGGGTTAGTATTTGGCTGGTGTCATATCATAATCTACCAAGTAAAGTAGATAAATAAGAAAATACTGATGTTATTAGCAAATTTTTACATCTCTAAAATTAAAATTTACCCCATTCTAAAATTCTATCTAGAATGGGGTCAATAAAACGTAAGCATTCAGCTAATGCCTAACGGCACGCTACGCGAACAGCCTCAGTAATCAGCTTTTTCAGGCTAATGCCAAAAATACCTAAGTAGGTGGGCGGAAAAATTTATAACTATGTCATTATGTCATGGCGAATGCAGCAAAGGGGAATCAAGGAATCCCAAGGGTTTCAAGTAATTTACATTTTGCTACATAGTTATGTTTCTTTGTGTCTACCTACTTATTTGATAAGTCACCAATTTCTCAAACATTCTGATTACTGACTCCTGAATTCTTACAATAAAACTAGAAACAATAACTTTTTAGTTATTTATTTTGACTTTTTAAAACACCTGGTTCATGCTGTATAGCTAGAACATCCAAAATATCAGTTTGGGAACAATATTTTAAATCTTCTAAACATTGCAGGCGTAATAATCGCTTACCATGACTAGCTTGGTGGAATAATCCCAATAAGTCATTTTGCCACTGAGAATAAAGTGCAATCGCACTCGCAACTTCATCATTACCAGCTAATTCTTCGAGGGAAGAGTTGGTTTGTTGCCAAATACTATGAGCGATCGCACCAGCACAAACGGTATCTTCTAAAGAAAAACTGCCTTCCCAGCCAGAACCAACAATCCAGACTGTTTTTGGTTGTTTTTCTAGGAGAAACTGCACCACCGAAGCTCGATTAATTAAAGCAGCTGCGAGGACGATCGGGGCATCTTGTATCCGTTGTAAGGCACGAGTACCATTGGTGGTACTAATAAATAAGCGCCTCCCCTCTACCAGTTCTGCGGTGCAATCTAGGGGAGAATTGCCCAATTCAAAGCCATCTACCTTACCACCACCTCGTTCTCCAGCCCGTAATCGTTTTTCAGCAGGCCATTTTTCGCTAACTTCCATTAGTAGGTCTAAATCACTGAAGACTTGCACCGCCTCGCCTCCAGCCGCTAAAACTGTCGCCATTGTGCTAGTGGCTCGCAAGACATCGACGGCGATCGCGCATTCTGGCGCTTCATCAGTTGGGGTTAATTCTGGAGTATGATATACAAATATCTTCACGGGCTAGATATACCTGCTCTATACTACTACTGCGGTTATATTCTACCTACTTCATGTCACCAACTAACAGTACAAAACTCTATCTCTTAATTGATACATAATTACTAAGAAATTATAGAAAGCTTACTAAGCAAGGTTTTAAGCTTTCTGACTTTGTATAATTTCTTCTAATCGAAAACATAGAAAAAACCGGGTCGATTTTAAAGCTCGTGTTTTTGCGATAGCTACGCTTGCTGCAGGCATCGCCCCAAACTCTCTATCTCTTCAATCAAATTCTTAAAATCCAAATCCTCAATATCCCTATTCCGTAACTTGTTAGACGATATCTTCAATCCAGAGTAAATAGTCTTGCTTATATAAAGATACTGCAATCTGTTTCTGTGTCATTTCTGTGTATCCTTTCATTGAGCTAATGTAACCCACATTGTGCACTTCATTTTCTAGTACACACACAAATGCAAAAAACTTACAAAAAGCTACGTAGTAAACACATAATTTAAATAGTAGAAAAAATAGACAATACGTAAGGATTC
>ERZ1034423.130-NODE-130-length-12849-cov-2.771534_pt1 | contig 12849 bp, 11 predicted proteins | sample MGYA00520609_ERZ1034423 | MGnify/ENA primary metagenome ERZ1034423 (study PRJEB33736, sample SAMEA104288487) | Azolla rubra | place: Australia | collected 1985 | study: EMG produced TPA metagenomics assembly of the PRJEB19522 data set (Is there foul play in the... | reverse complement strand
CGTTCCGACAGGCTCTGGACGACTAGAATTGCAACTCATCGAAAAGTCCACTCAATCGCAATTAAATATTGTTAACGCCTTTAACCAAGCGTTTGAGCGCATTACTACATCTAACTAAATCTCATGAATAATTCCTCTAACAAAAAAAAGACGATCTCTATCGTCATTCCTGCCTACAATGAGCGCGACAACGTAGATGAACTTGCGGCACGTCTGCAAAAAGTCTGTTCCAAAAATCCAAATTATGATTTTGAAGTAATCATTGTGGAAAACGGATCAGAGGATGACTCTTTCGAAAAACTCAAGGTCATTCATGAAAGGGATAAGCGATTCAAGATTCTCCAGTTAGCACGTAATTTCCGTATGGATGGAGGTCTTACTGCAGGCATGCAGTATGCTAAAGGAGATGCTCTGGTAATAATGACTGCAGACCTGCAAGATCCTCCAGAGCTTATTAGCGAATTTATCCTGAAATGGGAAGAGGGCTATGAAAATGTTTATGGGATTGTAACGAAACGCATAGGCACTAACTGGATTCGCCGATTAAATTCCCATTTATTTTATTCGATAGCCAATACCATTACTGGTGGGATGATTCCCAAGAATGTAAGCGATTTCCGTCTGGTTGACCGCAAAGTGTATGAGACGCTGAATACGATGCAAGAGCGCAATCGCTTTGTGCGTGGTCTATTTGCGTGGGTTGGATATAAATCCATAGGTATACATCATGAGCGGGCGCCGCGGGTGGCCGGAGTGTCCGGCGCTCATACATTTAAAGTCATCAGTTTAGCTCTCAAAGGAATTTTTGCGCATACATATGTGCCGCTCAAATTAATTCTTGTAATGGGGCTTACTATGTCGGCCCTTTCATTCACATCCTTGATTGCACTTGTCATTAGATCAATAATTTACGGCACTCCATTCCCAGGTTTTGGGACCATTGTCGCTGTATTGCTATTAATGTTTGGAGTTCTTTTTACTGTGCTTGGAGTGATCGCTGAATATATTGGATTAATTTATGAAGAGGTAAAGCAACGCCCTAACTTTATCGTAAAAACCAGAGTCGGATTAAATGATACTCAGTCGCCTGATTAATGATAAAAAAATAAAATACATATTAGTAGGCGGCTTCAATACGGTATTCGGGTATGCAGTTTTCTATACAATTTATCTTTTTCTTATAAAATACATTTCTTACGTTTTGGTTATCTTAATAAGTCATCTAATAAATGCCACAATAGCATTTCTCCTATATCGAACTATAGTCTTTGAAAACCGCAATCCTATTATTCCCTCATTCGTAAAATTCAACATTGCATTAACCAGCCAGCTCCTGTTGAATTTAGCATGCACAGTTATATTGGTTGAGCTTATCAATTTCAATGTTGCTTTATCGCAATTTATAGCAGTGATAATATCAGCATTATTTGGATATTTCGCACACAAAAATTTTAGCTTCAATGAAAAATAAAAAATGAAAAAAAGATTTATTTCATTCGAGCTAATTTTATTTTTAGGCATTTCCACTTTAGCTGGAATTATCATTGGGGGCATTTGTAAATACCTCCAAATATCGCCAACAGACAATATCAACTTAATCATTGATATCTATAACAAAGATTTAAGACCTGAACCGGCAGAAAAAATAGTATTCCTTGCGCTACTATTCTTAACCCCTATAACTTGCTGGGTTTCAAGAAAATTTAGCTATATAGCGGATCCTATCAAGAGAAATGGAGCATGGTCTCTTTTACTTTTATTTCTTCTTTTATATGTATTATTTAACTCAGAGCTTCTGAATTACTATTTAGGTTATTACGGAAATAAAACATACTATGCATTTTTCCTTTATGTTTTTTGCCTATGGCTATTGTTAAAACCTGAGAGAATTGTTTCTGCAAGCGAAAAGCTATTAGAAAAATATAAAATTGGTAAAACGGCGATAATATCAATTTCTTTGATCTTGATTATCGTCAATAGCGTACCATTCAGATTATTAAGCATTTCAGAGATTGAGACAAATTCCGTATGGTCTATAGACCTTGATGCAGTCCTCTACCCAGTTTCTCAAGCCATTCAAGGCAAGTCGATCTTCATTGACTACAGCTCACAATATGGTGGTTATTGCGCCCTTCTTGGCTATATTTTTCAAAAATTTGAATTTTCACTTGAGAAGCTATCATTCATTTTCTTATGTCTGCAAATAGCTGGCACAGGTGGACTAATTTACATTTTAAAAAAAGAAATTCACTCTAAATTCATCTTAGTTCTTGGCTGCATCTTCATTGGCACGATGACCTTTGCCATTCCACTTTATTGGGCGAATATTCCTGACCCTTATTTTCAATATTGGCCAATACGCTTCGTTTTCCCTGCACTTTCCATTGCTGCACTTTACCTATATCTAAAGAACAGAAATTTAAAAACAGCATCAGTGTTCACGGCATTGAGTATTGGTTCAGTATTCTGGAACTTCGACTCGGGAATTATTCTGCTAGTTGCAAGTGTAATTTTTATCACAGTGGACCTCTTGTATCAGGCTTATACAAAATCCAGAACGGCGAACTTACTTTTAATTTTATTTACCGTAGCTGGCACTCTGGCTCTTGCCTTAATGCTGGCAACAAATGCAGTTTCATTCAGTTTTGATAAGATTTTCCAATATCAATTAACGTTCTATCACGCAGGCTATTACATGCTGCCAATGCCAATCAGATATCCAATCTGGCTTTTTTATGTATTAATTTATATTTCTGGATTGTTAAGCTTTTTGTACGTATTTCTACGTAGGAAGATCACCCCTAAGCATCAAATTATTTTTTTCACTGCATTGCTTGGATTAGGATTATTTTCCTACTATCAGGGAAGGTCTCACATACTAAACCTTGTCGCAGCGTCTGCATGGCCATCATATTTCATCATTTGTTTTTTCTGCAATGATCTTTGGTTAAAGATAAAGAAAGGTAAAGGCTGTATAGAGACCAGAACTTTATTCTCCGCAATGATCTCTATTCAGATAGTGGCGTTTATTGGCTTGTTAATTCATCTAGGGACTGCACTCGGTAGCTGCATAAATAAATTTAACCATCTGCTATCGAGCGAGGTAATGAATAAAACAGTCGCTGATGAAATTAATTTCATCAAAAAAGAATCTGGCAATTACAAAAACTGTTTGATTCTTACAAAGAGGCAAGGTCTTTACTACGCCCTTACCAATGTCCACTCAAGCATTAAAGGCCCTGGTCTGGTGGAGTTAATTTCCAAAAAGGATTTAGAGATTTTAAACGCTCAACTGCAAGTGTCGGATTTTGATTGCATATTCCTCGGTATTCGAGAAGATTCGTCTTTTGAGATTTTTGATAGCATGGATAAGGCTCTTAATAATTACATACCCATCAGAACTAACCATTCTAAATCCATAGCCCTCTTAATCAGGTCGCGTATCGATTAACATCCAGTCTGATGGAGAATATGTGTCTGATGAGTAAACCACCACCCATTTTTTATTGGCCACGTTATCCATAATAAACTCATCAAGCTTGCGATGCGGGAGTGGGTTACCGTGATTAAAGATAACTTCATGATTTCTTAAATTGATAAGCTGCCTTTGATACCAAATGTACTTAGGCGTGTCATTCTTCAACCCCATCAAAATCCTTTCTACCGTACTTTTAGTAGAAGTATCAAAGAATGACTGGATAACGCCATGCCAGACAGGAACACCACAATAATAATTTGCAAAAGAATATGGCATTGAAAGCAACGCTGGCTGATTTTTCGTCAACTCACAGACAGGATCTATCGTCATTGCTAGCTTTTTTGAGATCACATAAGGATTACCTTTAGCATCCTCTTTTACCAGGTATTTCTTGCCTATCGGCTCCAATTTATAATCATGCCAACTGTATGGGCTTTTAATTTTATGAGCTAAAGCCTGTAAGGCAATTACCAACAAAACACAACAAACCACAATGTCGATTCTTTTTTTATTGTTGGACTGCAAGTAACAGATATGAAATGTTAATAGGGTTAATGCAGATCCAAAATATAAACCATAGAATCCACCACCCGAGCTCAGTACTGCAGTTGCAAAATACGATGCAGGAAAGACCATAAGCCAATGCTTACGATAATTAATAGACTTATGAAAAATCACTAGAACAATAGTAGAGAAAATTGCATAAAGTGCGCATGCAGGTGTTATTGTTATTGTTATATTGCTGCTATATTTAAACTCGTATAAAAATACCAAACACTCTCTTACGAGTATCAAAGGGGTCAGGTATATAGCGCCCCCTCCCTTTGCGTCCTTGGCTTTTACCAAAGTCTCGTTAAACCAGGAGAATGGTGAATCTCCCAGTATCAGTGTGATCATGCCAATGCATAAGCCAATTGCAATTAAAGAATGTAGCGTCAGCCACTTAAAGTCTATTTTTTCATTCTCGTCTTGTAACCGCGACAAAATTCCGATAATAAATGCAGATGCAAATATGCAAAGACCTTCGTTAATTCTTGTCAGAAAAGCCGCTACTCCTATATAGATACTTAATGTAAAAAATCTTTTTAATGTTATTTTTTTGTCTAGCAAAAGGATGGCGGCATAATAGGACATCAATATGAATAGATCGGCCAATGCATGATAATCATCAAATCTATACGCTTCAAACTGAATCGCAATGGCAAATGCTGTAATAGCTACTATGTGACTCTTTAGATTATTTTGTCTATAGATTGATATCTTAAATATGAAGTAGCAATAGGCAAATGCAATGATAAAAAATATCCACTTTTGATATAAAATGGAATCAGATATTTTTGCACTTAATAAGTTGATTAATACAAACAATGGTTGCTGGTTTAATCCAAGTTCTGAATATAATTTTTTATTAGCAGCGACTTCCTTTGCATATAATTGCCATGTTCCGTCAGCAGGCCCCACAACAAATATGATTAGTATTGATGCTAGGATAAAAGATAAAATCAGAGCAGCATTTTTTTGCATAAGGTTTTTTTTATGAAATATAGTGAATTAATAGCAAACTGGCTCAAAGCAGAAGGTTACACGCATTGTTTTTTTGTTGCGGGCGGTAACATTATGCACTTATTGGAAAGCTTGAGCCATCAACTTACCTGCATCCCGGTCGCTCATGAAGTGGCCGCAAGCATAGCGGCTGAATACTATAATCAGACTGCACCTGATGGCTCAAAAGCATTAGCATTAGTTACAGCGGGGCCGGGACTGACAAATATATTAACGGGGATGGCCGGAGCTTACTTGGAAAGCCGCGAAGTATTGGTGTTAGGTGGCCAGGTTAAAACTGCTGATTTAAGTCGAGGTCTGGTTCGTCAGCGTGGCATTCAGGAAATTGACGGGGTTAGTCTGGCGAGACCCGTTTCTGTGCGCAGTCATCTGCTTGATGACGCAGTACCCATGCAACAATTTATTGAGTTGATCCGATATCAATCTGTGGGACCTCGACCAGGTCCCATTTTTATTGAAATCCCCTTGGATATTCAAGCTCGACAGGTCAGCTTTGAAGAAAGTCTCTCCATACCTGCAGTGACCGCTATTTATGATACAGGTCGTGCAGCAAAGGTCGATTGGGGAAATCTCCTGGCAAATGCATCCCGTCCGGCCGTGCTTTTAGGTGGTGGCGTCAGCCGATCAACGGCAAATCATTTCAGCGACATGGCCGCGCGATATCACTTGCCTATTTTCACAACCTGGAATGGAGCTGATCGTATCGGTGCCGATCATCCATGCTACTTCGGACGCCCTAACACCTGGGGACAACGTTACAGCAATATTCTTCTTCAGCAAGCTGACCTGATTTTGGCTTTTGGTACAAGGCTTGGGTTACAGCAAACAGGGTTCAATTGGCAAGCTTTTGGTCCGCATGCAAAAGTAGTACAAGTGGATTGCGACCAGGCCGAGCTGGACAAAGGGCATCCTCATTTACACCTTGGAGTTTGTGCGGATGCGAATGTCATGCTCAAAGAGCTGGGCAATGTTTTGCATGGAAACTGGCTCGACTGGCACGCCTATTGCCAATCGGTAAAAGAGCGCCTGCCTTTGGTTGAAGAAAATGTCACAGGCACAAACTATATTTCGCCGCATCGGTTTGTTGAGCATTTATCCAATATTGCCGGCGATGATGATGTCATCATCCCCTGTAGCAGCGGGAGCGCCTTCACGGTCATGATGATGGTGTTTAGCCAGAAACAGGGGCAGCGGATCGTGACAAACAAAGGTCTGGCCTCAATGGGTTATGGGCTCAGTGGCGCCATTGGTGCTGCTATCGCCAACCCGGGGAAAAGAACTATTCTGGTAGAAGGGGATGGCGGTTTCTCACAAAATATTCAGGAGATAGGTACAGCCGCCATCAATCAGCTTAATCTTAAAATCTTTATCTTTGATGATTCTGGATACGCTTCTATCCGCATGACACAACGCAGTTATTTCGGGGGACGTTATGTAGGCTGTGACCGGAATACGCTGCTGGGACTACCTAATTGGGAGAAGCTCTTTGACGCGTTTGACGTACCCTCCATGAGGTTACGTCCAGGCTATGAAGCAGATACTGAGTTTCAACGGCGCTTTATGGAACCAGGCCCTTCTGCATTTATTGTTACGATCGATCCTGAACAAACGTACTTCCCAAAAATCACAAGTCGCGTTACCCCAACGGGAATGGAGTCCAATCCGATTCATCTGATGACACCGGATTTGCCCGATGAAGTGATGGCAGAAGTTACCCGGTATCTTTAACGCCCAATGCCATTTATGATAACGCTATGAGCAGCCGTTCTTCAAAGCAACAGCCGGTTGAGCCAGTGCTCATCACCTTCAACCGGGCAGAAAAAGTCCATGCAACGCTCAGTGCATTTTTCAAGGCTGGCTGGGCGGATAGGACATTTCATGTCCTTGATAATGCATCTACTGACAACACAGCAGACGTCATCAAAGCATTTCAAGATAATTGGCCAGGTCTGCATTACCACAGAAATTCATACAATATCGGTGGAAATGCTAACATTCTGCGCTCGCTGGAAATCGCAACGTCTCCGTATCATTGGGTTATAGGTGACGACGATGAGTGGATTTTCGAGAGTGCGGATGAACTGGAGGATATTCTCAACGCTGGTAAAGCGGATGTAATTCGCTTAGGGTGGTTGGCAAAGGAATATTCACGAGGCTGTTACATCCTGTTAAGCGATCTTCTTGATAGTGAACCCCTGGTTTTTGCCAGCACCAGCATGATTTCAGCAACCATCATTCGTCGCAGCAAAATTACACCGTCTCTGCCGCTGGCCTATCATCACGTGGCATATGCTTACCCTCAGTTAGTAAGTTTGCTAACTGAGGACCCGGCAAATGTTACCGTATATACGCTTGCAGATAACTACATGGTACATATCCCCAGCAGTGAGATAGGCTATTTCATAGGGGATCTGGAATGGTATGCATGCTGGTTTTCCATGGGGAAGCTAATTAAAAACCAGCACTTACGATTTAAATTCTTGCGAGAAATATTTGTTCTCATGCGTGGGGAAAATGTCAGTCGATTAACAATTGCAATATGGTTAACAAAAGTAGCATTGAACGCAAAAGGCATGAACATGGCTCAGGGCTCCTTTCTTTTACGAATGCTAGGAGAAGGGAAAGGTTACAGATTACCTATTTTTGTGGCTGGCTTGGCCTATTGTTTAACTCCGTTTCCGCTAGCCCGGTTTCTGAGAAAAACGGTGCGGCAATTAGCAGGAAAATCCACAGAGATTCCTAGCCGCGCAGAATCTAGACTGTAATTTATGCGACGCTCAATATTGCAGGAGATGTTACTGCATCTGGACAACTCCACGCGCCTCGTTTTACTTTACCGGGCATGGCAAGCCGGCGCAGGATTATGCACATTAGGGCTTGTACTTCATCTTTTATCGCCGATTGAGCAGGGCTTTTATTACACTTATGCAAGCATTGCCGCTTTGCAAGTGTTTCTTGATGCAGGCTTATCAGCCGCATTAATACAAGTTGCCGCTCATACTTTTTCGACAATGAGTTGGTCTCGCCAGCGCCAAATAGAGGGGCAAGATCAATCGATCTTTTATGCTCTGATCCGAAAATCATCTATTTGGTATCTCATTGCCAGCCTTGTATTCCTATTAATCGCTGCGCCAGCAGGCATCATTTTTCTCTCGTCAAATGCGTCGTTAGCCCCCCCACATTGGCAATTGAATTGGATATTACTAGTCATTGCCACCGCATTAAGCCTCGTCATGGTCCCATTCATGAGTATTCTGGAAGGGACAGGTTTGGTCACGGAGGTATACTCCATCAGGCTATTACAAGCCGTCGCAGGGTCTCTGGGAACATGGTGGCTCTTATGGAAAGGCTATGGCCTACTTGCAATCTGCATAAATCCCTTAATGGCTTTCATTATTTCAGCCATCTCATTGAGTCTGCGTTATAAATTCATTATTCGGGATGTCTGGAAAGCAAAATCAGCAAGCTTTAGCTGGGGTGAGCATGTCTGGCCATATCAGTGGCGTATTGGACTCAGTTGGCTATCCGGATATTTACTGGTACAAATTCATACTCCATTGCTATTCCGCCTAAAAGGCCCATTAGAGGCCGGGCAAATGGGATTAAGCATTACCATTGTTTCCATGCTCAGTTTATTGGCTATGATAGGAATCACCAGTAGAACCCCTAACCTGGCTCGACTCGCCAGTAAAAAGAGCTGGGCAGAAATGGACCATCTATTTTTTAAGGCAGCAAAAATATCCATCATGTTGTATGGACTGGGTGCAATAGTCATTCTTGCTGCCTGCTATTACCTGCAAAGCACCTTGTATGCAAATAGAATCATCCCTTTTATGGATATGCTTATCTTGTGCCTAGCATTTCTATCCAGTCAAATTGTGGGACTTTTAGCTATTTATTTAAGAGCACATAAGACAGATCCTTATGTAGGATTATCTGTCGTAGGAGCATTAGGAGTGTTAATTGGGGTGTTGATTGTTACACCTTCATTTGGAATTAGAGGAAGCGTTTCTGTATTATTATTTGTCCATGGCGTGATAGGCATTCCTGTGGCACTTAAAATCTGGATATCTTATAGAGAAAAATGGCATACATGACAAATACTGAATGTCTATTGAGCATTACCATTCCTACATTTAATCGAGCCAATTATCTAAAATTAAATCTCGATAACATTGTCGCTGAATTAGCGGATGTAGATAGTCGATTCGTAGAAATATTGGTATCAGACAATGCCAGTAGTGATCATACGCAAGAAGTAGCTGAGTCGTTCATTGATCGAATTCCAAACTATCGATACGTTAGAAACGCAGAAAATATTGGGTCTGATAAAAACATCGCTCAGTGCTACAGCCTCGCGAAAGGCAAGTATGTAATTGCTCTGGGAGATGACGACTTATTGATTAATGGCGCCATCCAATGGCTGATAAACGAATTGAATAGCCGCACATATGGAGTTATTTGTATTCGGCCATTCGGATATGACCAAAATTTCATTAGCGAATGCCCTCCCAGTTTCGGAAAACCACAGATATTTAAAGACAAAGCAAAATTTTTAAGACAAATTGGCCCTCTTGCCGCATTAATCTCCGCCTGTGTAATAAATAAAAGATTGCTGGCTGACATTGACCCATATAAATTTTGTGGATGCAGCCTAGTACAAGTGCACCTCGTCATTCTTGCGACGCAGAGAGCCGATTTTAATCTTTATAGCAAAAAATACTTTGTTGCATACAAAAGAAATAACTGGGGGCATTACGATTTTTCAGCGGTTTTTGTCCATGAGTTAGGAAAAATATTAGACACTTACACCCCATTACTGGGGAGCAGGGCTGTGAGTGCTTATGAAACCAAGCTGTTATTCAGCTACTTTCCACAATATGTTTTAAAGGAAAGATTGAAAAATAATAATATCTCACACGTAAAAGAACGGTTTACGGCAAGATTCCAAGGAAAATTATCATATTATCTTTCAATCTATCCCATTCTTTTTTGGCCAAAATACTTTGCGCTATTGTGGGGAAGCATCATAAGTTTGATGGGAAGAATAATAAACGGGGATACCGTTCGCATATTATATTTCTTCGTGAAAAACGTACCTCAAGCATTAAAAAGGGATTGATTGGATTTGGATTCGATGATCACAATATCAATTGTTAGTCACAACCAAGCCAAATTGGTTGATCAGCTTTTAAATGACTTGAGTAATATTAATTTCACTGGCCCCATCATACTCACCAGCAATATACCAGGAGAAAATTTCACCATTCCTGACAAGCTACTTTCTCAAGTCAGGCTTATCTCCAACTCTTCGCCCAAAGGATTTGGAGCCAATCACAATTACGCCTTCCTTCAATGCAAAACAGCTTATTTCGCTGTTTTGAATCCTGACATAAGAATTACGCTTAATCCTTTCGACAGTCTGTTACAAAGAATGACGGACAATATAGTCATGGTTGCTCCTGCAATTTTAAGCCTATCCGGACGACCTGAAGACAATGCACGTGACTTCCCTACTCCGCTAAGTCTGATTAAAAAAGCCTTGCATCTGGATGACGGATATCATCCTTATGAATTAGGTGCACCTCCTTTTTCTCCTGATTGGATAGGTGGAATGTTCATGGTGATTAAGTCCGATGCTTTCCGCCAGTTACAGGGCTTTGATGAGGCGTACTTTTTGTATTACGAAGATGTTGATCTGTGTTTGCGTTTGAGAAAAACGGGCTGGAGCATTAGATTAGATCCTGCTGTATCTGCAATACATGATGCTCAGCGTAGCAGTCATCGAAATATTCAATACCTGAAATGGCATGTTCTAAGTTTGTTACGCTATCTGATTAGGCATAGCTGTTGGCTGATGCGCCGAAAACTGTGCAAGCCCTCGCAGTAATCTATCTCCGAAACCAAAGACGATTCATGACAACATTAGTAACAGGCGCAAATGGATTTATAGGCTCTTCGCTATGCAATAGACTCGAAAGTAAAGGTCTGAAAGTTCGAAAAACACTCCGCTCGCAAGTTCCGGCTTTATACAATGACGCAATTTTCAGCATCAGCGAAATCACCGACAAGACCAATTGGACGAGCGCACTGAATAACGTAAATATCGTCATTCACCTTGCCGCCCGTGTGCATGTCATGTCCGATACCAGCGCCGACCCGCTGCAAGCCTTTCGACGCGTGAATGTCGACGCAACGCTTAATCTGGCTCGCCAGGCAGCGGCGATGGGGGTGAAACGTTTCATTTTCCTTAGCTCAATCAAAGTAAATGGAGAAGCAACCATTCCCGGTCAGGGGTTTTACGCGGATGATCGTCCTGCCCCGGAAGATGCATATGGGATTTCCAAATATGAGGCGGAACAAGCACTGCTATCCCTGGCAAAAGAAACCGGTATGGAGGTAGTCATCATTCGGCCCCCACTGGTATATGGACCAGGGGTGAAGGCCAATTTCGCTTCCATGATGCGCTGGCTTGAGCGAGGATTTCCGCTGCCGTTGGCTGCAGTTACTCATAACCGGCGCAGTCTGGTGAGCCTTGATAATCTGGTCGATCTGATTGTGACGTGCCTAGATCACCCGGCTGCAGCCAATCAGATATTTCTGGTGAGTGATGGCGAGGATATGTCCACTGCGGAATTACTGAAACGCATGGGTATGGCCCAAGGGACACCAGCGCGCCTTTTTTATCTGCCCCTCCCTTTGTTAAAGTGGGGAGCGATCTTGCTTAACAAACCCGGCATATATCAACGGCTTTGCGGATCATTGCAGGTGGATATTACGAAAACACAGGAGCTATTAGGCTGGCGACCTCCTATTTCGGTAGATGAAGGATTGCGGCGAGCAGCGCAGAAATCTAAAGGATATAAATGAAGCGATTGGTTGATTTGCTCATGGCATTGCTGGCAACCGCAGTCCTCATCGTGCCGATATTGATCGTGGCACTTCTGGTGCGTCTCACCTCCCCCGGCCCCATCCTGTACTGGAGTGATCGCGTGGGCCGCCATAACCATCTATTCCGCATGCCAAAATTTCGCAGCATGCGTATCGATACCCCTGCCGTGGCAACGCATTTGCTGGAAAACCCCGCTCAGTGGCTGACGCCAATAGGGGCATTTTTGCGTAAATCCAGCCTGGATGAGCTTCCGCAACTCTGGAGCATACTGAAGGGTGACATGAGCTTTGTCGGTCCGCGCCCGGCCCTTTTCAATCAGGATGATCTGATTGCGCTGCGCACCGAACTGGGGGTGGATAAGCTGGTCCCAGGCTTAACCGGCTGGGCTCAGATCAATGGGCGCGATGAGCTGCCCATACCGCAAAAAGTAGCGCTGGATGCTGAATATTTGCATAAGCAATCCTTGCTGTTTGACTTGAAAATACTCTGGATGACGGCACTTAAAGTGTTAGCGAGAGACGGCATATCGCATTAGCGATAAAATCATTGCCTCAAGGTTTTGCGATGCATCACCAGTAGCTGTCATGGCTGATTAACGCAACCGACTCTCGACTGGGCATGACCATAAAAACACCATGAGGGCTTTATCCTGCGCTATGCCCTCGTTTGAACGACCGCCCTCCACTACTGTTTAGGCCCCAACATGACGATTCATAAAGATATAGACGCCGCAGACCTGTTTGCGCTAATAGAGAAAGGCGAAGTGCGATTGATTGATGTGCGCAACGCGGATGAAGTGGCGCGCGGCATCATCGCTGGCGCAAGCCATATTCCGCTGTCCCTTATTCCAGCTAACGTGGATGCCCTGATAGAGGGGAGCGACACTCTGGTTTTTTATTGCCACAGCGGCATACGC
>ERZ1034423.113-NODE-113-length-13851-cov-2.210713_pt1 | contig 13851 bp, 15 predicted proteins | sample MGYA00520609_ERZ1034423 | MGnify/ENA primary metagenome ERZ1034423 (study PRJEB33736, sample SAMEA104288487) | Azolla rubra | place: Australia | collected 1985 | study: EMG produced TPA metagenomics assembly of the PRJEB19522 data set (Is there foul play in the... | reverse complement strand
GCTAGCATCAAAAAACTGCAGGCTCTGTTGCAGGCCTTTGCTGCTGCGCTCCTGCACGGCAAAGGCGTGGCGCCATTGCTGATAAAACAAGCGCAAGTCTATGCTGCCACCCAATACCAGCCCCACCGGGCCCTGATGGCTGATCTTGCGATAAACGCCGGTTTTTTCATGAACGCAACTCTCATTGCGTGTCAGTGCCATGACTTCTCCCAGCGCCTCCGTCGCGGCGATGATCGCCGGGAATTCCGGCCTGAGTCGCGTGGCTTGCATATCGCTATCCACATCGCCTGCATCCAGACCGCAATGGGCGGCGATCAGCTCCCCTTCGCTAATGGCTAACGTGGTGGCAATTTCTCTGTGGCGTAAATTGCTTTCGCGCCGCATGCGGTTGAAAGCTTCGATGATGGCGTCCTGCCTGGCTTGCATAGTGTCCTCCGATGAGTCACGGGCTGGCAGTCGCTGGCTGGTGCGGTAATGGCGAGCAGATAGTGCTGCGCCATCAGGTTGGTGATGCGTGCATTATAATTGAGAATAATTCTTATTACAACAATATGGCCATGGCGCTGGCGGATGCCATTTGCTCTGAAACCCCTGGTTTGTCAGGTCTTGCATAGACATTGCCTGAATGACTGTTGGCTGGGTTAAAGCCAGGGACCCAAGAAAAAGTGAAACGGCAGAGACTGGCCCCAGTGTAAAATGTCGGTATGGATGCACTCCCAATTTTCATGAATATCAGGCAACAGCGCTGCGTGGTGATAGGCGGCGGTGAAGTCGCGACGCGCAAGGTGCTGATGCTGCGCAAGGCGGGGGCTGCCGTGGAGGTATGTTCCCCCGAGCTATACCCTGATCTGCAGACCCTGGCCGACCAGGGGCAAATCCTGCATACGCCGGCTACCTTTCAACCAAGCCAGCTTGATGGCGCACGTCTGGTGGTCGCGGCCACGGATGACGAGGACGTCAACCAGGCGGTGTCGCAGCAAGCGCAGGCGCGCAATATCCCGGTCAACGTCGTGGATGCGCCGGCCTTGTGCACGTTTACCATGCCGTCGATTGTGGATCGCTCGCCCATTGTCATTGCCATTTCCAGCGGCGGCGCTGCCCCAGTACTGGCGCGCAGTATTCGCAGCAAGATCGAAACCATGGTGCCCGCCACCTATGGCCGTCTGGCCACGCTGGCCGCGCAGTTTCGGGATCGCGTAAAACAGCATTTCCCCACCACCCAGCAACGCCGGATGTTCTGGGAAGACGTGCTGCAAGGCCCCATCGGTGAGCAAGTGCTGGCCGGGCAGGAGGCTGCTGCTGAAGCCGCGCTGATTAAGAAACTTGAGCAGCCGGCACAGGCACCGCGCGGTGAGGTTTACCTGGTTGGCGGTGGCCCCGGAGATCCGGACTTACTGACGTTCCGCGCCTTGCGCCTGATGCAGCAGGCCGATGTCTGCGTCTATGACAAGCTTGTAAGCCCGGAGGTCATGGAGCTGGTGAGGCGCGATGCCGAACTGGTATATGTGGGCAAGGCGCGCGATCAACACACTTTGCCGCAGGAAGAGATCAACGCTTTATTGGTGCGGCTCGCGCAAGAAGGCAAGCGCGTTTTGCGTCTCAAAGGCGGCGACCCGTTTATCTTTGGGCGTGGCGGCGAAGAGATCGAAACCCTGATGGCGCATGGCATTCCTTTTCAAGTGGTGCCGGGCGTGACTGCTGCTTCTGGCGTGGCCAGCTATGCCGGCATTCCGCTGACGCATCGCGACTTTGCCCAGACCTGCATATTTACTACCGGCCACCTGAAAGATGGCACGGTGGATCTTGACTGGACGGCCCTGGCAAGACCGCAGCAGACCGTGGTGATATACATGGGCCTGGCGGCGCTACCGGAAATATGCCGGCAACTGATTGCGCATGGCCTTGCTCCTGAAACGCCTGCCGCCGTCGTGCAGCACGGCACCTTGCCCAGTCAGCGCGTGGTGACTGACAACCTGCAACATCTGGCCGCCAAGGTGGCGGAGGCGAAGCTAAAATCACCCTCGCTGATTGTGATTGGTGGTGTGGTTGGTTTGCGCAGCAAGCTGGCGTGGTTTGAAGGTGATGCGGGTTAGTCTTTAGTGCTCGACGGTACATAGGCAATGGCCATGCTGCGTCTATCAAAACTAAGCGTGAAACTAATTGGCCACGTTCTTGACGATAGGCAAGATCAGCCTGGCTTCCAGACCGCCTTCCTGACGGTTGATCAGTTCCAGATGTCCCTTGTGCAGTCGCGCGATACGATCAGCAATGGCAAGGCCCAGCCCGCTGCCGCTTTCATTGCCGCGTGCGGTATCCAGCCGTTCAAAAGGCCGCAGCAGGCGGCTGATTTGCGAGGGCGGAATGCCGGGGCCGTTATCCAGCACGCTTAGTATGATGGTGCCAGCGGTAATGCGGGTTTCAACGGAAACTTCACTGCTGCCATATTTGAACGCGTTATCAATCAGGTTCCCCAGCAGCCGGTGCATCGCGAGAGGGCGCAGCGGTATCAGATGGGTGGGCGCAAGTCGTAGAATCATGCGGCGTCCGGCGCGCGTGTGGCGATCGTAAATCGATTTGAGCAGACCGTTGATATCGATCATCTGGGTTGGCTCACCCTCTACCCCCCGCACAAAATCCAGGAATTGATGGATGATGTTATCCATGTCGGTAATGTCCTGGATCATGCCATTTTTCAGGCTATCGTCCAGTTCATTCGGCAGCATTTCAACGGACAGGCGCAGGCGAGCCAGTGGTGTACGCAAATCATGTGAAACCCCGGCCAGCAACAAGGTGCGCTCCGAGTCCAGCCGTGCCAGCGCTTCCATCATGTCGTTAAAGGCGTGGTTCACATCGCTCAGTTCATCCAGGCCATCTTCCGGCAATTTGGGTGGCTGCTCGCCTTTGCGCAGGCGGTCTGCCGAGCGGATAAGCAGGCTGAGCGGCCGGTTGATACGCGCTGCCAGCAAATAGGCACCTGCCAGTGAAAGCAGAATCACCAGCGCCCCCCAGCCCAGCCACTGCCAGGGGAATGGCCGGTCTACCTGTATGCGCGGAATCACTACCCAGTAGTCATCCTGGCCGATGGTAAAGCTCACCCACAAGCCGGGGATGCCGAAATGATTCACGGCCACAATGGTTTCGTTGCCCAGTTTTTCCTTGATCTTAGCGGCAATTAAAGCAATCACCGGGTCGTCCGGTAATTTTTCGATTTCTTCCAGCAGGTCAGCCGCGTAAATGCGTACGCCTTCTTTGCCGGACAGCTCGGATAAAAGCGCCAGGCGGCGGTTTTCATGGGCAGCCAGCAGCGAGGCACGTGTGAAATTGACGACGGTAACGGCTTGCAGGGCCACGGCGGTGGCGCGTGGCTTGCGCTCAAAGTAATCAAATATTTTGAGTGAGGCGTACTGACCGATTACCAGCAGGATGGCAATCAGTAACATGGCCCTGGCTAGCAGGGTGCGCGGGAATAGTCTCAATTGGCGTACGTACTGACGTGACAAGCAAAGCTCAGGGCAGCGTCCTGATTAATGCTTGATGGTTTCGCCATCGGGGATAAATACATAGCCGAAGCCCCACATGGTTTGCAGATAACGCGGGTGGGTAGGGTCTGCTTCAATCAGCCGGCGCAGGCGGGAGACTTGCACATCAATACTACGGTCAAAGACATCCAGCTCGCGGCCACGCGCCAGCTGCATCAGGCGGTCACGCGACAATGGTTGGCGCGGGTGATCCACAAATACTTTTAACAATGCGTATTCGCCGCTGGTAATGGTGATCTGTTCGCCATTTTTGAGCAGGCTGCGTGTAGAAGGGTCAAACACGAACTCACCGAAGCTGATGGTTTCCGAGCTATTGGCTGGCGCACCAGGAACCGGGCGCTCATTGCGCCGCATGACGGCATTGATGCGAGCAAGCAGCTCACGCGGATTGAAGGGCTTGGGCAGGTAATCATCCGCACCCATTTCCAGGCCGATAATGCGGTCAACCTCATCGCCACGCGCGGTCAGCATGATGATGGGCATGGTGCTGCCTGTCGCGCGCAGACGGCGGCAAATTGCCAGGCCATCTTCGCTGGGCAGCATCAGGTCCAGCACCAGCAAATCAATATGCTCGCTGCTTAATACGGTATTCATCTCGGTTGAATCTGAGACGGTTTTTACGCTGAAGCCTTGTTCGCTGAGATAGCGTTGCAGTAGCTCACGCATGCGCAAATCATCGTCAACCATCAGGATTTTTTTTGGGTTGGTCTGCATGGCGTTCATGGCAATATGTGCTCTAATGTGGCGGGATTTATTATGGCAAATATTATACGGTTAGGTGCTTGGGCTTGGGGAATATAAATGTGCCGGTTGTCACAAATTGTTACATTCAGGCGGCACAGTGAAACACTCGATTTACATTCCTGCTTCATTATAATCACGGCTGTAGTGCCAAATAATAATATGCGGAATTCTCAAGCGCACCAACACTCAAAGCAGTAAGTTCAGAGGAATCAGGCGGGGGGCTATCAAAGCTCACGCCAGAAGTGGAGAAATGGAACAATGAATGTAGTTGATTTCAATCTTTGTCGGGCGTCGGACTGTCGCTCCTGTCTGGCCTGATTTTCCCATCGTATGATGTGTCTTTCATCGGTTTCCCGGTTTGGATGTATGCACGTTGCGATTGCTGCATGCCTGGTGATGGGTGCTGTGGATATGCTGTATGCCGCCCCCAAGGATGCGAATGACAACGCTGACGATGATGGCCCCAAGCCATCGCTGGTAGTAGCGCCGGATAGCAGCTCGCCTGCCAAGTCACTTAACGGCAATATCAGCATCGAAGAAAACATGCGTTTGCGCCGCGATCTTTATGAATACTCGCGCGCCGTTGATCCTGCCCATATTCAGATTGAAGAACGCAGGCGCGTCATGCATCAACGCCTGCAGGCCCGGTTTGATCAGGCCGACAAGGATAACGACGGCGCCATTTCCCGCATTGAAGCCTTTGAGTTATTGCCGCAGATTGCCCGTCACTTCAGTCAGGTAGATGCGAATAATGACGGCGTTATCACCATGGAAGAGCTGGAGGCCGCGCAGGCCAAGGCCATTGAGCGTCAGCAGCGGCCTATTCCGGTAGTGAAGGAAGAGGCACAGGTATTGCCTTCCCCCAAGCTGAAAGAAAAAGGCGCCATGGTGAACAGTCGCAAACGCGCCCTCTAGAATAATTTCCCCCTTTTTTGAATGCCATTTAAATTATTGAATTTAAATGGCATTTTTTATTGGCATTATCCTTGCATATAGTCATTCAGCAGTACCTGGATAAAGTGGTTTTATTCGGGATTGATTGATTATGTAATAAGGAGAATTAATATGGTCGCTACTAGACAATTGGTGATTAGTACATTGCTTATCGGCGTGCTTACTGCCTGCTCAGGCATGAGTACCAAGCAAAAGAACGCGGCTGTCGGCGCTGGTATAGGCGGCGTGGCAGGTGCGGTGCTGACGGGTGGTAGTGCCTTGGGAACCGTTGGCGGTGCTGCCATTGGTGGTGTCATCGGACATGGTGTCGATAGCGCAACAAGCAAGAAGAAATAGGCTGTCGTTTTTTTAGATGTTGTATCTCATTGACAGGCATCAGGATTTTAATGAGATATAAACCACTGTCGTGAATTGGCGACAAGCAGAGCGGCTGATGGATGCATCAGCCGCTTTTTTATGTCATCTTGCACACTATCGCAGTGAACTCTGTGCCCGCTATCGGCCTCTTTCTCAGTAAACCTCGCCATGTGATTGGAATGCGATGACGATAGAAGTGAATATAGCCACCAGCTTTGCGCAGATCGACGCCCGGGAGTGGGATGCCCTGACCGATGGCTCACCCCTGCTTAGTCACCACTTCTTTCGCGCGCTGGAAGATACGCTATGTGTAGGGGAAGGCACCGGCTGGCAACCCTATCCGGTGACTGTGCACGAGCAGGGCAAACTGGTCGGCGCCACGCCGCTTTATCTCAAGCAGCATTCTTACGGCGAATACGTGTTCGACTGGGCCTGGGCCAATGCCTATGAGCAGAATGGCCTCAGTTATTACCCCAAGCTGCTGGTGGCCATTCCGTTTACGCCGATTAGTGGCCCGCGCCTTCTTTCCCGGCGGCAAGAAATACAGCGTCTACTGGCGCGCATCGTGCAGCAGCAGATGGAGCAGAATAACCTCTCTTCCAGCCATATATTGTTTCCGGATCAGGCATCGGCAGAAGCTCTGCAGGCCGAAGGTTGGATGCAACGGGATGGCGTGCAGTTTCGCTGGGAAAATGACGGCTTTCGCGACTTTGCAGAATTCATCAGCCAGCTGTCGCATGACAAACGCAAGAAAATAAAGCAGGAGCGCAAGAAAATCCTCACTGCCGGGGTCGTTTGCCGCCGCCTGCAGGGGGCGGACATTCAGCCTGCGGATTGGGATTTTTTCTACCAGTGCTACGTCAACACCTACCATGAGCATCGCTCATCGCCTTACCTGACGCGGGCGTTTTTTGAGCAGATCGGGCAGACCTTGTCTCAGCATCTGTTGCTCATCATCGCCGAGCTGGATGGCAAACCCATCGCCGCCGCGCTCAATCTGTATGACGACAACACGCTTTACGGACGCTACTGGGGCGCCCTCACCTATATCCCCGGCTTGCATTTCGAGCTTTGCTATTACCAGGCGCAGGAGTTCTGCATGGAACGCAACATCCGCTTCTTCGAAGGCGGAGCCCAGGGCGAGCACAAACTGGCGCGCGGCTTCATGCCCAGGCCCACATGCTCGTTTCACCGCATTGCCAACCCTGAGTTTGAATCCGCCATACGCCGCTTTGTCGCCATGGAGGCCAGCAATATGCAGCAATACCAGGATGAACTGGAGGAGCGCGCGCCTTACCGCGCCAATTAGTCGACCAGCTAAATAAAAGCGTGCCAACGCGTAAGGCTTGACTTTGTGTACGTTCGTACATTATGGTAACGCGTATGGGAAACGATATTGACTACCTGGGTCGCATCCAGGACTACTACGCCGAGCATAAAACGCTGCCATCCTATTCAGTGATTGCGGATATGCTCGGGTTCAAATCAAAAAACGCCGTGACAGCGCTGGTGGCCCGTTTCAAGCTGCAAGGCTTTCTGGATGCCACGGCCGACAGGCGACTCAAGCCCGGCAAGCGCTTCTTCGAGCGTATATTGGCCGAAAGCACCGTGCAGGCTGGTTTTCCTTCCGCTGCTAGTGGCGATAGACATGACACCCTCAGCATTGACGATTACCTGATTGAGCGCCCCTCACAAACCGTGCTGATCACCGTGAAGGGCGACTCCATGATTGATGCTGGCATCGTGCCGGATGATGTGGTGATTGTGGAAAAACGCCAGGTGGCGAATGTAGGCGATATCGTGGTGGCAATTGTCGATAATGAATTCACCCTGAAAACCCTGGGCCGCGAAAAAGGCCAGTTTGTCTTGCTGCCAGCCAACAAGGCATATCCGGTGATACGCCCGCAGGGCAATCTGGAAATCTTTGGTGTGGTGGTGGGCCAATTCCGTAAATACGATTAATACCAGCCGTGGCGGCGTCCATCGTCCGCACATGGCGTGCAATAAAAAGCCTGGTCATTCACGACCAGGCTTTTTTTATGGCGGCTTTCATGAAGGCATTCGGCTGAAGTCCTGACGGGAAGCCATTGCAGCCATCTTATGAGTCCACAAATTCTGTGGATAAGTACGCGGATGAATACTGGATAGTGTGCTTAAGTGTCTGGCTGCGCATGGGTATCTCAGGATTGCTCGATAAGCATGCGTTTGCGTAAATCCTGACCTGCCAAGGCTGGTCGACGTTGCCTTTAATCGCCTCTAGCGTTGATGCTTTTCACAGTCGGCCGCGGCAAAACGCGCGATCAGGGCATCCAGAAAAACGCGGGTACGAGCCGGCATCAGCCGTCGGCCGGGGAATACCGCCCATGCCGTGACGCTGGGCAATTGCCACTCTTCCAGGATCTTCACCAGGCTACCTTGCTTGACGTAAGGCTCGGCAAAGGGCTCGCCCAGCATGGCGATGCCCAGGCCGGCGGTGGCCATGCGCACCAGAATGGCCGGTGAATTGGCGGATACTTTGCCGATGGGGGTGCCGCTCCATTGGGCCTGGTCGTGGCTTAGTCGCCAGAGCGCAGGCTCGCCGCGCCGGGTGAGCAGATGCAGCGCATCATGCTCCATCAATGCTTCGGGCTCATGTGGCGTGCCACGTTTTTGCAGATAAGCGGGCGCGGCATATAGGCCGGTGCCAAAGGTGGCAATACGCCGCGCTGCCAGCGAGGTGTCGTCAGGCAGATCACCCATACGAATCGCCACATCAAAGTTTTCGCCAATGAGGTCCACGCGGCGTGGCGAAATATCCATTTCCAGTGAAATGGCCGGGTAACGCATGGCAAACTCGGCCAGCAACGGCTGCAAAATATCCAGCCCAAAGTCGCCCGGCATCGAGAGCCGCAAGCGACCGCTGGGTTCCACTTGCCGATGCTGGGTCAGGGCCAGTGTCGCTTCCACCTCGGCTGTCACCTGATGCGCATGCGCCAGTACGGCATTGCCAAAATCGGTCACCGTCAGTTTGCGCGTAGTTCTCAGCAACAGCCGCTCCCCCAGTTGCGCCTCCAGTGCCGCCATGCGCCGCGACAGCGTGGACTTCGGGATATGCAGCCGTTCCGCTGCCCGGCTGAAGCTGCCTTCATCCACCACGCGGGCAAACATCAATAGGTCATTGGCTTCCAGCTTCATGTGATATTTCCATTTATGGAACAATAATATCCATTTTAATGACTTAATCTATTATTTGGAAATATATAAAGTGTCTCCATCGTCATTCAACATTAACTACGGAGAACATCATGAATATTCTGCAAGTGAATTCCAGCGCACGTACTACCGGTTCGCACTCCACCCATCTGGCGGATACGCTGGTGGCCCGTTTACTTGCCCAGCATAGCGATGCCCGGTTGACGGTGCGCGACCTCGGTCGCAATCCACATCCCAATCTGGATGAAAAGGCGTTGCAGGCGCTGTTTACGCCAGCCGATCAGCGTACTGCCGAGCAGGCCGCCCGCGTTGCCCTGGACGATGCCCTGATCAGCGAAATTCAGGCGGCTGATGTCGTGGTGTTGGGTGTGCCCATGTATAACCTGGGCGTGTCGGTGCAACTCAAGAACTGGATTGATGCCATCTCGCGTGCGCAAGTCACCTTTCAATACACCGCCAATGGCCCGGAAGGTTTGCTGACTGGCAAGAAGGTCTACGTGGTACTGGCACGCGGCGGCATTTATCGCAACACGCCTGCCGATACCCAAACCCCTTACCTGCAAGTGGTGCTGGGTTTCCTGGGCATGCGCGATGTGGAATTCATCCATGCCGAAGGTTTGGCCATGGGCCCCGACGCCGAGAAAGCCGCGCTGGATACCGCCTATCGCCAATTGGAAGAACTGGTACCTGCCTGAGGTATATTGATTCGTATCACTAGGAGCGCAACCATGAGCACAAGACCTGAAGTTGCATTACAAAATGAAGTCGTCACCCAGCCACGTGAGGTCGAACAGATCGTCATCGGCCAGGCTACCTCCGATGGAGCCGGGGTGAAGCTGACGCGCGTGCTGACGCAGCATTTGCAACGGCGTCTGGATCCTTTCCTGATGCTGGATGCTTTCGGCACCGATCAGCCTGAAGATTATATCGGCGGCTTTCCCGATCACCCGCACCGCGGTTTTGAAACCGTGACCTATATGCTGCAAGGCCGCATGCGTCACCGCGACAGTGCCGGCAACGAGGGGCTGCTGTCTCCCGGCGGCGTGCAATGGATGACCGCGGGTAAAGGTGTGATTCACTCCGAATTGCCCGAGCAGGAAGAGGGCGCCATGGAAGGCTTTCAGCTTTGGCTCAATCTGCCCGCCAAGGACAAAATGGTGGATCCCGGCTACCGCGATATTCAGTCGGACGAGATTCCGGAATTCACCACGGACAATGGGGTCACGGTGCGCGTGATTGCGGGCGCCAGCCACGGCGTGGAGGGTGCTATCAAGCGCGACATCACGGAGCCGCTCTATCTGGATGTGCATTTGCCTGCAGGTGCGCAATTCAATCAGGCGATACCGGCGGAGTTCAATGCCCTGGTGTATGTGTATCGTGGTGAAGCGCTGATCGGCGAGCGCCAGGTGCCGCAGCAACGCATGGCGATACTCAAGACCACCAGTGAAGCCGATGGTGTGGTGATTGAAGCTGCTGAAGCGAGCCGCCTGCTCATTATTGCCGGTCGCCCGCTCAAGGAGCCCATTGCGCAATACGGCCCCTTCGTGATGAACACGCAGGAACAGATTTTCCAGGCCATCCATGATTATCGCGAAGGGCAGTTCGCCTGAGCGTAAGCACCAGCCGGCGTCAGGCCGGCTGGATATGCAGTACCTGGTTTTAAAGGTTTATTTTTAAATTTAACTTAAGGGAGTTTTTATCATGCAAGCATTACATCGTCACGGTCCTTTGGTCGGCCGCATTCTCATTGCGCTGATTTTCGTCTTGTCCGGCTTTTCCAAAATCGGCGCCTTTGCTGCCACCTCGGGTTACATCGCCAGCAAAGGCCTGCCCGTGCCAGACCTGGTAACCATTCTCACCATCGTGGTTGAACTGGGTGGCGGCCTGCTGATCATGGTCGGCTACCGCGCGCGTCTGGCAGCAGCAGCCTTGTTCCTGTTTACCCTGGCAGCAGCTTTCCTGTTTCATGATTTCTGGGCAGCAAGCCCAGACATGGCGCAAAACCAGATGATTCATTTCATGAAAAACATCTCCATGGCCGGTGGTCTGCTGTTTGTGCTGGTGCATGGCAGCGGCCCGCACAGTGTCAAAGCGGACTGATTTCTGATCTTTCCGCCCAGCAAAAAAGCCCGCCGGTGATGGCGGGCTTTTTTTTGTTATTGCCAGGCTTACTGCAAGGCTGTGTGCAATTTCCCCTGCTGGTTCAGCATGCTGATCACGTCGGCGTTGTGCATCAGCACATCATGTTTGCTGTCGCAGGTTTTGCTGTTGAGTTCGTATGAAACCAGCAGCGTGCAGAACAGGTCGTCGTGGCTGAATGGGTAGTCTTGATAAGGTTTCAGGTCGCTTAATTTGTAATCAAAATGCTGGCCCATCCACACGATGGCGGGCACATGGGTCTGCTCTTTCGGCGCGATCATATAAGGCGCGGCATGCAGGTAGATGCCGTGCTCACCCAGCGATTCGCCGTGGTCGCTGACATACAGCATGGCGGTGGCGTGGCTTTCGTTGTATTGCTTGAGAAAGTCCACCACATGCGCCAGGAAGTAATCGGTATACAGAATGGCATTGTCGTAGGCATTGTCGAGCTCTTGCTGGGTACACTGGTTGAGCTCATTGCTTTTGCACACCGGCTTGTAACGCTCAAATTCTGGCGGATAGCGGCGGTAGTATTCCGGCCCGTGGTTGCCCATCTGATGCAGCACGATGAGGATGTCCTGGTTCTTGTGGCTGTTGATGTAGTGATCCAGGCCACCCAGCATGCCGATATCGCGGCATTCGGTATCGCAGACTTTATTCAGCGTGGGGCTTTTGAAGTTTTCGTATTTCATGCGTGTCGCCACGCCTTTGGAGTCGGAGTTGTTATCGCGCCAGAGTATCTGCACGCCATGCTCAAACAAAACATCCAGCGCATTTTCATAATGCAGCGCTTTTTCGCGATCAAACTCCTTGCGGCCCAGCGCCGAAAACATGCACGGTACCGATTCGCCGGTGGAGGTGCCGCAGGAGCTGACATTGCGCAGGCTGAGCACATCGCGCTTGGCGAGCTCGGGGTTGGTCTCGCGTGGGTAGCCATTCAGTGAAAAGCGGTCTGCCCGCGCCGTTTCGCCCACCACCAGAATAACCAGCTCATGACGCGAAGGCGTGCCTATCATCACCGCATCCGGCGCTGTGGCGGTCAGTTTGGTAATGGCGGAAGATTTGAGCTTTTCACGCGCATAACCAAACAGCGAGTAGACCGGGTAAATGGGGTTGGCATAGTTGCGGGTGATTTTATGCTCGCGAATAAACGAGGCGTAATGCGCGGTAAACGGCGCCACTACCAGCACCATGCCGGCGATGAGCAGCAAGGTGAGGGAAAGCTTGGACTTCAGCTCCGCCTTGAAGCCTTGCCCCCTGGGCCAGTAGCGGATAATCAGCCACGCCGGCAATACGCCCAGCAACAGGGTACGCAGCACCAGGCTCATGCTGATCAGCCCGGCAAACTCCTGTGCATCGGTATGGAATACATTGTCGATCATCACCGTATCGATCACCACGCCGTAGGTATCCATGTAGTACGCCGCTTGCGAAGCCAGCAGCACCAGCAAGGCCAGCAGCCAGCGCGCGCCGCGCGTGTGCGCCACTAACAGCAGAAACAAGGCAGTGGAAAACGTGAAAAAAAGGGTGAGCGATAGCAGAAAAGGCAGATTGCCCAGGCTGAGCGGGTAAACCTCCAGCAAACGCTTAAACAGGCTGATATTGGCGCTTGCCATGATGAACAGCGCCACCAGCAAGGTTTTACGGTTACAGGTAGAAAACATGGGACTCTTATACGTGTTATCAGGTAATGCCCGATGTGCACGGGCTGATACCTGATAGATGGCACGATTCATACCAGTCTCCTGGTAAAGAGTACGAGATTTAGATGAAGGATTGTTGATTAAAAATCAATGGCTTGCAATGCGTGTGGACCGAGTGACTTAACAGCGCAGGCTGCCACCCCGCAAAGAATGCATAAGCAGGATTAACAGCCTGCATATTTTGGTAAAGATAATGCCTTAACCGCTAAGCTAAGCCCTAGCGGAAGCGATGGTTATGCATCATCCATTGTTGCTTGAAGGCATCCTGGGTTTTTTGCAGATTTTCCTGCTGGCGAAAATCCCAGGGTGGGGTCGGGTTAGCGTCGGCCCACAGGCCGCGCTTTTCATCACGGGCGGTCTGCTCGGCGGCGGCATAAATCAAGCGGTCTGCCTGGGTCTGCTCACGCGCGTAATGCTTGTAATGCCACGCCATGCCCAGCTTGAGCTGGCGCAGATTGCAATCGTTGCCATCCACCCACACCTTGCCCAGCAGGCGGCCATATTGATCCGACTCCTGGTTCTCTATCATCGCTTCTTTGCCACGCGCACACTCTGCCAGCGCCTGCTTGGACTTATTGCCAAAAGCCTGGGCTTTTTCCGGGGCATCGATGCCTTGCAGCCGCACCTTGTACGTGAGCTTGTCGACGGTCTTGATCGTCAGCGTATCGCCATCGGCGATATAGACTACCTTGCCGCTGACATCAGCATGCGCGGTCAACGCCATGCAGCAAAGGCAGGGCAATATAAATCGGGGTAAGCGGGGGAAGTAAAACATCAGGCGCGGCGTCGGATCAAATAAGCATTGTCCGCCAGTGTAAACCCAAGCTCGGGGTAATAGTCCATGGCATCCGGGGCGGATAGTAAAATCAGCGATACCTGATCGCCGATTTTCTGCCGCGTCAGCCGCACCAGTTCTTCGCCTATGCCCTGGCGTTGATAGCGCGCGTCCACGGCCAGATCAGACAAATAGCAGCAATAACTGAAATCGGTCAGCGCCCGGCTGACGCCGACAAGTGTTTCACCATCCCACGCGGAAAATACCAGGTTGGCATGGCTGAACATCGCTTGTATCCGCGCCAGATCGTCATACGGCCGCGTAATCCCCGAAGTCTTGAACACCCGCGCCACATCGGCGGGGTCCAGTGGATGATTTTCGCGGTAGCTGATCATTTATTTTTCGGCTGACTGGCAGGAATGGTCATGGCAATTCTTGCCGCATACAT
>ERZ1034423.111-NODE-111-length-13994-cov-37.071024_pt1 | contig 13994 bp, 10 predicted proteins | sample MGYA00520609_ERZ1034423 | MGnify/ENA primary metagenome ERZ1034423 (study PRJEB33736, sample SAMEA104288487) | Azolla rubra | place: Australia | collected 1985 | study: EMG produced TPA metagenomics assembly of the PRJEB19522 data set (Is there foul play in the... | reverse complement strand
CCAATCATCCCCCTAAATCATGTCTAAACTCTCTTCTTTCCCCTTGATGAGTAAAGACATCATCAAACCTTTAACACCATCTTTCAAACCATGGTGCCATTGCTGGGGCAGTGGTTTTTTTCATCAGCCTCTTTTAACGTGAAAGCTACACCGAAACCGCACCATACTCCTTTTTACTCTTAACTTTTCTTTAAGTGGCCTTAGTATTTTGCTAACTTTAAAAAAGACCGACGACGGGCTAAATTGCGTAAATGGAAATACATTAACCAAGCCAAAACTCCCAAACAGATAATTAGTAATATTTTTTCTAGTATAAACCTAAAAATATCCGGTTTAAACCAATACTCCAACCTCACTAAGATCAATAACTCTAAAATAGCATTCCCACCAATAAATAGACTCAGCAATACTAAACCCCTGTCCCAATAACGAACTAGAGGTTTGTTACTATAAATTAACATCATAGGAAGTTTACCTTCTACTTTTCTTAGTAATTTTTCCCACCGCCAAAACATCCAGAATAACAACGGAAATAAACCATAACCGAGAAAATGTATTATATTTGGAAAACCCCAAGCAGCAGGTAAAGTATTCACCAGAGTATGAAAAAAGATAGGATTTAGCCAAGTCGTAAGAATCAAAATTATGTGTCTATTCAACCGTCTTTTAGAACCAAAATATCTTCCCAGGGCATACCGCCAAGCTGCAAACAACATACCATGAACTGGTGTACCAGTAATCCGTTCTAAAGGTAATGCTTGATCGTGACATAAATCCAATTTTCTTCCGCTCTAAACCCCAAAGTCACTGCTATGGTAAACGGGAAAACTTTAGTGGGGCGAAATTTATACCTACGTTGTATAAAAAGAAATAGAGGAATAATTACCCGTATAAACTTACAACCTTCTTCAATAGGAGCTATTACTAAATATTTGCCGTAAAACCGCACGAAGAAAAAACGCTGTATTTCTTGCCAGAGTAAATCCCACTCTAGAGAGCAGCAAAACCCGATATAGCGCCAATAATGAATGAAGAAAACAAATATATTGAATAGACCCCTTCCAAAATTGTTTCTGTGGTATGATGGAGAGTTTTAGATTTTATGTATTTTTGGTGTTCTTTAGGCTCGCTAATTCAAATCATAACCCTGTAACTCTAACTTTTAGCTAAAAAAAACACAAATCCCCATTATAACATAAAATTAATTTTGCAAGAGATCTAATAAAGAAGGGGCAGCAGGAGTGGGGCGGTAATAAAACAGCAGCAACAACAGAGGTGGAATAACCGCCCAAACAAAGCAGCAGAAATATATTAGCCACTCACCTGAGTAATAATAGTGCGATGACGGGGACTATTGCTAGTAATGGTAGGAGTTTGAAAACCTGCCCCAACTAAGGTTTGCTCAATATCTAAAGTGAAATATTCATCTAGATAAGGTTCTGTACTTTTGAGCAAAGTAAAAATATATTTAGGCATTTTTTTGTAAACTTCCGATTTTGGATTCATGTCCATAATTGCTAAATGACCACCTGGACGTAAAACTCGTCTCGCTTCAGCAAAAATCTTTCGCGTTGCTAACTGGGGTAATTCATGACACATCAAGAAAATAGAAACTAAATCAAAGGAAGCATCTGGCATACCTGTAGATTCAGCGGCAGCATGAACCCAATTAATTTTAGCTTGATGTTGTTGGCAACGATAATTAGCAACAGCTAAGAAATATGGAGATAAGTCTAAACCTGTAATATTTGCATCGGGATAAATTTCTTGTAGGGCAAAGGTACTCATGCCCACACTACACCCCAAATCTAAAATATCTTTTGGTGGTTCGGAAATAGAACTGGTGAGAATATTATGGTAACTTTGGCGCAGTTTGGCATCACCTTGAACTTCAGCATCTTGCCAAATTTTAGCGTGGACAGCATGAGCAGCAGACTCTACTTCAAAAGCTGCCTGCCAACTCAGATTACCTGTTTCATAAGCGTGGAATGAGATAACGTAATAATCTGGGTAGGTTAGCTGAGGATTTTGTACTTGAGCTAAATCATTTGTCCAATCTCGTGCTTGCAGTTTTTCTGCTTCTTTTGTCCAAAACACGCCAATTTTCTCAGCGCGTTTAATCATCATTTGTCTGGCTTGGTGTTTGGCTAGGTTCGCTAAAGGCTTGATGGCCAAAATACCATTTACCATCTGGGAAGCAAAGTCAGGAGTAGTTTTGAGAGCAGTAGTCATAAATTGTAGTTGTGTTTAAGAGCCTTTTTAACTTATGACATATTTGCTGCAGTGGAGTCTACTAGAGGAATGGTGATAGAGGATAGGGGATAGGGCATTGGTAGGAGTTTGAATTAATTTCCCCTAGATCCTTACACCCCTACACCCTTATTTACTACTACTTGGTTTAAGAGCTAACAACATTTCCATTTGACTGGTGGATTTATCGGGGCTATTCACTGTCACACCCAAACCACGAATGGATGATAGGACAGCATTGGTTTCCAGGGGAAGAGGTTTACCTTGTGTGGCTAAACGGGTAATTAAAGAAGAGGTGTTTTCTAAATCCAAGTATAAATAACCACCGTTGGGTTTTTGCAAGGAACTCGTTACAGCTTTAAATGTGTTCGTATTATCCAGGGGTTGACCTTTTTTGTCTGCTAGCGCTTCACCAACTGGTCCACCAATAGCGAGAAATACGGTATCCTGATCTAGCCAACCATGTGCTATGAAAGTGCCTTGTTGGGTAATTTGCCATTCGGTGATATTTTTACCACCAATGCTTCTTTTGGTGATGTTGAGTGATTGCTTTTTGGCTAGGTCATCTAGTTTAGTGAAGGTGGCTTCCGCTGTTTTGCGATCACTGGTGTCAAATACCATCGCTCCCCCAAAACCAACATTGGCTAACCAACCTTGACTAGATTTCACCGCACCCAAGGCAAATTCTTGATCCATCCAACCAAAAATTTCTTTATCTAAATCCAGATTGACCGCTTGTTTTAGTTGTCCTCGTGCTTGTTCCACACCTTGCTTAATTTCAGGATAATCTTTTGACTGTTCCAGGAAGGTTTGCCAGCTACGATTTATGTTCTGTCCGGTGACTAAAGCAAAAGTATCACTGGGAAATTGTGCCACTATCTTAGCCGGAGTATTTTGATATTGAAATTTGTTCAGTTGCGGATCTAAGTTCACTACTACTTTCATTCTCACTCCAGCATCATCGACACCCACAGCCGCTACCATTGATTTTACTTGCTTGAGTTGTGCGAATGTTTCTGGGGGTAATGGCCTGGACTGTGGATTGAAAGCTGTTAACTGTTGTGCCATATTGGCGTAATCAGGCACATAAATTTGAGCAAGGCTGTTTTGAACATCTACACCTTTAGCTAAAATACTACTTGCGCCTTCTTTGTTGGCAAAGGATGGCTTACCTTTATAGGTATCAATAGCTTTTTCTACAGCTTGTTTTTCTGGTGTCAACAGTATACGAGTGTTATTCAAAACAACCATGTAAGTCGATTTAGTCTTGCTTGTACTAGCAATAATTTTCTCACCTTTGTATTCTGATTCTTGAATTTGTAAGTTTTTTTGCTCCTTCAATTTAGTAGCAAATTTCAAGGCATTGAGTTTATCTTTTATACCTACTACCAACAAAATATTTGGCTCTGGCTGTACTGGAATTGGTGGATTTGGTGGATTACGTATAGTAGAATTTGGTGGTAGCACAGCAATCATGACTCCACCAATCCAAGGTTTTATGTCTGTTTCATAAACAATATTGCTATCACTTAATAGTTGTTTGTTGATATCCTGTAGACCTTTGGATACTAGTTGTTGTGCTTGTGGAGTTCCAAACTGCTGTAACTTACTCCAAGATTGGGAATCTGTGTTAATATAAGTCGCCATCAAGGCATTAGCCGGTACTACTTTAGCAATTCCCAGAGGACTGGAAACATCTTCAGAGGGCACTTTAAAATATACATAAGCAGCTATCCCACCTGCGACGACTATAGCAGTGCTAATAACAGGGACTAAAAATTTAGACTTACTTTCGGGCATTGTTATTATCCTCTTTTGTTTTGATCAAATTATTATCAGGGAGCTAGAACTGCGATAGCTAAATTTTTGGATTTTTATCACCCATTTTTCCTCATTCAGCGGTTTTTACTGATGAAATTAGTATTTCTACACACTACTACTTTTTAGTGACTCGAAAAAAGACTTCACTGGAACAAAGAGTAAATCCGCAAATGGTATCTTAAGTCGATATCTAAAAAAGAGTGGGATTCTCAGCCACAAGTTATTCTAAGCTAGAGTAATAATTGCTAGTATTCGTGCCGTTAGGCTCGCTATGCGAACACAGTGTGGTGTAAGAAGTTCTTGTGTTAATCACGCAAAAGCGCAAAATATCAGATTACATCAAGACATGGAAACTTGGGAGCAAAATGAGAAGATTGAGTTAAATCATTCCATCCTTGAAAAATCCTGATCAAATAACTAAGTAGGTGGGCGGAAAAATTTATAACTATGTCATGGCGAATGCAGCAAAGGGGAATCAAGCAATCCCAAGGGTTTCTAGTAATTTACATTTTGTTACATAGTTATGTTTATTTGTGTCTACCTACTTATTCTGATTGGGGATATGCATCTGCGGAGCCGGTGCCGTTTGCCTAGCATCTCGAAGAGAGCGAAGCTATCGCTATTTTTGTGAAAATTTCAGGATTACAAGGTCAGTAATAATCAATGTCGCATCTTTACTTCGATACAGAGAATAACGGACATAAATCTTTTGAGTTACCAGGGGCTAAACCTCACTACAATCCTGATAGACCAGGACAGGTAGAGCATATTTTTCTTGACCTCACCTTGAATATCCCCAACCAAAGTTACTATGGTAATTGTAGTATTCGGTTATTGCCAATCCGTAATAATATTGATTGCTTGACCTTGGATGCTGTAAATTTGAATATCCAATCTGTACAGGTAGACGAAGCAGAACAGAAGTTTGAATATGACGGAGAAAAACTTGCAATTCTTCTTTCTGAGCCTACACAAATTGGTCAGCGTTTGTTAATTGCGATCGCTTACTCTGTAGAAAAACCCCAACGAGGCATTTACTTCATTCAACCAGACAAACACTACCCCCACAAGCCTACCCAAGTCTGGACACAAGGAGAAGACGAAGATTCGCGCTTCTGGTTCCCCTGCTTTGACTACCCAGGACAGCTATCCACATCAGAAATCTGTGTCCGTGTTGCCAAACCCCTGATTGCTATTTCTAATGGTGAACTAATTGATACCATTGAAGATGGGAATCAGCAAATTTACCATTGGTCACAGCAGCAGGTTCATCCCACCTACTTAATGACCCTAGCAGTAGGTGATTTTGCAGAAATTCGGGATGCGTGGCAAGGTAAGCCCGTTACGTACTATGTAGACAAGGGACGAGAAGCAGATGCTAAACGCAGCATGGGCAAAACTCCCCGCATGATTGAATTTCTGAGCGAAAAGTATGGTTATCCCTATCCATTCCCGAAATATGCCCAAGTTTGTGTAGATGACTTCATCTTTGGGGGCATGGAAAACACTTCCACCACCTTATTAACAGATCGATGTTTGTTAGATGAAAGAGCATCATTAGATAACTTCAACACCGAAAGCTTAGTTGTCCATGAACTAGCACATCAATGGTTTGGTGATTTAATCGTCATTAAACATTGGTCTCATGCTTGGATTAAGGAAGGAATGGCTTCCTATTCGGAAGTAATGTGGACTGAACACGAATATGGCAAAGATGATGCAGCTTATTATCAGTTATTACAAGCTCGCAGTTATTTGAATGAAGATAGTAGTCGTTATCGTCGGCCAATGGTAACTCACGTTTACCGGGAAGCAATAGAGCTTTATGACCGCCACATTTATGAAAAAGGATCTTGTGTTTATAACATGATTCGCACAGAATTAGGCGATGAATTATTTTGGAAAGCTATTCAAACATTTGTTCAAGATCATGCTCACCAAACTGTAGAAACAGTAGATTTATTGCGGGCAATTGAAAAAGCGACAGGACTTAATCTCACCTTCCTATTTGACCAGTATGTCTATCGTGGTGGTCATCCTGATTTTAAAGTTGCTTATTCTTGGGATGGGGATTCTAAATTGGCCAAGGTAACTGTTACCCAAACCCAAGTCAACAGTAATAATAAGGATTTATTTGATTTAAAAATCCCTATCGGCTTTGCTTACAGCCAACAAACATTAAACCTGACAAGTTTCACAGTGCGGGTCAATGAAAAAGAACAAAGTTTCTATTTCCCATTAGCAGAGAAGCCAGATTTTATCAGCTTTGATGTAGGTAATAATTATCTGAAAACTGTAACCTTAGAATACCCCATACCAGAGTTGAAAGCCCAATTAGAATTTGACCCTGATCCTATTTCTCGTATTTATGCAGCCGAAGCTTTAGCGAAAAAAGGTGGATTAGAAGTTACCAAAGTTCTATCAACAGCATTAAAAAATGATCCCTTTTGGGGTGTGCGTGTAGAAGTAGCCCAAAAATTATCAGAAATTCAGTTATATCAGGCCTTTGATGGTTTAGTAATTGGGTTACAAGACCCTAGCCCCTTTGTCCGCAAAGCAGTAGTTAGTTCCTTATCGCAAATCAAAACTCACCCTAGTTACAAGGCTGTCAAAGCTGTAGTGCAGAATGGAGATCCCAGCTACAATGTAGAAGCAGCAGCTTGTCGAACTATTGGTGCAATCGCAGCGGCTCATTTAGAAGAAAAACCCCATGAAGAAAAAGTCATCAAGCTGCTCAAATCAGTGTTAGAAGAAAGAGCAGGTTGGAATGAAGTAATACGTAGTGGGGCGATTTCTGGTTTAGCTGAATTTAAAACTTCAGAAACCGCTTTAAATTTGCTATTGGAATATACTAAAATCGGTGTTTCCCAACCGCTACGGCTATCTACTACTCGTGCTTTAGGAAAAATTTCTGTTGGTCAAACTCCTACTAATGTAGAACGAATTTTAGACCGATTAGCAGAAATAGCCAAAGAAGCATTCTTTTTAACCCAAGTTGCAGTAGTAACAGCATTAGGACAAATGGAAACCCCTAAAGCAATTGGAATTTTGCAATCTTTAGCCAGTCAAACAACAGATGGACGGGTGCGTCGTTATGCTGAAGAAGAAATTATCAAAGTTCAGAAAAATATTGGACCAGAAAAAACTTTGCGTCAGTTACGTGAAGAACTTAACCAACTCAAACAACAAAATCAAGAACTAAAAAGCCGCTTGGAAAATTTGGAGGCTAAATCAAAGTAAATTCCAACTAGGTACTTAGAGAAAAGAAAGGTGAGGGGAATGAGGGGAATGAGGGGAATATGATTTTACTTCCCCGTCTTCCCAATCTTCCCCATCTCCCCACACCCCTAATTACTGATTAACCGATTCCTGTCCCTCACAGTGTAACCGCGTAGCAATGCGGAACATTTCTTGACCTGTATGTAAATAACGGTCATTATAATTTAAAGGGAAATAGGCCAATTCTTCTAATCGATCTCCAACTTGACTGAGGCTATAGTAAAGATGAGCAGCAGCCTTTGCTAAACTAGGGGGATTTGGTAAAGAACGAAAAGTATTGTGTGCCTTTTTTAAATCTTCACGACAGACTTTTAAATATTCTTGAAATTTGTCTATTAATTGATCATCAAAAGGATCGGGGGCTAGTTGGTCAATCTGTTCTTCTAGGGAATTAAGAATAACACAGAGAATCCGATTAACTGGTTTATACACCAAGCACAACCATTCTTCAACTTTTTCATCAGCATCTTTTCCAGTTTGCCGTTTTACTTGGTAATGTTTTTGGTCTGATGCTGTTTTCTGATGGTGAGAATGATGAACATTTTCCTGATAATGTTGATGATTACGTAGTTCTTCATCATAATTGAGCCTACTTTGAGTGTCACTCAAAAGTTCATAAGCAGCATTAATGGGAATAATTTCCTGATGATCTGTGGTTTCTTGATTGCTGTCAGAATGTAATACTCTTACCAAGCGGCGATTCAACAAGCCTATCGCCGCTTGGCTGGCATGATTACTAATTTTTAGAGTTTCGTAATGGTTAGAATCAGCCATGACCAGTTATCAGTTATCAGTTATCAGTTAATAAGTAGAAGACAGAAACCAAATTTCCAACTATATTTCACTCTTCAATATTCACTTGTGAAATCAGTAAGGGTTTAGCAATGCTAAACCCTTACTGAGTTCTGAATTTTACTGAACCTAGCTGATTCCAGTTACTAACTTTGCGTCCAAGTCTTGAAACAATGGTGTGCTTAAATATCTTTCACCAAAACTGGGTTGAATCATGACAATTAAGCGTCCCTGATTTTCTGGACGTTGACCAACACGAATAGCAGCACACAAAGCCGCACCACTGGAAATACCAGATAATAGCCCTTCTTCTCTGGCTAATCTGCGACTGTAAGCGATCGCTTCTTCATCACTAACAGTAATTACCTCATCAATCATTTCTACCTTCAACACCTGGGGAATAAAACCCGCCCCAATTCCCTGAATTCTATGGGGTCCTGGTTCTCCTCCAGATAATACAGGACTATTAGCAGGTTCTACTGCGATCGCTCTAAAACTAGGCTTTTTCGCTTTAATTACCTCTGCCACGCCAGTAATTGTACCACCCGTACCCACACCCGCCACGATCATATCCACCTGTCCATCAGTATCTTCCCAAATTTCCTCTGCTGTAGTTTCCCGATGAATTTTGGCATTTGCTGGATTACGGAACTGTTGTAACATATACGCATAGGGTGTTCTTTCCACTATTTCCTGCGCTCTACGAATTGCCCCACTCATGCCCTCAATTCCCGGTGTTAGTTCCAATTCAGCGCCATAAGCCCGCAACATAGCTCTACGTTCTGCACTCATGGTTTCCGGCATCGTCAGAATTAATTGATAACCTTTAGCTGCGGCTGTCATTGCCAAAGCAATCCCCGTATTACCCGATGTCGGCTCCACCAGCACAGTTTTCCCAGGAGTAATTAAGCCTTCCTCTTCGGCATCATTAATCATACTCACACCAATTCGGTCTTTTACCGATGCAGATGGGTTCATACTTTCTAGTTTCACCACAATTTCTGCTCCACAGCCTTCCTCCTGGGGAATACGGTTCAACTGTACTAGAGGAGTGCGACCAACCAGTTCTGTAATATTCCGAGCAATCCGCATAATACCTTTGATTCCTTTAAATGTAATACATGATATTTAACTGTCTTCGAGAATCTCGCTCTTCACAAAGAGCCTGAAGTGAATGTTTTTGCAAGACCGCATTTGCTGCTTGACGAGCTTCTTGCCAAATTTCGTCTACAATCGAACTGTCTACACTTTTGGAATTGGTATCATCTTCACCTGGTTTGATATCCAACCCTTCTAAACATTCCAAAATCTCAAAAACGCTAATTTTCCAAGGTTCTCGCGCTAACAAATAACCACCTTTAGAACCACGCTGACTCTTAACTATACCCCCACGCCTCAAAGTAGCTAATAGCTGCTCTAAATAGCGATCAGGTATATCTTGTTGGGCAGCTATTTGTCGAATTTGCATCGGTTCACCGCTTTCGTAATGAGTTGCCATCTCTAATAATGCCAGAATTGCGTATTGAGATTTACAGGATAGTTCCACAAGCTGCAATTTAAGAATAAAGGATGAATTCTTGACACTCTCCGGGAAGACAGCCACGGAGATTCTTAAGCAGTCCAAAAACGGACTCTTAAAGGCGTAGTCAATGCGCCTCTAGTAAATCCAATGAGATTTAATCCCAATGTCGCCTTTACTTTTCTCAAGATATTCGCTGCCCCATTGCAGTCGGCATTGATCTAGAAATTATTAGCTGTACCATACAAGCCGCGTTGAACAAGCTTTCCTGATTCTTTCCACTTGTCGGGTTTTTCACCCTATTCAGGGAGTAAATCATTATCCACAAAGGAAGCTTTTGACGTATAACTTTCTTCAGTTTCTACAAACCTAATACCCTATTGGTCACACATTTGAGTGATCCGGTCTTTAAGTTTAGCCGTAGGGATTTTAACAAAGCTTTGATTAGTTTTCTTACCCAAATCAACCTCTTGTCTTTCTCCTTTGTTCCACCCAAGAACAATTGTCCCAATCCCTTGTTGTAAGCAGTGATTAATTAGTAATCTCGCTGCTTTGTTTACGGCATCACACATTTGGCGATTACGCTTCTCAGTCATAGCTGCTAGTCTATTGCTCCAAAATCCTTGAGGTTTGTTCTCCTTGATATTTGAAACTATCTTATTGCACCACTGATTGACAGATTTTACATGTTTCCCATCAACAATGAATGATGTGCCAACATTAGAGATGCAGGTTAACCAATTATTTATTCCTGGATAAATTCCCAAACATTTATCCAGGGTTAGTGTGGTTTGCCCTCTGGTTGTGATTGACAAACAAACTCGACATAAAAACAGCGATTACGGGGGAGTATCCTAACTTCTTTGATGTCTCCAAAGTTTAGGTGAGAAAGCATTTTTAGCCAAAACCCTTCCAGACCAAACCATATTTTGACAGTTGTACCCAAGGGAATTCTGATTTTATCACCTACTGGTTTTAGTGCTTGCATTGGATATGTTACTAAAGCGAAGAAGCCGCTTTTTCTGTACTTAGGCAGCTTGGCTTTGTTGGTCGACTCTCCTTTTTTATACTTTTTATCTAATGCCTTAAATGATTTAAAAGATTCAGCTACAGAAATCAGGTTTTGTTGTGCAACCTGGGAATACAAAACTTGGTAATGTTTGTTGCTTTTGTATTCGTTAATCAAGTCAAATTTTTTAACAATCTTGCCAATTTTAAAATATATTTGTCTGGCATAGTAAATACCAAAGTTGGTTAATTTATGCGATTCAGAACAAATAAATTCTAAAACTTCCTTTAGCTGTTGGTTTGTGTTAATCAGATTTTGACTGTACAAAAACATCACCTCCTCAACTAAAAAATTCTAATAATCTACCATTCAGTGGCCGAGGCGTTTACGCCTCAAGTGGCTTTCATTCCTTGCCTTAAAGGACTGTTAAGTTTTTCCCCCACGCTCCAAAACTTAATCTCAAGGGTTGTTAGCCTTTTCTCTTATAATTCATATTCTCTTATAATTCATACCCTCTCCAGTATACTCCGGTTTTCCACTGGGGTTTATAATTTTTTTCTACCCAAAATAAAAAACCCGCCTTATGGCGGGTAAAAAAAATGTTAACAGTGTGTCAACGTTCTCAGTCTAGAAAGTGAAGGTTGTTCTCAGAGTACCGATAAAGGTATCCTCGCTGTTGTTATTTTGTCCAGTAGAAGGCAACCAAATCACACCAGGGGTAACGGAAATATTATCCGAAACGCGATACTTGTAGAAGCCTTCAACTTGGTAGGGAATATCACCAGAGTTAGCACCACCACCATTGTTAAAGGAATAAGGTTGCGCGCCACCAAAAATCCCTAATACGTTACCTCTCTTACCAAAGTCAGGTAATGCTACCCCAACTCCATAACTCCAAGCTTCATAATTATCATTAGCACCGAAGCCTATGACATCGTGGTAAGAAACAAAACCACTGATCGAAAGTTTTTCACTAGGTGTGAAAGCTGCGGAAATACCGTAGGAGTTGGTAGAAGAGCCGTTCGTACTGCGTAAGTTGTTAGCTAGATCAGTACCAACAATAGCACCATCATCAAGTCCTGAGTCAAACAAGGTACTACGAGCACCAAAGTAACCATGTACATAGGTAGCAGCTAAAGCAATGCGATTACCAACATTAAAGTTTAACTGACCTAAAGCAGCATAGTTACCATCGAACAAGCCATTACCATCTGTAGGATCATTAGCTTCAGAAGCCAAGTAACCCAGAGTTAATGAACTTGGTTTGAGGATACTACCTGGTTTACCAAAGGGTACATTTAAAGCAATACCAGATCCACCACCAATCCGATAGATGGGATTTTCAGAAGCAAAGGTACTTAAAGCACCGTTACCACCATCAGTTTTATCGAAGAAGTAGGGGTTGTTAACAGCGGCATAATGGCTGTGTTGACCACCTGTAGCTGCTATGTAGACTTGTGCTGGACCTACAGGAGCTTCATAGGTCAGTTTGTCTATATTAACACTGTTAGCAGTATTGCCACTAACTTCAAAGGTTTGTTTGCTTTCTCCACCGTTGATAAAGCCTTTGGCATTACCCGCACTTAAACGGGTATTCAAGATATCTCTACCAGTGAAGCTGCTTTGCAGGTTCAGACGCACGCGATCTTGAAAAACGGTTTTACCCGCAATATCACCATTAAGAGCATCAGTGACGGCAAAAATAGCTTCACCTTGCAACTTGGTGGTAGTAGAGAACTGGTTAGCTTCTAACTCTGCTGTACGCGCTTCCAAAGCATCTACACGACCGCGCAGAGTTGCCAATTCAGCAGAAAATTCTTCTTGTAAACGCTGTAAAGTAGCTAAATCCTGTTTTGTGACCAAATCAGCAGTTGTTGTGGCTATCAATTCATTAACCCGATCTAAACAGGCATTCAAACCAGCCGCAAATTCATAACGGGTTAATGCCCGGTTACCGCGATATGTACCGTTGGGATAACCAGCAATACAACCATAACGCTCAACTAAGGACTGTAACGCTTGAAAAGCCCAGTCAGTGGGTTGGACATCGGAAAACTGAGAAACAGATGTTACTTGAGACTGTAAATTTTGACCTTCGTTGCTGTAGGGTTGAACTTGGGCTAAAACCCCAGAACTCGCGGGTACTTCAGCTAATACTTCAGGTTGTTGGACAACCTCTGTTACAACTTGTGTTTCTACTGTTGAAACTTCAGTGGTGGTATTTGGAGCGGCGATCGCTGCTCCCGAAAGTAACAACGTTGCTCCCAAAACTGCGGGGCTAACTACCAAGGATTTCCACAAGAGATTAGACATCTTTACTTTTACTCCTCACACCTTATAGATGACTGTTTTTACTGTTTTTGTAGTACCTATTTATCAGAAACGCCACATCTTGGTTTAACCTGTAAATGAGGTATAGCTGGCACTACTACAATTCTAGTTTTTACAAAGCTAATAACTGATTAACAAATCGTTAAAATTTTATGCGATTAAATTAACTTATGTAACAGCCTCTACATTCCATTCTATAGTTTGATATTATATCATAAGATTGAACAAATGATCAAGATTACAATTTAGCTAAGAATATAAATAAAGAAAGTGATCCAATTTGGGATATTGGACTTACCCGTAAGGGATTCAGACGTTTGGGGTTCGGCGAAAGCTGAATCTATCCGTATAACGATTGTGGATTGATGCCACGGATAAATGAAACGGAGGATGGAGAGGCAGGGGAGGTGGGAACTTAACTAGACACCGAAAATGCGTGTATTTCTGCGCTAGTAAGAGTTGTAACTAAAAACCTACACATTTAGGATGCGCCCTCAAAAAAAAGAGAACTTACCCATAAAAAAACTATCCGCCCTAAATTAGATCATCTGATCTAATTTAGGGCGGCCTAGCGGGTCTTCAGCTTGCAAGCAGACTGCCGGAAGGAAGTCCGAGTTTTAGCCTAGCTAGATGATCTAACTGAGTATCTCAGGATAACTAAGGCTAACTTCTTAGAGAACAGCCCCGGCGCACAGCCGACTAACTGCAAGCTGATGACCCACGCGTATACTACTTTCTATCATGGGCATCACCTCCTTATTGCCTAAACGGTCTTAGTTTCAAAAAGGCAGAGTGAAAAACTCTGGGTTTGTAACCTTCAATTACTATAACACATCAAATTTGCTTGGCAATATTAACAATTAAAAAACCCCAGCCAAGTAGCCGGGGGTAACTTAAAAAATGATGAATGCTAAAGGAGTTAATTAATCCATCATCTAATTAGAGAGCGTTACCACGAGGTAATACCTCCTCAGGGAATACAAATTGTTCGTG
>ERZ1034423.107-NODE-107-length-14132-cov-36.779854_pt1 | contig 14132 bp, 16 predicted proteins | sample MGYA00520609_ERZ1034423 | MGnify/ENA primary metagenome ERZ1034423 (study PRJEB33736, sample SAMEA104288487) | Azolla rubra | place: Australia | collected 1985 | study: EMG produced TPA metagenomics assembly of the PRJEB19522 data set (Is there foul play in the... | reverse complement strand
GGCTATGAAGCTTATACACCAAGCACTTTAGTTCGCTTGTCGCCCCTTGAAGGTCAAAGGATTAAAAAACCTGGGCTAGATAGAATGGTGGTGTTTTAAAACTATTCTCTTTTGCCTTGGCGAACTGTGAGAGAAAATATCGCCTTGGCTGTAGATTCAGTCTTAAATGGGATGCCAGCTGCCGAACGTAAAGCCATAATCGACAGACATACATATAGATATGGTGCGTTTACGTCCCCATGCTGACAAACAACCAGGAATGTTATCTCGTGGACAAAAGCAACCGGTTGTGATCGTACCGGCTTTGGCAATTTGTCCTAAACTATTACTATTAGACCACCCCTTCGGTGCTTTAGACGCACTGACTCGGGGTAACTTGCAAGAACAATTAATGCAAATCTGCGAAGAAAACGAAGTCACAGCAATCATGATGACACACGACGTAGACGAGGCCGTTTTGTTATCTGAGAGAATTGTGATGTTGACCAATGGACCAGAATCCAAAATTAGTCACATTTTAGAAGTAGATATTCCTAGACCCCGTAAACGCATGGAAGTTGTAGAACATCCCAGTTACTACAGTTTGCGGAGTCAAATGATTTATTTTCTCGACCAACAAAAACGTATCAAAAAATTACGGGCAAGAAAAACACCAGGTATAGCCCGTCATGGTTTAGAAAAAGTAAATTTAGAAATTGGTCTCTTACCCATAACTGTTTGTGCGCCCCTAGCCATAGCCAAAGAAAAAGGCTTCTTTACCAAAGATCGTTTAGATGAAGTTTCCTTAGTCAGATAAAGTAACTGGCGCGGTATTGTGGATCGTAGTCCGGTGGTTATTTAGATGCAGCCCAAATGCCATCAGGAATGCCTATGTGGCTATCATTAGGAGGTAACAAAAACCAACCCTTACCAGTACCTCCTTAACCATGACTCGCAACAGTAACGCCATTACCCTAGCAAAAAGATTTTATGAAGAAGGTGTACATAGTATTTTCGACTTCAAAAAATACGTTCTCAAAACCCGCTATCAAATGCATAGAATGGGGGTGTAGTACATCCAGCATGCATGTACAATTTACTCCTTCGTTATTGGTTAGCAGCAGGAGCAATTGCTCCTGATTTTGATGCGGGACTATTGACGGTTATTGTGTAGGTGAACCTTGGAACTATCGCGCCGCAATAGAAGGTTCAGGTTTTACAATTGCCACAGATTTAGGAGTTTGGTTAGGGCATCCTGGTAAGGTTTTAGGTGTACGGGAAGACTGGGCTAATAATTATCGAAACACTCATATTGCCTTAACTAAGGCTTTATTAGAAGCTTGTCAATATTGTGCTGATTCCAACGATTCCCAAGAAGTCAGACAAGTTTTAGCCGGTCGAGAATATGTTAGTACCGACATTGATTTTATCCAAATTGAAGATCCAGATGGTGTAAATACTTGCAATTTAGATCATCCCATGCGGGAGTATGCCGATCATCTCATCAATTTTAAGCTACATCTGCTATTAAGCCCCCCAGTCGTACTGAGCAAATTTGGATTATGACACAGTTACCACGGTGGGGTGAAACTCCCTTTCCTCGTAACTAGGTGGAAATTGTGGAAAGAGTTTGTCGAGTTGGTGTGTTTAGCACCGCTGCTAGAGAACTAGGTTTAGATATCAGTTACACTCATCAATCTATTCAATTATTTGATGGTAAACCCTTCAACGCTGATGATCCTTTTGCCTATCTCACCAGTTTAGAAATTAAACGCGATTTTTCTGTGGCGGAAGTGGTTCTTGATACTCCCAGAAAAATAGCAGCTTAATCAATTCAAAATACAGCAGATTGCAGATCAATGAGGTACAAAATCTAAATTGAAACCTAGATAGCAAGAGAGGTTTACTCCTGACTCCTGACTTCTGACTCCTGACTCCTGCTGTATTGTCTACGGTAAACAAAATTTATCGTTTCTTGTTTAATTTCTCATTTCCAGTTCCCATACTCTGTATGGGAATGAATTATGGAACAATCTACCTTCCTTGATATTAGAGGTAGAGCCTCATGATAGCATTCCCAGTTTCTAATAATTACCAATTACCAAACTATGCAAAACAGTACCCTAACTCCTACCAAATCATCTACCCAAATTAACAGCAGTCAACCTTTTTTACAAATTCAAGACGTTTGGAACGTTTATCCCACCAAGAATGGACTATTTACCGTCCTTCATGGTGTTAATCTCAACTTTGAACAAGGGGAATTTATTTGCGTTATCGGCCACTCTGGTTGCGGTAAATCAACGCTTTTAAACATGGTTTCTGGTTTTAACTTTCCTACCACCGGACAAGTCCTGTTAGAAGGAGAACCAATTACTAAACCTGCTCCAGATAGAATGGTGGTTTTCCAAAACTATGCGCTGTTACCTTGGTAGACTCCGTTTGAAAATATTTATTTGGCTGTAAATGCAGTTTACCCGACTAAACCAGAAGCTGAAAAACGGGCGATTGTCCTTGATTATTTGGCAATGGTGGGTTTACCTGACACAATGGAAAAGAAGCCCCTGCAAGTGTCTGGGGGGATGAAACACGGTGTTTCTATTGCTCGTGCTTTACCTATTCGTCCCAAGGTGTTGATTTTAGATGAACCTTTTGGTACTTTGCATGCTATCACCAAGGAAGAGTTACAGGAAGAGTTGTTGAAAATCTGGAATGATAACCGTTGTAAGGTGTTGATGATTACTCATTATATTGATGAGGCTTTGTTTTTGGCTGATAAGTTGGTCATCATTACCAACTTATCAGCCAAAATTGGGGAAGTGATGGAAATTCCTTTTTCTCAACCATGGGATAGAGCAAGAATTATGGAAGATCCTCAATATTAGCAACTCCGTAACTATGCGCTAGATTTTCTGTTTAGCAGCTTTGGTCATGATAATGTAGCTTAATCAACATTAGGGCGAACTTCACTTCGCCTATATATTTATAAAATAGATATTAAGCTCGGCTAAGAAATCCTCTTGGCAAATTTTCTTATGGCTGATGACTACGACAAATTTCTGTAATTTGGTCTGCTACATCCAAGAATTTAATGATTTGGGCATTTCCGGTCCACTCAGAATGATATCAACATAAGGAGGGCGTTTTGTCAGAAATGCTAAAACCTCCGATTCTGGAATTAAGGCAAAGTTAATAGCTAAACTTAACTCATCCAAAACAACAAGAGAATACTTCCCTTCAGATACGACTGTTTGTGTATATTGCCACAATTGTTGTAAGGCTTGATCTTCTATTTCCTCTAAGTGTGCTGTATTAATATACTACACTTAGTTCACAGCGAATCAAATCTAACTTCTGTCCCACTTGGAGCGGTTAATCTTGTCCTTGACGAATACCACCTTTGAGGAACTACACTATTAAGACTGGTGTACCTTGACCAGCGATTCTTAGCACCTGAGACATAACGCTAGTAAAAAAGTTACGGTGCGAACTTGTGAAAACCTGCACTAGTCCCTGAACTGAGTATGGTAAGCTGAGAGTCGAATTAATACTAGGGGTGTCTAGTTGGGCAACCATAGGGCTAAGTTTAAAAAGTAACAATAAATTAAATAGCTTCTGATAGTAGTAAACGGAATTTTAGGCTGTATAATCAATTTGTTTTTTACTGAGTAGTGTATTTTTTGATTAGCATTCTTAGCCAAACACTAGATTTAGTCTGAAGTCAAGAGGGATTTTTATTGAGATTTTAGTTTTGTGCTGGAAAGTAGTTGTAAAAATACAAACCAACAGTTGGCGGTGTCTATATAGAAAATAACAGGCTTCTTCATGAGCGTTAGCCAGATACTGACAGGGTTAAAAGTTGTTTGTATGTAACAATTCAGGAGTCAGGAGTGAGAATATTTGAGAAATTGGTTAATTATTAAATAGGTCTTTTTGGCGTTAGCCTGAAAAACCTGACTGCTGATAGCTGTTCGCGTAGCGTGCCATTAGGCATTAGCTGAATGCTTACGTTTGTATGTCTATTTTATTATTAGTTGATGTCCTAAATAAGTAGGTAGACACAAATAAACATAACTATGTAACAAAATGTAAATTACTGGAAACCGTTGGGATTGGTTGATTCCCCTTTGCTGCATTCACCATGACATAGTTATAAATTTTTCCGCCCACCTACTTATCTTTAGCGATCGCTATAAATTAAAAATTAAAGATAGGGGCTAACAAATCCTGGAAATAGTAGGTTTATCAGGTTTATCATTTTACTTGCGAAACACAGAGGGAGAAAATAAATAAATTTAAGATGATGAGGCGTAAATTGTTGTGAAATTGGTAATTTTAGGAGGTTAAGGATCGGGGAAAAGCACTCAAGCAAAAAGGCTCTGCAAATACTTTGATGTTCGTCTGATTTCAAGAGGTGAGATTTTACGGGAAGCTTATTTGATGATAATTCCAGCGATGGCTATGGTGAAATACGTGATTTAGTTCGCTATGCTAAACCTTATGTTGAAAAATGGGAATTAGTACCAGATTAAATGATGATTGCATTTATTAGAGTTCCGGTTAGGCGGGAGGATATTAATTGTGGGTGGATATTAGAAGGTTATCCTCGGACTGCTTTTCAAGCTGAAGAATTAGATTTTTTGCTGGACACTCTGGACACTTTGGAATAAAAATTTAGATTGGGCAATTTATCTGCAAGTGTAAGAGGCAGTGATGGTTAGTCGTTCTTTAGCGCGATCGCTCCCAGATTATCAACCAGAAATTGTCCAGCGGCGTGTAGAATTATTCTACGATCGCACTATTCCTATTTTAGGATACTATGACCCTCGTCGCCGTCTGTTAACTATCAATGGTGATGATTCCCCAGAACAGGTACAGCAGAATATTCTTAATTTACTTGGGTAGTTAGAGGTAGGGGTGTAGGGGAAGAATATTCTATTACCTATTACCTTTTTTCACTGATAACTGATATTTGAGGAAATTCCCATGGCTTGGCAGCGTCCCGATGGACGAAATTCTTACGAACTTCGTCCCTTAAGTTTTTATTCTAATTTCACCCGCTTTGCTTCTGGTTCAGTTTTGGCTAAATGTGGTGATACGCAGGTACTTTGTACTGTTAGCGTCTCTGATAGTGTGCCTAAGTTCTTAAATGGGACTGGTAAAGGTTGGTTGACGGCTGAGTATAGGATGTTACCATCGGCTACTCAAAAACGACAGGAAAGGGAATTATTGAAATTATCGGGACGAACACAAGAAATCCAACGTTTAATTGGACGCAGTTTAAGAGCAGCTTTAGATTGTGAGGTGTTGGGAGAACGGACGCTGATTATAGATGCTGATGTGTTGCAAGCTGACGCTGGGACAAGAACAACAGCAATTACAGGCAGTTTTGTAGCTTTAGCTCATGCTATTTCTCAAATGTTGCAGCAGGGAGTTTTAGAGCGATCACCTCTGTGTCGACAAGTGGCAGCAGTTTCAGTTGGCTTATTGGCAGGAGAAGCATTTTTGGATCTTAATTACATTGAAGATGTAGCTGCCACCGTCGATTTTAACGTAGTTATGAATCAAAACTTGGAAATTATAGAAGTCCAGGGAACAGCAGAGGAAGGTAGTTTTAACCGTCAGCAATTGAATAAGTTGCTGGATGTTGCCGAAAAAGGAATTCAGGAATTATTAATTGCTCAACGGGATGCCATTACTAATTGGAAGACTCTGATAGGAAATTAGGATGCAATATTTCCCGTCAATGGTCACTTGTGTTAAATACTAACAAATAACAAAAGTCAAGACTAATGGCGGTAAACTTGCAACCAACTAAAAATTTAGAGCAATTGTGGATTGTCCGCTGTTTGTCCACAGTGCTGCTGTTTGGTCAAATCTCGCTACATATACTTCAAGGAAAAACCTATTATGGTAAGGTGTTGGAACATACAGTTACAGCTGGTCCGGCTTCCCTGCCACCAGTTCTCCTCGTTAGTGGTTTTGCAGGAATGATTTTCACCATTCAAACAGCCAGAGAATTAGTGAGATTTGGTGCTGTGGAAAATGTAGGAGGTGCTTTTGCTTTGGCTTTTTGCCGAGAATTAGCACCAATCTTGACCGCTAGTATTATCGCCGGACAGGTAGGTTCAGCATTTGCCGCCGAAATAGGAGCAATGCGAGTGACTGAACAGATTGATGCTCTTTATATGCTCAAAACTGATCCCATTGATTATCTAGTCCTGCCAAGAGTCATTGCTTGCTGTTTGATGATGCCTTTGATGATGATTCTTGCTGTAATTATGGGCATCACAGGTGGAGCTTTTGCAGCATCATATTTTTATCAAGTTCAACCAGAAACATTTTTAGAATCAGTCCGAGATTTTTTAACACCTTCAGATGTTTTTATTATTTTGCTCAAAGGGTTAATTTTTGGACTGATAGTTGCAGTTAATGGTTGTAGTTGGGGACTGACTACCAAAGGAGGGGCTAAGGAAGTAGGAGAATCTGCTACAACGGCAGTTGTCACTACGTGGGTAGCCATTTTTATCATGGATTTTATACTGGCCTTAATACTATTTGAGAAGCCGATACTTTAACAGTTAACAGTTAACAGTTAACAGTGATTAGTTATAAGATAATAGACTCAAGTTGCTGATTATAACAGTAATGCGGAAAGAAAAGGGTGTAGGGGAAGAATCACCTCTTGCGTCCTTAACTACTGATAGCGTACCTTATGGGAAGCTTGCTACACAGATTGTACTGTAGGCGTAGCGATCGCCATACTCCTGACTCCTGACTACTGCCTCCTCATGATCTTAAAAGTTTCAAAAGTTAAAAAGGGAAATAGTCAGAAGTTAGGTATTGTATTGCTGGAAGCCGGCTATGTGATGATGAAGCTATGAACAAAACGGTTGAAGTTTTACCGGATCTGCCTGCGCTGGTAGCACGGGCGCTAGATTTGATCCTGTCCAAATTGGAAACTGCTATTCGGGAACGGGGGCAATTTACTATTGCTTTATCTGGTGGCACCACACCCAAGCCCTTGTACGAAGCAATAGCCTGTTCAAACCTGCGTTGGGATAAAATTCATGTGTTCTGGGGAGATGAACGTTATGTACCACCAAATCATCCTGATAGCAATGAATTGATGGCACGTGTTGCATGGCTAGACCGCGTAGCTATCCCCCCAACGAATATTCACGCCATACCAACTTTATCAGGCAATCCATCAGTAGATGCTGCTAAACATGAACGGCATCTACGAGAATTTTTCAATTCTCCACCGGGAAACTTTCCTGCTTTGGATGTAATTTTACTAGGAATGGGTGATGATGCCCATACTGCATCTTTGTTTCCCCACTCAGAAGCTCTTAAAGTGAGCGATCGCTTGGTAACTGTGGGTAATAAAGATGATAATCTTCGTATCACTTTCACTTACCCATTGATCAACGCTGCACGGAATGTAATTTTCTTAGCTGCTGGTGCTAATAAACGACCTGCTTTAGCTCAAGTTTTTGCACCAGTCGCTGATGATTTTGCTTATCCATCCCGCTTAATTAGACCCCAAGGAGAATTGTTATGGCTGCTAGATGCAGCCGCAGGTTTGGAACTCAGACCCTAAATCAGTTAACTGATAACTGCTTGCCAGAATATATTCTACGATGACCTTGACAAAGGCTTAAATCCATGATCGTCTGCCCGAATTGCAATCATCCCAATCCAGACGGCGCTGTTCAGTGTGAAGCTTGCTACACACCGTTACCAGCTACTACTAACTGTCCCAGTTGTGGGGCAACGGTACAAGCAGATGCTGCTTTTTGTGGTCAGTGTGGTTATAACCTACACTCTAACGCTGTTGCAGTAGAAGCAATAGTAGTAGGATCAACGATGACGCCCGATATTCCTGTGGAAGTGCCACCGTTAGTTACTCCTGATCCAATGTTAGAACTTTTACAAGCAGATGCTCTGGGACTAGGCGCTCCTACTAGTTCTAGTCTACCCCCAACAGTAGTAGCAGTAGCCCCACAACCTATCCCAACACCAGCATCGGTTCCACCTCCAGAAGCCGTTGCACTACCTGTACCAGTTCCACCTCCAGAAACAGTTGCACCTCCAGCATCGGTTCCACCTCCAGAAACAGTTGCACCTCCAGAAACAGTTGCACCTCCAGAAGCACCTGTGGTAACTGCGTCTAGAACCCAACTACAGCAAGTAGTGGCGGGGCTATTCCATGTTCAGAGTAATCAAGAAATTGAATTACCGCAAAATCTCTCTGTGATTCATATCGGTAAACCTAATGACCGCATTCCCCCAGATATAGATGTGGCTGGATTTCCCAATTCAGAAATTGTTTCCCGGATTCATTCAGATATCCGTGTTGAGGGAGATGCTCACTATATAGAAGATGTGGGTAGTTCTAACGGCACCTATATTAATAATTTGCCGCTATTACCAGGGAACAGACACCGCTTACGTCCAGGTGATCGCATTAGTCTGGGTAAGGGAGATTTGGTAACTTTCTTATTTCAACTCTCTTAGACGAATAATTCGTAATTGATAATAGTGCCGGAGGCACGCTGTGCGAAGGCTTTAGCGATACGTAATTCGTAATTAATAATGAGTAATTATAATTTACGAATTACGATTAATTATCAGGAAGATCATCCATGAAAGAACCAAAAGATTTTCAACCTTTGCTATCTCAAGAAGCTCCTCCAGAAGTTGAACGAATGGGGCTAACATGGCTAATAGGCTAAAAAAATCCATTGAACTGGCTGATAGCGTAGCTTGGCGTTAAGCCATATAAACAGAAAACCTGTATAACTCGAGAGTTTCAGGGGTTGAAAAGGTGAATAAGGTGCAAGGAATAAGCCTTGAAACCATCAAAAACCAATTAATTGCCAGTGCTGCAGGCAATAGGGTAGCTTGGCGTAAGCCATAGCCAGTCACCTTCCCAGATTCGATACTATTCTTACCTCCTTCTAATTCTCCCTCCTGACTCCTGACTCTTGACTCCTGACTCATAGCCCTTACGAAAAGACTTTTTTAGCAAACCCTAATTACAGTCCTTCACGCAAACCCACAGCAATTTTACTATGTTTTTCAATTTGTTCCATTACTTGTTTTGCACGCTTGATTACCACCGTGGGTAAACCTGCTAATCTTCCTGCTTCAATACCATAGGATTTATCAGCACCACCTGGCTGAACTTGATGTAAAAAGATAATTTGATCAGGTAATTCTTTCACGGTAACTTGATAATTAGCCACATTAGAAACAATACTCGCTAATTCATTTAATTCATGATAGTGAGTTGCAAAAATTGTCCGAGATTTAATCTCTACTGCTAAATATTCTGCTACAGCCCAAGCTATTGAAAGACCATCAAATGTTGCTGTTCCACGGCCAATTTCATCTAATAAAACTAATGATTTAACAGTTGCATGATTGAGAATATTTGCAGTTTCATTCATTTCTACCATAAATGTAGATTGACCTGTTGCTAAATCGTCTACAGCACCTACACGGGTAAAAATGCGATCGCACACTCCCAACTTAGCAGAACGCGCTGGCACAAAACTACCAACCTGCGCCATCAACTGAATTAACCCCACTTGACGTAAATAACAACTCTTGCCACTCGCATTCGGCCCTGTGAGAATGACTAAATCAGGTGATTGGTGATTAGTAGGTTCATTCCCAGTCCCCAATGTTGTCGAGTTAGGAACAAAAAACCCCGCTGGTAACGATTGTTCCACTACTGGATGACGACCATCAATAACCTCAATTTCCCATCCTTCCACCATTTCCGGACAACAGTAACCTTGATGTACCGCTAACTCAGCTAATCCGCATAATACATCAGCAGCAGCTACCGCATGGGAAATATTACGAATGGTTTCCGCGTGAGAACCGACTTCATCCCGCAAAGCAGCGAAAATCTCATATTCCAACTGATTTAAGTCATCTCGCGCTGTGAGAATCCGCACTTCTCGTTCTTTCAGGTCTGGAGTAATGTATCGTTCCTCGTTCGTCAGAGTTTGCTTACGGATGTAATTATCAGGTACTTGGTCAGATTTGGAACGAGAAATACTAATATAGTAGCCAAAGGTTTTATTAAATCCTACCTTTAAAGTCGGGATTCTTGTTCTCGCTCTTTCATCAACTTCTAGATTTGCAATCCATTTTTGATCCGCTTCTACAGTAGCTTTTCTTTCATCTAAGAGCGGGTTGATCCCGGGGCGAATCAAACTACCTTCTTTTAGATGGATTGGTGGTGATTCTACGATGTGAGCCTGTAACCTTTCTGCTAGTTCCTCTAGTACAGGTGGTACTTTTTGCAAAGCTTTCAAGAATGGCGAGCGCGCATCTTCTACTATACGAGATAATTCAGGTAAACTAGAGAAAGAATCAGCTAAAGCCATTAAATCCCGTGCATTGGCTGTTCCTGAACCTGCACGACCTGTTAAACGTTCTAAATCATAGATCTTCCGTAATAATCTCCGTAAATCCTGACGTAAAGGAGTATTTTCACATAATTCTTGAATGGTATATTGTCGCGCTCGAATGCCTTTAATATCAAGTAGCGGTTGTAACAACCATCTTCTTAAGGCTCGTCCACCCATGGCGGTAGTAGTGCGGTTTAAAGCCCATAACAAAGAACCGTGAAATGTGCCATCGCGCACGGTTTGGGTAATTTCTAAGTTACGTCGGGTTTGGTGGTCAACGATAAGATAATCGGTCAGGCTGTAGGTGTGTAATAGTTGCAGAGGAACGGGGTTTTGTTTTTGGGTATCTTCGATATATTCCAAAAGTCCACCAGCAGCGCGAACTGCGAGGGGAAGATGTTCACAACCTAAGCCTTCGAGCGATCGCAGTTTGAATTTCTGCAATAATTTACTTCTAGCTTCGGATTGAGAAAAGGGAAGTTGCGATCGCAAACTGTAACAAAATGTAGGTGGTAAACATTGGGGAAGAGATGGCGAAGTTTCCCCTGGACGCAGTAAAGTACCTAAATCGGGGGCGTTGGTAGGAAACAACACTTCCGATGGTTGCAATCGCATTAACTCTTGGGTCAAGTGTTCTAAATCACTACCTTCACAGGTGAGAAATTCTCCAGTTGATATATCTGCATAAGCCAACCCCCAATGATTGACAGCAATTACCACAGCCGCCAAATAATTATTGCGACTTGTTTGTAGCATTCCTTCTTCCAACAAAGTCCCAGGGGTAAGGATGCGGGTTACTTCGCGTTTTACCAAACCCACTGCTTCCGATGAATCTTCAACTTGGTCACAAATCACCACAGCGTAACCTTTTTCTACGAGTAGAGTTGTGTAGCGTTCCCAAGCGTGCTGAGGTACACCAGTCATAGCAATACGACCAAGCTCACCACCATGTTTACTGGTTAAAACTAATTCTAATTCTCTGGATACGGTTACAGCGTCTTGGAAAAATGTTTCAAAAAAATCACCGACGCGATATAGTAGCAACGCATGAGGATATTTATCCTTCATTTCTACATAGTGCTGATACATCTTACTCAGCTTGCTGCGGTCTTCTACCAGTTTCGTATCCCTAAGAGGTGTATTTGGTTGATTGTGTTCTGGTGTCGGAGTCGTCATGGTATATGCTGAGATCTTAGGCACAGTTTAGACACTATCTTTGATCATAGCGTGATGTGGGGGATGGAGTCCGAGCGCTTAAAGTTTATTTATTTTTACCGAGTTTCCAGCACTTCCTCAACTGTCAAATTTATGTCACCAATAGACTTATCCACACAAGATAAAAAGCTTACTGTGAAAGCGTTACACGAACTATAACTGGGATGAAATACTAATTATGGCTGAAGGCAAAAATATGGGTTTGGGGATGAAAATATCAAAATTATTAAAAGTTTTGAGAAACATAGCCTTCTAAAAAAGATAATCTAAAGGCTGATGATTCAAATATCATGACTTAGTATAAATGAATAATTTAGATCTAACCTAACTAATCCACATACTACCATTATCACCGGATTATAACCATGTCCAGCTAAAGGAAATCTATCACTAGCTACTCGAAAAGTTTTGACTCTACATATGAGATGTTCAACACCAATTCTTCTTGAAGATATTTTCTTATTTTTAAATCTCTAAAAATTCAGCTTTTTTGGGCTTCTTAAGAAGGTGTAGTAATAAATTATTCTCCTATACAAGCTTCGTCTCCGGAATATCTTTGTTTGGCATCTAGGTTTTGGCGATTATTTCTAAATAGTGTAATCTTGCTTATCTTACCTAATTCTCCAATATAAATATCAACTATATCTTCACATCCTGGCAATACTCTAAATTGATTTTTTAGAGTGTGTATTTTCTTCTTGCCTGAATAATTTTTTTTCTGCTCCTGATAGTTACCTGGTCTTTCTATAGCTTCTTCTGCACTATCTATTAGTAATTCATACTCACTCAGTACTTCCCATAATTCTTGATACTTTCACTCATCTTTTTTTGCTTCTTTCATTTGGGAGATAGGTAAAATTTCCATCAGAATTTCTACGCAATAATTAAATGTGCTATTTGCTTTTGTCCTCCATAGATTAAACAGTAATCCTAGAATTTCAAATGTTAGCTTCTGTCTCAGTTCTACTAGGTATAGACATACTCCCTCCTTTGGGGTCATTTCTGCTTTACGTCCTCCTCCAGACGCTATTAACCTAATTTTTATTTTTTCAATTTCTGCTTGTTTCTCTAGATGGCTTTCTTCTGCTAATGCTACTAATGTGATAAAGTCTTCATACTTAATCCCAATTAATCTTTTTGATTCCTGGGGGTAGAATTCTATTCTTGCTAGGGGACTTGTCATTATTGATATACACAGTTACATTTTTTATATTTATTTTCCCACAAAATTTCTTTTAAAGATAGGTGTAATGACCTTACGTAACGAAGTTGGTGAAATGTCGCGTCCCTTGTGAAATGGAACTGTTGTTCCCCTACGGCATCAGCTAAATCTACTAAAACAGTATAAAATAACCAAGTCACCCAAATTTGTAATTGAATTCAATTGATTGAACCCGTCCATAAATAACTTAAACCCAAGAGTCTTTTTACTGTATTACAGGCATCTTAAATCCGCCAACGTCCCCGATATAAATCGGCTACCACATCAGGTGGTAAAACATCAGGGTTTAACACGCTTGTTCAATAAGAATGCAATGCCTCCAATCTTGAACCCTTCGGGTTCGCCAGTTACTATAAGGTTAACACCGCAGCCATGATCAACGGTAAATTCAGTAGGCCTCTTGCAAAATTGTTTATGTGGTATGAAAGAGAGTTTTAGATTTTATGTATTTTTGGTGTTCTTTGCGATCGCTAATTCAAACATAACCGTGTAACTCTAACTTTTGGCTAGAACAAAGACAAAGAACTATTATAACATAAAATTAATTCTGCAAGAGGTCTAGTATCCGTTCACTGAGTCCTAATGTTCGGTAGTAAGTAGGTAGACACAAATAAACATAACTATGTAACAAAATGTAAATTACTTGAAACCCTTGGGATTGGTTGATTCCCCTTTGCTGCATTCGCCATAACATAGTTATAAATTTTTCCGCCCACCTACTTAGTTTTCTTGATTTGTAATGGTTGGTGTCAGTAATCCTGAGAGTTGCTCGGCAATTACTTGATCTTCTACGAGTAGTCTGTGTTTCTTTTTCGTGTAGTCTCGATTGGTTTTTCGGCTCTGTGTCATGGCTAGTAACAATCGCTCAATTACTTGCCTATTAATGAGTTGCTCACTATTTTTAACCACTCCAAATACCACCCTTGAAAATTTCCCCTTTTCCTTAACTTGTAACCAATAGATGCAGGTAGATGGACTGTGTTTTGCATCACTTATAATTAAGACTGAATTTATGTGTTTCGTTACCCTGGCTTTTGATCAAAACCAGGGATTTTTTATGACATTGTGGCGCGGCTGTCTGGCTAGACAAATTATATGACGCACTACATTAATTACTTGACATAAATGTATTTGACATAAATGTATAGGATCATGCCTGTATAAGTAGGTGGGCGGAAAAATTTATAACTATGTTATGGCGAATGCAGCAAAGGGGAATCAACCAATCCCAAGGGTTTCAAGTAATTTACATTTTGTTACATAGTTATGTTTATTTGTGTCTACCT
>ERZ1034423.106-NODE-106-length-14185-cov-2.198231_pt1 | contig 14185 bp, 12 predicted proteins | sample MGYA00520609_ERZ1034423 | MGnify/ENA primary metagenome ERZ1034423 (study PRJEB33736, sample SAMEA104288487) | Azolla rubra | place: Australia | collected 1985 | study: EMG produced TPA metagenomics assembly of the PRJEB19522 data set (Is there foul play in the... | reverse complement strand
GGATGATGTGCAGCTGCAGCCTGACCGCCCCGAACGTTATGTCGTGGTTAAAGGCGATACGCTATGGGCTATTTCCGGCATATTCCTGAAAGATCCCTGGAAGTGGCCCAGAGTGTGGAACATGAACCGCGCGGAAATCAAGAATCCGCATCTGATCTACCCCGGCGACGTCGTCGTGCTGGATACCAGCAGTGGCGAACCTCAGCTGCGTCTATTGCGCGAAACCGTCACCTTGCAACCCGGCATTCGGGAAGAGCCTCTTGATCGGGAAGCCGTCCCCAGCATATCACCCAGCACCATTGCCCCTTTCCTTAGCCGTCCGCTGATTGTCGAGGCTGACTCCCTTAAAGATTCGCCTACGATTATCGCGGGCCCGCAAAACCGCGTGGCTTATGCGCCTGGCAACAAAGTCTATATCGACAAGATGCCGGAAGATCAAGGCAACGTCTGGCATATCTACAGGCCAGGAAAAATCATGGTGGACCCCGAAAGCAAAGAGCCACTGGGACTGGAAGCACTTTATCTGGGTGACCTCAAGGTGACCAAATTTGGCGATCCCGCCACCGGGGAAATCACCCGCGCCAAAGAAGAAATTTTCAGCGATGACCGACTGGTAAAGGTCGAGGACAAACTGCAATTCAACTATATTCCGCATGCCCCGGACAGCGAGATCAAGGGTCGCATCATGGCGATTTATGGCGGCGTGGCTGAAGCAGGCGCCAACACCATTATCTCGATCAACAAGGGCAAGCTGGATGGCCTGGAAGAAGGTCATGTGCTGAGCATCAATCGCGCTGGCACCTATGTCAGCCGTAAACCTAGCGAGAAGAAGGCAGAAGAAAAATTCAAACTGCCCGAATTCCGCTTCAAGGATGTGGACCCTAACGAAGAGAAGAACAAGAAGCCACAGGCAAAAACCGACGAAAAATACGATCCGAAGAAAGACCCCGCCAATGACAAATCGCTGGTCAAACTACCGGATGAGCGCATCGGCCTGCTGATGGTATTCCGCACGTTTGATCGCGTGTCTTATGGCTTGATCATGCAGGCAGCAGAGCCGGTCAATCTGCTGGATACCGTCAATACGCCCTGAAGTGGAATGTCCCATAGCGCGTCAGATTTAGAGGAAGCCCGCCTCTGGATAGCCCTGAGCCTGGTTCCAGGCCTGGGCGGTCAGCGTATCTGCCAGCTTCTCAAGGCATTCGGCAGTCCAGAACAGATTTTTGCAGCGCCTCATGACGCGCTGCGCCAAGTCGTACCTGATGCTGTCGCGGCAGCAATCAGCAACGGTCCCGACCTGGGCAGCACCGACTTCGCAGCCACTTGGCTCATGCAGGAAAACAACCATCTGCTCACCCTTGCAGATACCCGTTACCCACCCGCCTTGCTGGAAATTGCCGATCCACCTCCCCTGCTTTATGCAAAAGGCCAATTGGCGGCCTTTGATTTGCCTGGAATGGCGATTGTCGGCAGTCGCAATGCAACTCCCCAAGGCGAAAAGAATGCGGCTGATTTTGCCCAGGCCCTGTGTGAGCAAGGCTATTGCGTCATCAGCGGCCTGGCGCTTGGGATTGATGGTGCCGCACACCAGGGCGCACTGCGCGCCAACGGCACCACCATTGCCGTGGTCGGCACCGGACTGGACATCGTTTACCCGTCGAAACATCGCACATTGGCCCATCAGATCGTCGAGCAGGGCCTGATTCTCTCCGAGTTTGCCTTAGGCACACCCTCCCGCCCACAAAACTTCCCGCGACGAAATCGTCTCATCAGCGGATTAAGCCGTGGCTGCCTGGTGGTCGAGGCCAACGCCAAAAGCGGCTCGCTTATCACCGCGAGACTGGCAGCAGAACAAGGGCGAGAAGTCTTTGCCATTCCCGGCTCCATCCACTCCCCCGTTTCCAAGGGCTGCCACGAACTGATCAAGCAAGGGGCAAAACTGGTCGATTGCATACAGGATATCGTGCAGGAGATGGCACCGCTGCACTCCCAACAGCAACAAGCCTCTCAGGAAGGCGCTTTTGTAGGACACGTCCCTGACGAAACGCCCCATACCCAACTGCTCGCATGCATGGGTTACGACCCCATCAGTATTGATGCATTACAGCAATCAAGTGGCTTGACGAGTGATAGCCTTTCGGCCATGCTGTTAGTACTGGAGCTGGAAAATAAAGTGGCGGCACTGCCCGGTGGTCGCTACCAGCGCATGAGCTGATTGCAGCGCTTGCGGGATTGCTTCTAAGAATTAAAGCTTGGCCTGATTCTGGCGTTAAAAGATAGACATGTCAGGCTTAATTCTTAGAAGAATCCACATAGGGGAATATATATGTTCGAAGTGCTGGTATATATGTTTGAGAATTACTTTGAAGCAGATATCCGTCCCGACCAATCTACTCTCGCCAAAGAATTATTCGCCGCAGGTTTCGATAGTGATGACATTAATCACGCCTTTGACTGGTTCAGTGCCCTTGAGGCCATGACCGCCAAGGAACTGGCCGGCACTGAACTCAACACCTCGGGTTTCCGTATTTTCAGCGAACCCGAAACCACCAAGATCAGCAGTGAAAGCCTGAGCTTCATCATGTTCCTTGAGCAGGCAAAAGTGCTGAATGCCACCGAACGCGAACTGATCGTTGACCGCGCCCTGGCCTTGCCACAGCCTGTCATCGGCCTCGATGAAACTCGCTGGATCGTGCTGATGGCGTTGTGGAAACAGGGCAAGACCAAGGACTACCTGTTTGTTGAAGATGCTGTCTTCGGCGACGCCCACCCCACGCTGCACTGAACAGCGCAAGGTGGGTTGCACAAGCTGAGCGTCAGGCGGTCTTCAGGCCCAGGCGCTCGGCCAGAGTGGTGATGATACCGCTTTGATTCAATGTATAAAAATGCAGGCCGGGGGCTCCTCCGGCCAGCAGTTTCTCACACACTCCCGTTACCACGTCCAGCCCCAGCGCCCGCAGGGATGCGAGATCATCGCCATAATCCTGCAAGCGCAAGCGTAGCCAGCGCGGAATTTCTGCGCCACAGACACTGGAAAAACGCGCCAGCTGGGTAATGTTATAAATAGGCATGATGCCCGGTACAATCGGCATATCAATGCCCAGACGTGCACATTCATCCCGAAAATAGAAATACGCATCCGGATTGTAAAAATACTGGGTGATGGCGGAATTGGCGCCCGCATCCACCTTGCGTTTGAAGTTGGCAAGATCCGCCGTGGGCGATGCCGCTTCCGGATGAAATTCAGGATACGCAGCCACTTCAATATGGAAATGATCGCCAGTTTCCTGCCGGATGAATTCAACCAGCTCATTGGCATAGCGAAAATCGCCAGCACTGACTTCGCCAGAGGGAATATCACCACGTAATGCCACCAGCCGCCTGATATTGTGCTGCTGATAGAGCTGCAGCAAATCGCGGATTTCCTGCTTGCTGGACGAGATGCAGGAGATATGGGGTGCGGCTTCAAACCCGGCCGCCTGAATATCCAGCACCGTATCCAGGGTGCGGTCCCGAGTAGAGCCCCCGGCACCAAAGGTCACCGAAAAAAACTTGGGATTGAGCCGGGCGAGTTGTGTACGCGCTTCGCGCAACTTGGCCATGCCCTCCTCAGTTTTCGGAGGAAAAAATTCAACACTGATCATGAGTTCTTGCTTATCCATCACAGTCCGCGCTTTCTCAATCGCGCAGCACAATTGCGCTTAATAACCATGAAATCACACTGTAGAGGAATGCCCCGACAATGCCTGCCCACAGGCCATGCACTTCAAAGCCTTGCAATACATGCCCCACCAGCAAGAACAACAGACCATTGATCACGAGGATGAACAGGCCCAGCGTCACGATGGTAACTGGCAAGGTCAGCAATACCAGTATCGGCCGTATCAGCATATTGACCAGCCCGATCACGGCTGCCGCGACAAGGGCTGCGACAAAACCAGACACATGAATGGAAGGCATCAGGTAGGTAACCGCCAGCAAAGCCAGCGCGTTAAGTATCCAGACCAGCAGTAATTTCATGGCATATCTCCTTAAAACAGGCCCGCGAGCAGCGGGCCTGTGTTTTGCTTAGTAGCGGTAGTGCTCAGGCTTGAATGGGCCTTCTACTGACACGCCGATATAAGCAGCTTGCTGATCTGTCAGACGCGTCAGCTGAGCATTCAGCTTCTTCAGCTGCAATACGGCAACCTTCTCGTCCAGGTGCTTGGGCAAGGTATATACACCAACCGGGTATTGCTCGGTACGGGTAAACAGCTCAATCTGGGCGATGGTCTGGTTGGCAAACGAAGAGCTCATGACATAGCTCGGATGGCCGGTACCACAACCAAGATTAACCAGGCGACCCTTGGCCAGCAGAATGATTTTCTTGCCGTCAGGGAAAATCACGTGATCCACCTGTGGCTTGATTTCATCCCATTCGTACTTTTCCAGCGATGCTACATCGATTTCGTTATCAAAGTGACCGATATTGCAGACGATGGCCTGGTCTTTCATCTTTTGCATGTGGTCGTGCGTGATCACATGGTAGTTGCCTGTGGCAGTGACAAAAATATCGCCATGTTCGGCTGCGTAATCCATGGTGACCACGCGATACCCTTCCATCGCAGCCTGCAAGGCACAGATAGGATCAATCTCGGTTACCCACACCTGAGCGGAAAGGGCGCGCAGCGCTTGGGCCGAACCCTTGCCCACGTCACCGTAGCCGGCAACCACGGCAATCTTGCCCGCGATCATGACATCGGTAGCGCGCTTGATACCATCCACCAGCGATTCACGGCAACCATAGAGATTGTCGAATTTGGACTTAGTGACTGAGTCGTTCACGTTAATGGCAGGGAATGCCAGACGGCCTTCCTTGTGCATCTGGTAAAGACGATGCACGCCGGTAGTGGTCTCTTCGGTCACGCCCTTGATATGCTTGAGTCGTGTGGAGTACCAGGTGGGGTCGACAGCCAGCTTGGTTTTAATGGCATTGAACAGACACACTTCTTCTTCACTGCCCGGGCTGCTCAACACGGAAGGATCGGTTTCTGCCTTGGTGCCCAGATGCAGCAGCAATGTAGCATCGCCACCATCATCCAGGATCATGTTGGAATAACCACCATCGGTCCATTCAAAAATGCGATGGGTGTAATCCCAGTACTCATCCAGGGTTTCGCCCTTGATGGCAAACACGGGGGTGCCGGTAGCGGCAATCGCAGCGGCGGCATGATCCTGCGTGGAGTAGATATTGCAGGACGCCCAGCGCACTTCCGCGCCCAGGTCTTTCAATGTCTCAATCAGCACAGCGGTCTGGATGGTCATGTGCAGGGAACCGGTAATGCGCGCACCGCGTAATGGCTTGGTCAGCGCGTATTCTTCACGGATCGCCATCAAGCCGGGCATTTCGGTCTCGGCAATGGCGATTTCCTTGCGGCCCCAGTCGGCCAGGTTCATATCGGCAATTACATAATCTTTGATGTCAGCCACAGAATTCATTTTCTATTCCTTTGAATTGTGGCCGGAGGGAAGGGGGTTGGGAGGTCTGTCGACACTGCTCACCCTCATCCCGTGTCCGGCACGGGTTGGTAAGGTGAGCGCCGTTTACTGCATTGTTCCGAGCCTGGGAGGGCTTCGCATGGCGAAGCGGACTTGCAGCGCTCCTCGGAATTCTCGCGATTATACGCGGTATTCAGTAGTTAACAAGTTACTGACTCCAGAGCTCGTGAATATCTTCAATACCCCACAGCACAGGGTCTTCGTGCCCCATGATTTTGTCCTGCACCGACGGCTTGGACAGATCCAGAATCTCCACCGGAATGCGGGTACGGGACTTAGTCGAAAAGAAGACTTTGACCAGGGGTTTCAACAGAGAGACGGGATTCTGATCCACCACGACGCCCAGGCGCCCGGATTGCAGCATCACCATAGACCCTATCGGGTAAATGCCCACGCTTTTCACAAAGGCCTTGAAGACGGTGTCATCAAAATGCGTTTTGCTCCACTGCGCCATGCGCTGCAAGGACACCCCGGGCTCCCAGCCCTCTTTGTAAGGACGATTGGACGTTACCGCGTCATACACATCACAGACAGCGCCCATCTTGGCAAACACACTAATGTCCTGGCTGGGCAACTTGTCGGGATAGCCGGTGCCATCCATTTTTTCATGATGATGCAGGCAAACATCCAGCGCGACCTCGTCTACCCCCATGGATGCCAGCAAAATTTCATGGCCCGCCTTGGGGTGCCCACGCACGATGTCAAACTCCTCATCGGTGAGCTTGCCCGGCTTGTTCAATATTTCGAGCGGGATCGCCGACTTGCCGATATCATGCAGCAAACCGGCAAGACCGGCCTGCTTGGTTTGCTTGTCATCCAGGCCCAGTTGCCGAGACAAGGCCACCATCAACGCACATACGGCGACGGAGTGCATATAGGTGTAATCATCTTTATGCTTGAGCCTCACCAGGCTGATGAGCGCGCCTTCGTTGCGGGATACGGATGCTGTAATTTCTTCGACCAGCGGCATGGCATCGGCAGCATTGACGGCTTGCCCCATGCGCACCTCATTGAACATGGAGGTAATGGCCTGTTTGGAAGCCTTTAATAACTTCTTCGCCTGCGCCCGCTCCTGCTCGGCGCTGATCCGCTTGATCACCGGTTTTTGCGGTGCGGGCTCGTTAGCGGGTGGACTTGCAGTGTTTGTAGCAGCCGGCTTGGAACTGTCTTCCCTACCCTCAGCCGCATCGCCACCTTCCGACAAGACATCCAGGCCCTTGCTGACGTCAATGACAAGATCCTTTACCGGGCTGGTCTGCAAGGATTTCAGCATGGCGGGGTCTTCCAGCTTGAATGACTTGCGCCAGAAAGGATGATCTATCCAGGAGCCTCCCAACTCCTGGATGTACATACCCAGACGCACCTGGGTAACGGCAATACGCTTTAACATGATGGCTTTCTGATGATGGCTAGATGTTGAGCGTGTCTATTGTTTAAACCCTGATGCTCATTAAACTGCTGCCCGCAAGGCAGCCGCCTTGTCCACCGCTTCCCAGCTGAACTCGGGTTCATCGCGGCCGAAATGGCCATAAGCCGCCGTTTTGGCATAAATCGGCCGCAGCAGATCCAGCATCTTGACGATGCCCTTGGGGCGCAGATCAAAATGATCCAGCACCAGCTGGGTCAGCACTTCATTGGGCACCTTGCCCGTGCCGTAGGTTTCCACCATGACACTGGTCGGGCGAGCGACGCCAATCGCGTACGACACCTGCACCAGGCAACGCGATGCCAGGCCAGCTGCCACGATATTCTTGGCCACGTAACGGCCAGCATACGCCGCCGAACGGTCCACCTTGGAAGGGTCTTTGCCGGAGAAAGCGCCGCCACCATGCGGAGCAGCACCACCGTAGGTGTCCACAATGATCTTGCGACCGGTCAGACCGCAATCGCCCTGTGGGCCGCCAATCACAAAACGACCTGTCGGGTTAACCAGAAACTTGATTTCGCCTTTGATCAACTCGGCTGGCAAGGTCGGCTTGATGATCTCTTCGATCACGGCTTCACGGATTTCGTCCAGGGACTTTTCTGGCGCATGTTGCGTCGAGATCAGCACGGTATCAATCTTGTGCGGCTTGCCATCCACATACTGCACCGTCACCTGACTTTTGGCGTCAGGACGCAGCCACGGCAGGCGGCCATCCTTGCGCAGTTGTGACTGGCGCTCCATCAGGCGATGCGACAACCAAATAGGCAAAGGCATGAGCTGCGGAGTTTCGTCGCAGGCATAGCCGAACATCAGGCCCTGGTCGCCAGCGCCCTGGTCCAGCGGATCATCGTTGGCATTGTCGACACCCTGGGCAATATCCGGTGACTGCTTGTCATACGCCACCAACACCGCGCATCCCTTATAGTCAATGCCGTAATCGGTATTGTCGTATCCAATACGCTTGATGGTTTCACGGGCAACCTTGATGTAATCCACATTGGCGGAGGTGGTAATTTCACCGGCCAGTACCACCAGCCCGGTGTTGGTGAGCGTTTCTGCCGCGACACGTGCCGTAGGGTCTTGCGCAAGAATAGCATCCAGGATGCTGTCTGAAATCTGGTCGGCCACCTTATCGGGATGACCTTCAGATACGGATTCAGAAGTAAAAAGATATTCGCTCATCGCTTCTCGGTTTTGTATAGTGGATATTTTTAAAGATGGATGCCGTCGCAGGCTGGACGGCAAAAGATTGCTAGAATAGCAAAATCCCCTTGGTTCAAAAAGAAATACATGCTCAACGTACTACTCCGTTTTCTCGCTGCGTGGCCCTTGCCATTGCTGCATCTTGTCGGCGTTGGGGCTGGCTGGCTCACCTTCTGGACGGACAAAAAATTCTCGCGTCGCACCCGCAAAAACCTCAAGATGGTCGGGCTCACCCACACCACATATCATTTCCGGCGGCTGCTACGCCGCAATGTCGCCGAAACCGGCAAATCCATATTTGAGACCCTGTCGCTATGGGGGCGTTCCCGCCCGGCCATGCTGCGCTGGGTAAAACATCGATATGGCTGGGAACATGTCGACCAGGCTCTCGCCAGCGGCAAGGGCATCATTTTTCTCACCCCGCATCTAGGCTGCTATGAAATCACAGCCCGTTTTTATGCCACCCTGCATCCCATCACCATACTATTTCGTCCATCGCGCCAATCCTGGCTATCGGGCGTTCTGGAGCAAGGTCGCCTGCACGATCAGATGAAACTGGCCCCTACCACGCTGAGTGGCGTACGCAGCCTGCTTAAAGCCCTGAAAAAAGGCGAAGCGGTGGGCATACTCCCCGATCAGGTTCCCGAGTCTGGCGAAGGCGTCTGGGCACAATTTTTCAATCATCCCGCTTACACCATGACACTGGTCAGCAAACTGCAAGAAGCAACCGGTGCTGTCGTGCTGATGGCCTTTGGTGAACGCCTGTCATGGGGCCGTGGTTTCGCCATTCATATTACCCCCTTGCAAGGCGACGCATCACCCCAACTTATTAACGATGCAATTGAACAACTTGTTCGGCAATATCCTGCACAATATTTATGGAGCTACCGGCGATTCAAGCATCCGCAGTCGCGCAAAGCGGAAGCGCCTGCAGCCAGCGCGCCCTGAGCGCTATTCATTAGGGGCAAACGGCAACTCTACCTATAATGCAGGGTATTTCCCTGCTTACACTTAGCAACGGCAACCCATCATGAAACTTGAATTTACCAAGATGCAAGGCATAGGCAACGACTTTGTCGTGATTGATGCCTACTCCAGGCCAGTGTCGCTGACACCTGAGCAAATCCGTGCAATTTCCGACCGCCACTTTGGGGTGGGCTGCGATCAACTGCTGATTGTCGAACGTCCCACGGTGGCCGGTGCTGCCTTTCGCTACCGCATCTTCAATGCCGATGGTGGCGAAGTGGAACAATGTGGCAATGGTGCGCGGTGTTTCGTAAAGTTCGTCCATGACCAGCAACTGACCGATCAACGCGAAATTTGCGTCGAAACCGCGCGCGGCCTGATATACCCGCGCCTGGAAGAAAATGGCGAAGTCACAGTCAACATGGGGCCGCCCAGCTTCCTGCCTGCAGATTTACCTTTTGAAGCAGAATCGGCGCAATCTTTATATCCCTTAGCGCTGGCACATGAAACCGTGGAAGTGGCGATCGCTTCCATGGGCAATCCGCACGCTGTTCAGCTGGTCGACAATGTCGATACCGCGCCGGTAGCTGAACAAGGCCCGCAGATTGAATCTCACCCGCGTTTCCCCAAGCGTGTAAACGCCGGTTTCATGCAGATTGTCGACCCGCATCACATCCGTCTGCGCGTATTTGAGCGGGGCAGCGGCGAGACGCTGGCTTGCGGCACCGGGGCTTGCGCGGCTGTCGTATCCGGTATACGGTTAGGACATCTTGTATCTCCCGTCAGGGTCAGCACCCGCGGCGGGGAGTTGAATATCGCCTGGGCGGGTGGCGACAGTCCGGTCTGGATGACGGGGCCGGCTGCCACCGTATTTACTGGCAACATGCATCTATAAAATTCAGGGCGGACTCATCCGCCCTCTCCATTCAAGCACAAGGAATTTACATGGAAGTCACACTGCAAGTTTCAGACGATCAGGTCGCTGAATATCTGCAAAAAAACCCACAGTTTTTTGAACGTCACCCCATGTTGCTCGCTGATATGTATCTGCCCAGCCCCCATGGTATCGGGACCGTATCCCTCGCAGAGCGCCAGCAACTTGCGCAACGTGACAAGATACGTGTGCTGGAATCGCGCATGGCCGAACTGCTCAGCTATGGCAAGGAAAATGACACCATCAGCGAGAAAGTCCATCGCCTGAGCCTGGGCCTGCTCGCTGCCCAGGAATTTGATATTCTGCTTCAGCTGCTTGTACACAGCCTGCGCGAAGATTTTCAGGTGCCGCATGTGGCTGTTCGCTTGTGGGCCACCCCGCAAGAGCTAACCCATGCCGCTCATGACGCTTACCAGCAAGTGGATACCGAACTGAGCCAGTGGACACAAAAGCTGCTTACCCCTTATTGCGGCAAGCAGCCCGGGCTGGACCTCAGCACCTGGTTTGGGAGCGACGCGACACCGCAGTCTTATGCCCTCATTGCCCTGCGCAGTGAGCATGCGTTTGGCCTGCTGGCATTGGCCTCCGACGAACCCACGCGCTTCTACCCTGAAATGGGCACGCTGTTCCTGAAACGCATCGGCGAGCTAGTGAGTGCGGCTTTGTTACGCCATGTCACCCTTGGCTAGTTTGCCAACCTAAATCCAGATGGTCGATTATCTTACCGAGTACCTCGACCATCTGAGCCACGAGCGTCGCTTAAGCCCACTGACGCGCGAAAACTACCAGCGCGACCTGCGCTCCTTGCTGGAGCTGCATGGCGAGCAACCCTTGCAAGGAATGACGGGCACCCATATTCGTCGTTATGTTGCCACCCTCCACGGTCGCAATCTGGGTGGCCGCTCCTTGGCACGCATGCTGTCTGCCTGGCGCGGTTTTTTCGAATTTCTTATTCAGCGTCATGGCTTCTCCGCTAATCCCTGCCAGGGCATCCGCGCTCCAAAATCGCCAAAATCCTTACCGCATGCATTGTCGCCGGATCAGGCGGTACAACTCGTAGCCATCGACGATGAAGATACACTGGCTCAGCGTGACCATGCGATTCTTGAACTGTTTTACTCTTCGGGATTACGCTTGGCCGAACTGGTGAATCTGAATCTGGATGCGCTCAATCTCGGCGAAGGCACTATCACCGTTACCGGCAAGGGCAGCAAAACGCGCATCGTTCCGGTAGGACAACACGCCATGCAAGCGCTGCAAGCCTGGCTTGTCATACGCCCGAGCTTGCCAGTCAAGGATACCTCGGCACTGTTTCTGTCCAAGCTCGGCAAGCGCTTAAGCCGCCGCGCCGTGCAATATCGCCTGCACCAATGGGCTATCCGCCAGGGCATCAATATTGGTGTGCATCCGCACATGCTGAGACACAGCTTTGCCAGTCACGTCCTGCAATCCAGTGGCGACCTGCGCGCCGTGCAGGAGATGCTAGGGCATGCCAACATCAGTACTACGCAGGTTTATACGCATCTGGATTTTCACCATCTCGCCAAAGTTTACGATTCGGCACATCCACGTGCGCGCAAAAAGTAAGGCTCTGGATTTTGGCTACGACATCACGCCAGCAAAAGCTTGCATGAGTCTCCACCGCAGCAGTCAGCGACACAGGATTTAGGTTACGGCGCACTCTGACAGACCCGATTTCGCATCTCCCAACACCTTCGAAATCACAACGACGAAATGGACGTTTCGATTTTTTATAACACTCATCCAGCAGTTTTGAGAATGATTCTCAGCAAGAGAATTCGAGGATTCTTATGGCAGAATAAAAGTCCAAGTTTTGTCGCAACCCCCCTCATTTCATTCAAAGGAAATCTCAATGGAACATCAATTACCTGCTTTACCTTATGCCAAAAACGCGCTTGCTCCATACATTTCTGAAGAAACACTTGAGTTTCACTACGGCAAGCATCATCAGGCTTATGTGACCAATCTGAACAACCTGATCAAGGGCACTGAATTCGAAAACAGCAGCCTGGAAGACATCATCAAGAATTCCAAAGCCGGCATTTATAACAATTCCGCCCAGATCTGGAACCACACCTTCTTCTGGAGCAGCATGAAGCCTAACGGTGGTGGCGCTCCTACTGGCCCACTGGCAGATGCCATCAATGCTAAATGGGGCTCGTTCGACGAGTTCAAAAAGGCTTTCCAGGCCTCCGCGGTGGGCAATTTCGGTTCCGGCTGGACATGGCTGGTCAAAAAGGCCGACGGTACCGTCGACATCGTCAACATGGGCGCTGCGGGTACCCCACTCACCACCGGTGATAAGGCACTGCTGACCATCGATGTATGGGAACATGCTTACTACATCGACTACCGCAATGCGCGTCCCAAGTTTGTGGAAACCTTCCTGGCTTCTCTGGCTAACTGGGATTTTGCTTCAGCAAACTTCGCCGCTTAAGCTTCCAAGCTAGCAAAGACAAAGGCCGCCCCTGCGGCCTTTTGTTTTTTTAGCGTCACAAATCTATGCAATGCTTGGCAGCTGTCCGACTTCTGTAAATTTCTGCTAAACTTGCAACTATGTTGCGTCGAATATTTCTCACGGTATCGCTCGTTTTTGTGTTTGCCTTTGACCAACAGAGCGCCGCCGTGCATGAAATTTCCCACTACACAGATATCCTGTCGCAAAAACAGGATGCCTCTCCGCATGCCGGCTTTTGCGACAAATGCCTGAGTTTTGGCGAGCTGGCCGCAGGCCTGCAGCCCGCTATACACGCCATTCCCGTCGTCCCTTTTTCAGCGCCAGTCTGGCATGACCAGACCACGCCATTCCACCCCGCATTTTCCAGCCACTTTTCAGCACGCGCTCCGCCCTCTGCTGCATAACCCTTGTTCGCTGTGCCGGTGAAATGAATCACCGCCGCTCCATTCATGTTATGCAATTGAGGTTTACCCATGCTGCCGATCTCCCCTGCCGCGCGCCCTGGCGCACGCAAAAAACTTTTCATGGCTATCGCTTTGGCGTTCAGTCCAGCCTTATCTGCCACTCACGGCTATGCCGCCGATAGCGCATCCTCTTCTACCACCCTGCAACTCGCTCCGGTAGCGGTAACTGCCAACCCGCTGGGCGTGGACTCCGATGCCCTAGTCACTCCGGTGTCGGTGCTAGGAGGGCGCGACCTTTCCCTGCAACGGGAAAGCACACTGGGCGAAACGCTGAAATCCATCCCTGGCGTTAGTTCAAGCTACTTTGGCCCGAATGCTTCGCGTCCCATCATCCGCGGACTGGATAATGACCGTGTGCGCATCATGCAAAACGGTATCGGCATTCTGGATGCTTCGGCCTTGAGTCCTGACCATGCCGTTGCACTGGACCCGCTGGTCATTGAGCAGATTGACGTGGTACGTGGGCCGGCTGCGCTGCTGTATGGCGGCAGTGCTGTTGGCGGTGTAGTGAATGCAATCGACCATCGCATCCCCAAAGAAGCGATTGATGGTGTCACGGGGCGCGGCGAAGTGCGCTTAGGTGGCGCGGATAATCAGAAAAGTGGCGCCGCCGTCATTGATGCCGGCAATGGCGTGCTGACAGTGCACGCCGATGCCTACGAACGCAAAACCGACGATCTGGATATTCCTGGCTATGCCGTATCCCGACGAAAAAGCGAAGCCGATGGCACCGCCCGCGAAGACAGCGGCCGCCTGGTGAATAGTGGCTCCCGCTCGGATGGGGGCGCAGTGGGGGCGTCGGTGAATTTTGGCAATGGCTATGCCGGCCTCTCCTACTCCGACTACAACAGCAATTACGGTACCGTGGCGGAAAAAGATGTACGCATAGACATGGACAGCCAGCGCTGGGATTTCGCTTCGGAATTCCGCGATCTCGGCAATATCGTGCAGGCGGTCAAGGTGAAGATGGCGCATACCGACTACCAGCATCAGGAAATTGAAGATGGCGCAGTAGGCACGACCTTCCGTAACCGTGGTCTGGAAACCGCGATTGAAGCCCGTCACGGCAACATCGGTCCGCTGTCTGGCGTGGTGGGTCTGCAACTGCAAAACTCCCGCTTCCAGGCCCTGGGCGAAGAAGCCTTTATTCCAAAAAACAGCACCGATAGCAAAGC
>ERZ1034423.99-NODE-99-length-14621-cov-60.749485_pt1 | contig 14621 bp, 16 predicted proteins | sample MGYA00520609_ERZ1034423 | MGnify/ENA primary metagenome ERZ1034423 (study PRJEB33736, sample SAMEA104288487) | Azolla rubra | place: Australia | collected 1985 | study: EMG produced TPA metagenomics assembly of the PRJEB19522 data set (Is there foul play in the... | reverse complement strand
TACCATCAGAGCCTCATTGGTCAACCTCCATATCATCAGCCCTCCCTACCTTTCTTGTTTCTTAGTATATGTACCACATTTAGATGCGTTCGCCCTGCACTGAAAACTAACCATTAACAAATTAAAAAATGAAACTTACCTGTAAATCCCACTTTTTATCATTGCGCATGATATCTATTTGGCGAATGAATTCTCGTAAATAAAATCTTCGTTCTACTTCTGATAAATCTAACCAAAATTGGGAAATAGAAACAGCTTCAGCAGCAGAACGCAAGTTTACAGGTGGGAGAGTTGCTAACTTGGCTTGGAGTTGAGAAATTTCTGTGCGGAGTTTGTAAGCTCTGATTTTGGCTGTTTCTATATCAAAAACTCCAGTTTCTATGAATGTGGGTAATTGTTGGAGGATTTCTTGTTGTCGTGCGAGGGCATCACTTAAACTATTTTTAATAGCCTCAAGTTGAGAAAAATTTATCCCTGCTACTGCTAAAGGTAAGTCTCGACAAACAATTTCAATCGTCTTGTCTAAAACTTCTGAGTAAGGAATAGCACGACATTTAGGAACGTGGGGACATTTTGTATTGCGTAAATACAAATACTCCTGATTTTGATAACGCTGAGTAACACGAGTAACAGTCATTTGCGCCTGACATTGGCTACAAACAACCAAACCAGCTAAAGAATGGGGCGCACTAGCGGTACGAGATGGTAAACGGCTATTCCGGCGTAAAAGTCGATCAACTTGTGCTGCTTCTTCCCTAGAAATAATGCCCAAATGGGTATCAGAGATAACTTCTCCATTTTGATAAGCAGTATCTCCACGGTAAACGGGATTCGTTAACCAACGCCTTCCAGTGGTGACAGATATTTTTTTACCGTATTTTTTGGCTAAATAGCGAACTGAACCACGGAGAGAACCATAAAGTAAAAAGTTGTCAAAAAAATCTTTCACTATAGGTGATCTACTGCGATCAACAGTATATTTTCCTTTACCTCTGCGGTAGCCGTAGGCGACTTTACCTGGTGGTGGTGAGGCTTCGAGACGATTTTTAGCGTGTCCTTGACGGATGCGGCGACTGCGTTGTTGACGTTGAATTTCTTGAAGTAAGCTAAATAATTCAATGCGGATATTGGCAGATTCAGATGTATATTTTTGTTCTGTAGCAATTACTATTAACCCCATTGATTCTAATTGGTTGAGGCGATCACTCACTTGTTCTAATGTATCCCCCAATTCTTCTAAACGACGAATCAGCAAATAATTTGCAGGTTCTGTTTCACAGTCAATTAGTAATTGTTGTAGTTGCGAGCGCATAGCCTGTCCAGAGGACTGTCCCTCACCCAAATCTTGATAAGTTCTATCTATCTCCCAACCCCAACTAGCATCATCGGGAGTAGTTTCTAACAGAGGATCAGTATAACTGTAAGTAATGATTTTCATCACAAACTCTTAATACACCTTTTGTCCTCGATAATTTCCTGGGTGACTGTAGCGACAAACCAAAATATCCTTACCACCACCACGCGTAACACCACAACCAACAGCAGCAGTATTCAGCCAAATTATCTGAGTATAATGACCCACATCATACCAGTTGCCTGTAGAACTGACATTAGGAAAAATCCCATTCACGAAATATTGCCTTTCCTTTTTTGCATTTTGCGCTGGAACCTGTGAATTTTGAGGAGAAGACATTGCCATAGCAAAAGGAAGTGTTGTTAAAGCAGTATAAGTGATTTTGGTAAATAGGTATGTCATTTCTCCCTGTTTAAACACTATATATTGACTATCTTAGATAATCTTCCCTATCTTCTCACCCCTCTCTTGAGAAAGAACTTATTGCTAACTTAGTTCGATGATATTTCCATCTGGATCTTTAGTAAAAATAGCAGGACGACCGGACGGACTGCCTTGAATAAGATAATTTTGACTCAGTAGTTCTGCTTTTGCTATTTCTAGGTCAACAACTGAGAAAGGGACGTCCGGTTTAGGTCCCCATTTTTCATTTTGATTTTCGGTAGGGACACTAGATGCAACTATCAGGTGAAGTTGATAATTGCCAATTTCATACCATGCACCAGCGTATTTTAGCGTTCGGTCTATTTTTGCTAATCCTAATACTTGTCCATAAAACTGTTCTGAGCGTTCTAAGTCAGTGACAAGTATGGCTGTGTGGAAACTTTGAGTAATTTGCATTTTTGGGTAATATTGGGAGTTGGTAACTAGCTTCCCCCCTTCTGCTTTAACCGACAAGTATTGTTTTGTATGTTGGTCATTGTTCTTAGGATTAAGCCCAAGAACAATGATAGCCTATGGATTTACAGCGATGTGCACAACACAGTCTATTTGAAAAGTAAACCGTCAAGCTAGTTTGACTGCTGACAGCTGACTAATAACTGCTGATCTATCTTATATTTGACCGCTAAAGGCAGGCTTTACTTTACGGTCAATCCGTTCCCCCAGGTCTTCAGCAATAGTCAAATCATAAGGTTTACAACGCTTGACATTAACTATAATTCCTTGCGCTCCTTCCATTTCCAGGTCTTCTATGTAGCCCTTACTTGCCAGTGTTGCTTCCTCTGAACTGAAAAATGGTCCAAAGTAGTATGTGCAACAAGGATTTTGGGTGACAATCTCTACCCACCAAGCCAAGCCGAGGCTATTAGATACACTAATCAGCTGTTCTTTGAGGTTATGCCAAATGGTTTTCATGGGTTTCACCAGCTTATAAACGTGCTACAGGGTGTTAAACAATATCTTGGATTTATTTTGTTTTACATTTCTTTATACTCTTTTAGGATTATTTTTTCAAAGAAATTGTGCGTAATTTATCAAGATATAGGGTATTTAATGAGCGTTGACGATAAATTTCGTAAAGCGCCATGCCTGCTGCCACGGATGCATTGAGGCTGGGAGTCTTTCCCTGTAAGGGAATTGAGACTAAAATATCGCAAGAACGTTGTGTCAACATACTCAGACCGTCGCCTTCAGATCCAATTACTAAAACAGTGGAGCCGCTGAACTTCACCGTATGTATAGGTTCACTACCTGCAGCAGCAGTTCCATAAATCCAATAACCAGCTTCTTTGAGTTGTTCTAAAGCACGACTGAGATTGATCACTCTAGCTACAGGAAAGTTTTCCAAAGCACCTGCGGCTACTTTAACAACCGTTGAAGTAATCCCAGAAGCCCTTCTTTGGGGAATAACTAATCCTTGTGAGCCTATTGCTTCTGCTGTCCGAATAATTGCCCCCAAGTTATGAGGATCGGTGATCCCATCGGCAACTACAATGACGGGGTCAGTGACTGATTTTGCTTGTGTAATAAGATCTTCTAATTCCATGTAGGCATAAGGAGCAATTTGTGCTGCTATACCTTGGTGATTAGCTCCGTCGGTGATTTGGTCTAAACGCTTGGGTTCAACTTCGTCTATAACTGTGCCATTGTCCTTAGCTTGGAGAATTAAATGATGAAATCGAGGATCGTAGCGCAGACGAGCAGTAATCCAGAGACGGTTAAGTCCACGCTGATTTTCCAGCGCACTTAATACTGGATGACGACCGTAAATGAGATCGCTTTCTTCTGGTGATTTGATTGCTGGGGTAGGCAGGGAAGACTGGTGAGATGGGCGTGGTTTACTGGAGAAGGATTTACTTTCTCCCTTGGTTTGATGACGAGTAGGATTAGCTATAACGCGCTTACCTTTGATTTTTATGGGTTGGACACGCTTTGTTTCGCCAGTAATATTGATTTTTCGTGGTTGATTAGTCATGGGATTATGGTACTTAGCGGATGGGTGGGCATCACGATTAACTCAACTTAATGAACCGTGACGATTGATTTTCCTGTCCGGAGATTGAGCTATTAACTATTTCTCTAGATGGATTTTTTGCAACAGTTCGATTAAACGGGGGTAATCGGTGAGATATAAATAGCCAACTAAAGTTTCTAGACTAGTTGCCTGTTGATAAATTTCGGGGTTAAGTCGCTTAGGTCGGCCTGTGGCAGCATTGCGACCTCGGCGGACAATTTCTAATTCGTTACTCCTTAAATGTGGAGTCAGCGATCGCAAATGTAGGGCTTGTGTTTCTGCTCTTACCTGCGCCACTACCAAACAATGGTAACTTTCTGGCCGTTGCTGTGGCAACAGAAAGAATATTCTAACATATAGTTCGTAAATCGCGTCCCCCAAGTAAGCTAAGGCAGAAGGAGAAATTTGTTGCACTTGTGCCTGGGATATTGGTTGGGGTAATTGCGTCGTGTTTACCAACAATGAGGGAGTTTCAGATGAATCTAGCTTTGCAACTCCATCTCCTTCATTTTTAGCTTCTTCCTCCTTGGGCTTCACAAGTTAATCATTCCTTGACCTACTAAAATATCTGGGAGATTATTTTCGCGAACATTTATTCTTTATGCAGCAAGCTATCTTACCATACCTAGCATATTCAACACTAGAAAAAATTACTGAAGCTGTATTATTTATTTTTTTAATTGGTCAGTTCTCATTAGGGAGAAGCCTGGGGCCAGGAAGTAGGAGATACTAAATTAGTATCTCTTTCTTGACTTCTGATAGCGGATAGTGGTGTAAGCCATACTCCTTGTCGGCTGTAAAGACATCAAAACCTAAAAACTTTTTGGATTTCTAGATTTTGATGTCTTTACAGCCTATTTTCTTATAAAAATCAAGCTATCCATAAGCTTTTATTGGATAGCTTAATTTATTGTTTTTGGTCAAGCAATCAAGACGACTTGATATTGTCTAGTGCCGCATCAACAGTGGTTTGTAGGGCTAGGAATTTTTCCAAGCGAACAAGCTTGACCGTTTGAGTTACACGAGCATTAGTAACAATTTGCAAAGTACCTGTGCTATTAGCTTGCTTGGCTAGTTGTACCAGCGCACCCAAACCTGAGCTATCAACAAAGTCGATTTGTGAAAGATCCAGAATTATGTGCTTTGGACCTTCATTAATCTTATTGGACAGGATTTTGCGAAATGTCGGCTCAGAAAAAGCGTCTAACAAACCTGTGAGGCGGAATAGCTGATAGTTATCCCGGACTTCGCGAGTGCCTCTCAGGCTAACGGTTAGATTCAGTGGTTCAGCAATAATTCCCTCCTCGTCCTCTTAACTGAAAGTAAACGCTCAAGTATAGATAATTTTTGAGCAAGTTGTCTAGATTGGGTACTGGGGACAAATAAATTCGAAATTCAAAATTCCTGTATTTGTCTTTTGAGTTTTGACCTTGAAAATACTAGGGATTGTGAAATGGGAAAGATTATTACCCATTACCCGTTATCAATTAACAACCTGGCCATTTTTCTATTTTTAGCCTAAGCGATCGCTGCTTGACGTGCTGTTTGCATTTCTAGCACAAACTGCTCAAACAAGTAATCTGCATCGTGGGGACCGGGACTAGCTTCTGGGTGATACTGTACAGAAAAGACAGGTAGAGATTTGTGACGTACCCCAGCAACGGTGCGATCGTTTAGGTTAAGGTGACTAACCTCTACAACTGCTGATGGTAATGAATCCGGATCAATAGCAAAACTGTGGTTTTGACTGGTGATTTCTATTCGCTGTTGTAGACCTGTGGGCTGATTTAACCCACGATGCCCAAATTTAAGTTTAAAGGTTTCTGCCCCCAGTGCGTGACCCAGAATTTGGTGTCCCATACAAATACCAAACATGGGTTTTTGGCTTTCTAGTAATGCTTTAACAGTGCTAATGCCTTCTGTCACTGCGGCTGGATCACCTGGTCCATTGGAGAGAAATATCCCATCTGGATTGTATTTGAGGATTTCTTCTGGTGGTGTATCGGCAGAAACAACTATCACCCGACAACCATAACTGGCTAAACGGCGTAAGATATTACGTTTCACACCAAAGTCAAGAGCAACAACAGTGAAAGTTTCGCCAATTTTAGCTACTCCCTCTGGGTTAAATTCCCAAGCAGCAGTGGTGGCTTCAGACCATTCATAAGCTGCTGGGGTGGTAACTTCCCTCACCAGATTTAATCCTGTCATGTTAGGAGCCGCTTGCACCAGTTCTAATAATTCTGCTTCATCTGTAATGGAGGTAGAAATACCACCGTTCATAGCACCATACATCCGAATTTTGCGGGTGAGGGCGCGGGTGTCGATGCCGAAGATACCGGGGATCTGGTGTTGTTTGAGGTAGTCTGGTAGAGATTGTGTAGAGCGCCAGTTACTGGGTTTGTGACAGATATTACGAGCGACCGCACCTCTGACATAGGGTTTTGCTGATTCCTCATCTTCGGGATTAACACCAGTATTCCCCAATTCAGGATAGGTAAAAATGACAATTTGACCGCTATAACTAGGATCAGTCAACACTTCTTGATATCCAGTCATACCAGTGTTAAACACAACTTCCCCAATGGCTGTTCCCATAGCACCGAAAGACCAACCGTGATAAGTTGTTCCATCTGCTAAGACAAGTAGAGTCGGTATTGGATCAGATAAAGACATAAATAGTTGGTAATAGGTAATTGGAAATACAAGAGGGGGTTTCTCTCTTCTATAATTTAAATTTAGTTCTTTATAGGACTACAAAAGTATATTTTCTCATGGTTTATTTAAGTGGAGACTCTACATGATGTAGAATATTGATTTCTATAATTGCAAATTGCTATTTCAACTCCTGATCGCTAGGTCTTGTACGGCATCCTTCGTGTGTATAGCCCTATACAGGACAAACAGAGGGAAAAGGTTGGTGAACAATATACATAAATCGGCCTCTATCTACAAGAAGCACCTTGAAGTTCCGGCATAAAAAACCGAATTTTTCTAAATACAAAATCTGGTTTGTCAGTACCTTTGGGAAAATTATCGCCATCTGAGTCATCAAAAAACGGATCTTTTGGCAAGGAGTCTCTCTGTACTTTTGTATCAAAATCTCAAATTTTTCTCTAGCTCTTTTGTTTTTTGTAGTGAGTGAGTTTTAATAAGCCTAGCAAGACTAAGCTCAAACTTCTGCAATGGCCTGATCGAATATGTTTCGCAACCAGGCACTACTATCCTCCGGCTTTACTTCTGGAATACGTTCGTAATGTAAATGCAATTCCTCTCAAGGATCAGATAAAACAGTCTGATATTCAGGATCATTACTGCTCAATACAATCAACAATTGTATCAATGAAGGAGTCAATAGCATCAATACAAAAACATAAGATGCTCTTTGGGAGGTAAGATTCAAAAAAAGAAAATAAGTTTTTGCTTTAAGGATATCCGAAAACCCTGTAACTTTTTTCGTTGGCTCAATTCAAGAGTAGGCGAAATCTCTTAATGCATCACGTTGTTCAGAAGAAAAACTGCTCGACTCAGCCTTGATATCCCTAAACGCTAGTTTAAAATATGAAGCATATTCATCAAATCTTGGAGATAAACTAACTTTATTGCCCCTGACTTGATAAATTTGCTCAAAATCAATTAGAACTGCACTAGACACAGGTAATAATACCTCTACTTATAGAAAATGACAACCTTAAATTCCTTTTCAGAGGATATGATTCCTCACAGGTAATATCTGGTAATGCCAGAAACAATATTGATATTTTCATCGAGAATTAGGAAATTTCCTGTAGCTATTATACAATCCTATACAAGAGAATAGTATTCCTGTATAGGAAAATACAAAAGTATCCTACTGAAAATCTTGGTTTTAAAATAATTAAACCTGAACCATCTTTAATTCGGTGGGGGCGGTACTCTTGGAAAGAGCAGCCAGGGCGGTTAAAACATTCACTATGCTTCAATCTTTTTTATCCCGTGCAGCCCTAATTTTTCTCTCTGGTAGTCTAGCAGTTTTGAGTGTTGCCTGTGGTGAGAACAAATGGACTACTGGTAATACTGCTGGTAATCATAAATCTGTGTCTGTTGGTAATTTGGCAGCGATACAGCGGCCTAATAAGAAGCTAGGGACACCATCTGCAAGCCGAAAACCGCACAAAAGGAGTTGGTCACTGGACCAAGTACTTTGGAATTGGCTCTTGATAAAGCTCTTGGTGGTTCGAGTATCAGTCAATCTACTCAATCTCCAGATGATTGGAATTTAGTGGTGAATTAAGTTGCAGGATGCGATCTCTCTCATGGAACAGGTACAACCAGACAGCCCGAATTTTCCGTTTGCTCAAAGACAAATTACTGAATACCAGGATCAAATTGAATTAGCACGACAAAAAGCTGAACCCGGTAATTTGGTATCTCCATTTACTAAACCGCCACAGGTGGTTGTTGCTGTTCCCCAACCAAAACCCCCTAAATTACAACGCACTCCCTATCCCACTAGACAAACACAACCACTACCACCTCCAAAACCTGTTTTTCCTTCTTCGGAAGTTGTAGCTGAAAATAACGTGGTCTTTATTGCCCCGATTCAACGGCGAGTTGGTGGTACAACAATTGTGGAAGTTACTTTTAATGGTCGGCAACGATTTGAGATGATTGTGGATACGGGGGCTGGTGGGACGGTGATTACTCAAGAAATAGCCAGTGCTTTGGGTGTGGTGTTGGTGGGAAAAGCGAAACCCAATACTGTTAGTTCCAAAGCTGTGGAATTCCCCGTGGGCTATCTGGAGTCAATGGAAGTTGGTGGAATGATGGTTAATAAAGTTCCCGTGGCGATTGCAGGTGCAGAATTAGAAACAGGATTGCTAGGACATCACTTTTTTGGCAACTACGACGTTACCATAAAGCGCAATGTCGTAGAATTAGGATTCCAAGCCCGCTCAGAAATTAATCCCGCAGGAATTCAACTAACTGTTCCAACTTTCTCCAAGGGCTACCGCTTTCTAAAATTTCCCTAGCTAAACTCACGCCTTGAGCATGGTTAAATAAGGGAATCACACCTGCTACTTGCAACGCCAAAGCAGCATTTAGCGCCACTGCATCCTGTTGTGCCTGAGTTCCCTTACCTTGCAGCACTTTCTTGAGAATTTTGGCATTCTCCTGAACATTTCCACCCTTTAACGCTGTGATAGGCGCGCTTTTCACACCTGCTTCTTGGGGATTAATGGTGGTTAACAGCACCTCACCATCAGCTAATACTGCCAAGTCGGTGATATCGCCTAACCCCACTTCATCTAATTTTTCTCTGCCATGTAATACGATCGCCTTCTGTGTTCCCAACTGATTTAATGCTTGGGCAATTATTTCTATCAGCTTGGGATCAAAAACTCCAATTACTTGCCCAGTGGGACGCAAAGGATTTACGAGTGGACCCAGTAAATTAAATACCGTTCGTACCTTTAAATTTTTCCGTAATGGTGCAACTGCTTTCAGTGCTGGATGCCAACCAGGGGAAAATAAAAACGTAATTCCCACTTCTTTAAGTGCTGCTTGCACCTTGTCACTAGTAGCACTTAAGTTAACACCTAAAGCTTCTAAAACATCCGCACTTCCGGTCAAACTAGAGGCAGAACGACTACCATGTTTAGCTACAAGTATACCAGCAGCCGCAGTCACAAAAGCCACTGCTGTAGAAATATTAAAAGTTGATGCCCCATCTCCACCAGTGCCACAGGTATCAACCAGGGGAATTTGAGATTGGACTTCTGTTGTTTGTATGGAAAGAGATTTTAAAACTTCTGCCATTCCTGTCAACTCTTCAGCAGAAAGGCCTTTGAAATTCAAGGCTATTAAAATTGCCCCTGATAATTCTGGAGGGACGGCTTCATTGATCCATCCTTGCATCAACTCTGCTGCTTGAGTACGGGATAATGATTGACGGTCTAATAATTGTTGTAGCAGAATAGACCAATTAACAGTAACTGGGGAAGTAGTCATAACTTATACAATCTTGGATTTTGAATTTTGCACGTTTGGCGAAGCCTCTGTCGAAAAACTTTGGATTGTGAAACACTTACTGTATTAGCCATACTACCGAAGAATGGGAAACAATTTTTAGCAAAACTATCCACGAATGCACATTTGCGAAGCATTTCGTAGATATTAAGATAAGAAGAAAAGAGGGTTTCAGAGAGTTTTGGTGTAAGTTCTGAATTGTATAAGGAAATCATTTATTCTTAAGGAGTAAAACTGCGGGAAAACTATGCTATATTATTCATATAATAATCAGCACGAAAAATAAATTTATAAAAAGCGTTTCAAGAATATTTTCAAAACTTGCCTGATGTATAAATACTTAATGGCTCTTTTGAAGATTTATCATAAATTGTATGGTTAGTGCTGCCAACTCTTTTCGTTTGATGGATGGTGGAGTTGATCTGGGAATCAATTTTTATAAAATTCTGAATTCCTCAACTCCTGAACGTCTAAATTCCTGAACTCATTTTTTAATTATGCTGCTAGATTTAGAATGATTTTATCAGGCTTGTAATCCGAGCAAACCGCTAATGATTGAAAATGCTGCGAATCGTCCCTACTATTGTACTATCTTGATTTTGCTTCAGTGTGGCATAGCAAAATTACTGAGGACTTGCTACAAGATATCAGCAATATTTCACCGGATCTTCCCACCTGTCAGTTATTTACAGGACGCCTGGGTTGTGTGTGGGAAATCTAAGGATTTGTTACGTCTGAAACCAGAATTGGAGAAGCAATAATTTCAGGTAGTATATTTTGAGTCTACTCGTGTCCTGGAAATGGCTGATGTGGATGTGACCGCTATTCTTCTGGCCATTGCTGGTCAAGTGAGTGAAAGTCTGGAAGCAATGAAAATCAGCCTCAAATCCGACTATTTTGCAAAATTGTTTACTGAGGTGGTGGATTTTCTGAAAAAACCGATATATGTGGGGGTAGAAGCAGAACTATCGGTTGGTGTTGCGAAAATTACGCCAAAAACCAAAGAAGGTCCTCAGTTAGGACGACGGTTAAGGGACTATCTGAAACCACGGACAGAAAATATTTTACTTTCCATCAATCAAGAACTCTTAGAACGTGCTAATACTGAACTCAAGGCTAAGGGTAAAAAGGGATTAGTTGTTATTGTTGATAGTTGGGATGGAGTCTCATCTTTTAGACCTATACCTTCTGGGAAGTCTCTTCCAGAATACTGATTTATTTATCGAACGAGGTGAGCAATTACGGAAACTAAGTTGTCGTATTCTTTACAGTAATCTGTTATCTTTAACTCGTTAGACTTGTAAAAATACTCCCGCTACCTCAATAAAGATTTCCCCTGAATTCCCCAATTTACTCACAAGTAATTCTTACTATTTGTGGTTTAGTCACATTAGGAATTACTTCATTAATTTTGCCCATTTCATAAATGTTATGGATATGAGGTCAGTTATGAATTCGTCATCAACACCTTCATGGATACGAACTATCCGTAACTATTTCCAACCCTGATTCTTTCCTTGGCTCTTTCCTCATCTTACCACTATGGAAAGACAGACAAAGAGTCATTTGTAAATTTTCGGTCCTCTCTTTTGCCAATTGGTAGGATTTGGCGCTACAGAGCAAATTTTTCTTAATCCTCTGGATAACCGTACTCGTGATTATGTTGCTGGGCGTTGTGGTCAATACCATGTTGGATCTGAGATTTTGGAATGTGAAATATTGACCTTTTCAGGATTTACGCAAGTGGCATATTAGTAGGGTGTCTCAGACCTGTAAATTAGTTAGGATAAACAGATTTTTGACAACTGACGCACCTTAAAAATAGACATTGCGTCTGACACTTGCGTAAGTTATACTTTTTTGAATTCTCCAGATGGGTTGATACGTCAAGGTTTAAAATGAGCCAATAAATATCAGATGGTTTTAAGCCTGTGTACCAAAACCAAAATCCAAAATCCAAAATTGCTATGACTCATTCTACAGATATTGCCACCTTAGCCCGTTGGATGGCGGCTGATTTTAGTAATCAAGCCCAAGTTTTTGAGAATCCGGCTTTTTTTGCCCATATTCGTGTGTGTATGCGTCCCCTACCTTACTTACTGCTATCAGGGGTGAGTTTGTTTGTAGAACAAGCTTATGACTATATGCTCAATGACCCCTACCGGTTACGGGTGTTAAAGTTAATGACAGCAGGAAATAAAATCCATATTGAAAACTATACTGTCAAAGACGAAAAAGACTTTTACGGTGCATCCCGTGACTTAGAACGTCTGCATAAGTTAACGAGCGATCACTTAGAAAAACTCTCCGGTTGCAATATGATTGTAGAGTGGGCTGGTAGCCACTTCAAAGGCACAGTCGAACCAGGTAAAGGTTGTATAGTTGTCCGCAACAGACAGACCACCTATTTAGATAGCGATTTTGAAATTGACGGTGAGAAATTCATCAGCCGTGACAGAGGACGTAATCCCGAAACCGATGATCATATTTGGGGTTCTGTCGCTGGACCATTTTACTTTGTCCGTTGGGATAATTTTGCCGACGAAGTGAAATTAAGTCCCTAATCCCAAATCACCCCAGGATAGGCTTCTCGGCTGTCCAGTTATTCAAGACAATCCATCCTTAAAGAAATTTTCTTCTGAACCATGCAATCTGGGCTAAATTCTGTTATTATTAGTTATTGTGAGTGCGGCGACATAGCCAAGTGGTAAGGCAGAGGTCTGCAAAACCTCCATCCGGCGGTTCAAATCCGCCTGTCGCCTTTACAGACAGAGTAATATATTTGAACAATTGGGGCTCCTAAACGTTTTATAGGAGTCAGAATGTTTGAGAAATTGGTTACCTATCAAATAGGTATTTTTGGTGTTAGCCTGAAAGATCTGACTGGTCTTCGCATAGTGTACCGTTAGGCATTAGCTGAATGGTGACCTTTCGCCTTGCGGTACTAGTACCGCTGTGAATTCAAAATGCTTCTTTCAGAAGAGCTACCCTAACAAAATCTCTCCTTCGGAGACGCTACAACACAATTCAAAATGAATACAGTGTAAGCTTTTCAGAGACTTGGAATGGGTAATTTATTTCTGCCATGCTGTACTACTAGGTTACAAGTCATATTAATTTTCAATTACTTAATGGAGGAGGAAAGCGAATGTCAGTATTAAATTGGGCAATATTGGCGGTTTCATGAATTGGTAAAATATATTCTAAATTTTTATGGGGACTGGGAATAATATGATGGGAAAGTATTTCACGGCCATTAACTTTTAAAACTGACAGGACTTACGCAACTGGCACAAATAGCGGGCGGGATGTAGCCCTGGCACGGAACAATTTAACTCAAACCAAGCACATAGGAAGACTTGGGCGTTTTAGTTGCTGAATTAAATAATTAGAAAGGAATCTATGCTTGATTTGATAAACAGTTTGACCAGTTTGATAGGCTAAATTCTTTAATCTAATCCAAACCAACATTGCACAAGCAATATGATTTCTTTGAAGCCTAGCTTTACGACATTGACAATATCCAATGCCACTTATTTGTTTAATCTCTCGGTGAAACTCCTCGATTTCCCAACGAACTTTACACACCTCTTCTACAACATTCGTAGAACTTTGAGATAAATCCTTAGTAGCGACATAATCCGTTCTGTTGGTAGAAACAGCAACCCGGAATAGTTTCACTTTTTTCTGAGCGGGAAACCCTTTAATTTTTATAATTTTACCACATTCTAACTCTTCAGTACTCCATTCTCATAATTCAATAGGTTTATCTTTTTCCTTGGCAAATGTATCATCAACTAACCGATTTTTTTTTTAGGGCAATAATAAATAAGGGCAATAATAAATTTTGTCTAAATTATCAATATACAGCATGAAACTCTTTACTGCATACCATGTGTCCATCAAAACCGTATCAAAGGGGAAAAGCTGATGATACACCAGGTTTTGCAGCATATCTTTCACATGGTCTATCTTGGTTTTACCATCCACATCAGCATTAAAAATGCGGTAATCTATTACCCCAAATCTTTGAACTTTAGCATTCACATATACACAACTGACTACACCAATTCCTTGGAGTATGCCATGTTCATTACCACTATATTGTCTCCTCACCATCTCTATTTCTTCAGAATATCTTTTGTCTAAAACACTATCATCAAATATGATGTACCCATTACCATCAGGTTCTACTACCTCTTTCACCTTATCCCATAGTAAACGAGATGTTAACTTTTCGGTTTTTAAATAATAGTTAATTGCATCATGGCTAATACTTTCTAAATGCTCTGCTAAATTAGTGATTGTATAATTAATTTGACTACTTCATAAGTATTGGCAGTAATCAAGTTTAGTAAGTCTCATTACCGTCAGGAACATTTATCTAATACAATCTCCTACCTATTTTCTCATGAATATTTCAATAATGTTTCCTGTTGCAGCTACTTCTTATGGGTTGATAAAGCTTTCGGTATCCGATTTATTTAATACCGATATACTATATTTCACCCATCGCCTGTGCCACTTGCCTAAGTCCTGACTGATTCTAATCCTTCATTTACTGACATATTCACTTCACCAATATCACCACGAATTATGGTAATTATGCCTAAATCTGTGTTTTCATAACCTACAAATGTGATGCTGGTAGCTTTACATATTGCGTCTGCTGCTTCCACCGCTGCGGGAACACCGTATACTTCTATCACACCTAATACTAATGTCAATGTCCTTTCGCTCCAATTCGATCTAGTAGTCCACCAAGGCAATGTTGCTGGGTAAGCCCCTCTAATTGATAAACTA
>ERZ1034423.88-NODE-88-length-16165-cov-2.149410_pt1 | contig 16165 bp, 15 predicted proteins | sample MGYA00520609_ERZ1034423 | MGnify/ENA primary metagenome ERZ1034423 (study PRJEB33736, sample SAMEA104288487) | Azolla rubra | place: Australia | collected 1985 | study: EMG produced TPA metagenomics assembly of the PRJEB19522 data set (Is there foul play in the leaf... | reverse complement strand
AGGGTTTCCAGGCTGTCGTTGAATGCGGCCAGTGAGCGTTCGGCTTGCTCGCGCTCTTCGACTTCTTGCTCCAGGCGCTCCACGGTTTCTTCCAGCTGGCGCGTGGTCGGCAGGCGCAGGGCATCTGGCATCAGGCGCCACAACATGACGGCGGTGACCATCGAGGCGATCCCCGTTACCGCTTTCATAGCGGCATCGGCCCAATAATCAGGGTGCCAGATCGTCCACAGGGAGATCAAATGCGTGGTGCCACAGGCAAAGATAAAGACGGAAAACATCACGAAAATCCAGTTGAACTGGAGATCGGGACGTTTGCGTACGAAATACACCAAGGCCAGGGGGATGGAATAATAGGCGATGGCGATCATGAGATCTGAGACAATGTAGGTCCACAGCAAAGGCGGTTGCCACAGGTAGCAATGACCATGCGGCATAAAGCCATTTGTACTGAAAAAACTGCTAATAACGTCCATTGCGGTTCCCTGTTTTTAACACTGCCGTTAAGGCGTTATACACGTTTTCTTATGCACCCAGCTCCGATGAAAAAAAACATCAGGAACTATGAGCAAGCTTTTACATCACATAAAAAGTAGTTCGCATCATCACACGTACGCCAGTGTTAACTAGAACAATGACCTTACTGGATACCATGCCAACACATACACCTCAACACGCGCCGTTCTTCGTCATCCTCAATGCTGGCTCGGGCCGGCATGACAGCAACGAAGTGCGCGACACCATCCAGCGCATCATGGATGAAGCAGGCCGCACCTGCACCATCATCGAAGTGGCCCAGCCGCAAGACCTAAGCCGCATCGCCCGTGAAACCGTGGCAACAGCCTTGCAGCAAGGTGGCATTGTGGTCGCCGCGGGCGGCGATGGCGCCATCAACGCCATCGTGCAGGAGGCCTGGCAACGCGATTGCCCCATGGGCATCCTGCCGCAGGGCACCTTCAATTACTTTGGCCGTACCCACCATATTCCCGAAGATACTGCCGAAGCCACGCAGGTCTTGCTCACAGGCCGCTTGCAGCCGGTGCAGATTGGCCTGGTCAATGACAAAGTATTTCTGGTGAATGCCAGCGTGGGGCTTTACCCACAGCTATTGCAAGCACGCGAGCAATTCAAGCGCCAATATGGTCGCAGCCGCCTGGTCGCGCTGGTCGCGGGGTTTTTCACCTTGCTGCGCCAGCACCGCGTACTCAAGATCGAGATGAATACCAAAGGCGTCTCGCGCAAATTGCGTACGCCTACTCTCTTTGTCGGCAACAATCAGCTACAACTTGAGCAAATTGGCATTCCTTTAACCGATGCTCTTGCGTCAGGCGAGCTGGCCGCCATCATGCTAAAACCCACCAGCAAGCTGGCCATGCTGGGCCTGATGCTGAAAGGCGCGCTGGGGCGACTGGGCGAGGCGGAGAATATTGTCAGTTTCAGTTTCACCAGCATGGGCATACGGCAGTTTTCGTTTCCGCGCCGGCGCATCAAAGTGGCTACCGATGGCGAGATCGTACGGCTGAAAGCGCCTCTGGTGTTTCAGGTGGCGCCGCGCCCGCTACAACTGATCAAGCTTGATGAGCCACGCTGAGGCAATCTCGCCATGGCCTTGATCGCGCACCTATCCGACCCGCACTTTGGCACCGAGCAGCCGGTGGTGATGCGCGCCTTGCAAACCCTGCTATGGAAAGAGGCGCCGCAGCTGCTAATAGTGTCTGGTGACATCACCCAGCGCGCACGGCGCAGCCAGTTCAGCCATGCCCGCGCCTTTATCGATAGCCTGCGCATCCCCCACCGGCTGGTGGTCCCAGGCAACCATGACATTCCGCTATTTAATCTGGCGGCACGCATGCTGGCGCCCTATCGCCGCCATCGTCATGCCTTTGGTGAAGAGCTGGAGCCGGTATATCGCGATGACACCACGCTGGCGATTACCGTGAATACCACCCGCGCCTATCGACATGAAGATGGCGAAGTGTCCACCGAGCAGATCGACCGCGTATGCATGCAGTTGCAGGATGCCAGCCCGCAGCAACTACGGCTGGTGATTACGCATCAGCCGGTCTACGTGACCGAAGCGCGCGACGAAAGTAATCTGCTGCATGGGCATGAGAAGGCGGTGAGTGCCTGGGCAGAAGCGGGCGCCGACCTGATACTGGGCGGGCATATTCACTTGCCCTTTGTGATGGCCCTGCATGAAAAAAAACCAGAGCTCGCCCGCCGCATCTGGGCGGTGCAGGCTGGCACCGCGGTTTCCACCCGCATCCGTCGCCATGCGGATAATTCCATTAACCTGATTCGCTACCAGGGTCGCCAGTCCCCCTGCATGATAGAACGCTGGGATTACGTCGAAGGCCAGCAACAGTTTATGCAGCTTGCCGCGCACGCGCTCAGCCTGGAAGGAGCGAGCGCATGAGCACGCCATGGTGGATCCACATCGCCACGCACGCGGCGCTGTATTATGCAGTCACCCTGACGGGGCTGGGGCTGATCGTCACGCTGACCTACCGCGCGCATTTTTCCTGCACCGATATGGAAAAGCGCTGGCGTATGACCAGCATAGTGGTGATGAGTCTGGCGGGGGCGATCTTCTGCTGGATTGCCTATCTGCTGGAAAGCGGCAGTCTGGTGCAGCCAGATGCAGAATTCAGCGAGACCGTACGGCAATACGCCAGCCCGTATGTCATGCTGTTTTTCAGCCTGGTGACGCATCTGGGCAATACCTCCACCCTCACGGTCATTTGCGCCCTGCTGGTGTTTTTCATGCTGGTACTGCGGCAATACAAACTGGCCTTCGGCAGCCTGCTGGCAATCGGGGGCAATGGCATACTCAATGTCAGCCTGAAAGATATTTTCGAGCGCTTGCGCCCTATCAACCCCTATGGTGCCCCGGTCGATAGCTGGAGCTTTCCCAGCGGGCATAGCTCGGGGTCGCTGGTGGCTTATGGGCTGATGGCGTATCTGGCCCTGCGCCTGTTGCCACGGCCGTATCATCTGCCAGCCCTATTGCTGAGCTGTGCCATTGCATTTACCATCGCCTGCAGTCGGGTGTTTCTGCATTACCACTATGCCAGCGATGTGCTGGCGGGCCTGATGTCTGGGCTGCTGTGGCTGACCTTTTGCATTGCCGTCATGGAGTACGGCAGAGTGCACCCGCTGCCGCAGCCGCCCACTCAACATCCGGGTTGAATAAATGCCGTAACCCAATCTGCCAACATTGATGCGTAAGAAAGCCCTATGAAATCAGCCACCTTGCCACCGGACGAAGCAGAACGCATTGCCATGCTGCATGCCCTTGGGCTGCTGGATACCGACCCCGAGCCAGTGTTCGACAGAATCACGCAACTGGTTTCCCTGACCTTGAATGTGCCGATTGCGCTCGTTTCACTCGTCGACAGTGACCGCCAATGGTTTAAATCCCGCGTAGGCGTAGAGGTACACGAAACACCCCGTGATGTAGCGTTTTGCGCGCATGCCATCCTGCAAACGCAGGCCATGGTGGTGAATGACGCCTGGCTGGACGAACGCTTTGCCGATAACCCCATGGTGCAGGCAGCACCGCATATCCGTTTTTATGCCGGCATTCCCATACGCACCAGTGGCGGTTATGCCCTGGGCACGCTATGTGCGATTGATGAGCGGCCACGCGAGCTGAGCCCGCACGAGCTGGAAATTCTCACCTGCCTCGCCGATCTGGTCAGCAAGGAAATCCGTTTGCGCGAAACCCTGGCGCTCACCGAATCGCACCTCAAACTTTCGCAAACCGTGTTGCATGCCAGCGAGGCGCGCTTTCGCACTATCTTTGAAAAAGCCGCGATTGGGATAGCTCTGGTAGCGCCGGATGGTGGCTGGCTCAGCGTGAATGAAGAGCTATGCCGGTTTCTGGGTTACCGTCAGGATGAACTGCACCAGCTCAGCTTCAAGGACATCACCCACCCTGATGATTTGCAGAACGATCTATCGCTGCTCAAGCAGCTGGCGGAAGACAAGATAGACCGTTACAAGATCGAAAAACGCTACATCCGCAAGGATGGCGAATTGCGCTGGGCCAGCCTCAGCGTCACCAAGCAGATCAATCCACGCGGCGAGCTGGAATATTTTGTCTCCATCGTCAAAGATATTCACGACCGCAAACTCGCCGAGCAGGCATTGCATGAGCTGCAGCGCGATCTGGAAAACCGGGTAGCGCAGCGCACGTTTGAGCTCAACAAAAGCAATGAGATGCTGTCATTCGCCATGGCCAAGCAAACCCTGGCCGCGCAGGAGCTGAAAGAGCGCGAGCTGGAAATCAGCATGGTCATCGAAAATGCCAACGACGCCTATGTCAGCATCAATCAGGCCGGGGTAATCACCGCCTGGAACCGCCAGGCCGAAATCACCTTCGGCTGGTCTGCGCGCGAGGCCATCGGCCAGCGGCTGGATCAGGTCATCATCCCGCCCCACATGCGGCATGCGCATCTGAATGGCATGCAACATCACATGGACACCGGCGAAGCCAAGGTGCTGGGCAAGCGGCTGGAACTCGAAGCCGTGCACAAGGATGGGCACATCGTGCCGGTAGAAGTGCGCATCAGCAAGGTCGAAGTGCATGGCAAGCATATCTTCAGCGCCTTTCTCTCTGATATCAGCGAGCGCAAGCATTTGCAAAGCCTGCTGGAAAAAGAAGCCAAACACGATGTGCTGACCGGCCTGCCCAACCGCCGCGCGTTTACCCAGGCCTTACCGCTGGCCCTGGCGCGTGCGGACCGCACCCAGCAATGGATGGGCCTGATGTTTATCGACCTGGATGGCTTCAAGCAGATTAACGACGAGCTGGGGCATGATGCCGGCGACATGCTGCTGCGAGAAATGGCGAATCGCCTGAGCTCCGCCACCCGCCAGACCGATACCGTGGCCCGATTTGCCGGGGATGAATTTGTGGTGCTGCTGGAAAACATGCCGGAAAAACAGCACGCCGAACTGGTGGCCGAAAAAATACTGGTGTTGCTGCGCGAGCCGGTGATGCTGGCCGGTCAACCGCGGCAGATCAGCTGCAGCCTGGGCCTGGCTTACTATGCGCCGAACAGCCACGTGTTGCCGGAAGCACTGTTGAAGGATGCCGACAATGCCATGTACGAAGCCAAACGCAGCGGAAAAAACCAGATTCGCATCTCGGCCTGAAACAACGGCCGTTTAAATATGATGCCTGGCCAGCAAGGCGCTACGCTGGACGCGCCGCCCATAAAAAAAGCCCCGCATGCGGGGCTTTTTCATATTGCCAGAAGATCTCAGGCGCGACGGCGACGGGCTACAAAACCCATCAGGCCCAGACCCAGCGCCATCATGGCGTATGTGTCAGCTTCAGGCACGGCAGATACTGTTGGCGTACCCGCCTTGTACCATGCGCTACCACCTTGTGCTTCTGTCAGGCCTTGCACGTGCAGGGCAAAGGATGACGAATCCAGGGTAACAGCGCTGGCAAATGTCGCAGTCCAGCTCACGCTTTCACCATCGGTCAAACGGGCTTGCTTCTTGCCGGTCAGATCAAACCAGAAATCAAACGCGCCTTTGGGGCCATTAGCAGCCGAGATGGAGACGGGGGAACCACCGGTCACATTGGAAACAACCGGCGTTACTTCAGAGCTCACCGCAATGGCGCCGATGAAAGCACCTTCGGTAAACAGGGTATTCAGATCATTGGCTTTCAGGGTAAAGGAGTAAACATTACCGACATTGGTGTAGGTCAGGCTGGCAAACGAACTGGACGGTGTGTATGAACCTGCCAGCAGCGTACCGTAGCTATCCGTAGCGGCGTTGGCGGCGACACTGGCAAGCAGTGCCAGACTGGCAATCAGACTCTTGAAAAACGTGCTAAACATTTGGCTTCCCCATTGTTGGCTACTATGTTGTTGTGGTCTTGCTTGAAACTGCCGCCATTGTAGAGCTTGTGATTTTTGACACCATAGTACTTTGGTACTATTGGACGGTTGTGGCCGCGATGATGATTCCAGAATGGCCTGCATACGTCATGATGCTTATAAAAAATCCGGCAGGTTTATGGTTAAATCTGGCTGTGTCTGATGCCATCTCTTTTTCCCTGCCCATTTCGCCTGCCGCGACTTCTCGCCTTATCCAACTGTGGATGCTAGGGCTGCCACTGGTATGGACCCTGGCGGCGCATGCCAGCGAATCACTAACGCTGAGCCCGGTTGCCGTCACTAGTCATTACGACAACGCCATCGGCAGTTACGATGCCGCCAGCGAAGGCAGCGTGACGGCATCGCTGATCGCCAATCGCCCCACGCTGCGCACCGGCGAGATACTGGAATTTGTGCCCGGCATGATCGTCAGCCAGCATAGTGGCGATGGCAAGGCCAACCAGTATTATCTGCGCGGGTTCAACCTGGACCATGGCACCGACTTTGCGACGTATGTGGATGACATGCCGGTGAATATGCGCTCGCACGCGCATGGGCAGGGCTATACCGATCTCAATTTCCTGATTCCCGAGCTGGTCGAGCGCATGCAATATCGCAAGGGGCCGTATTACGCGGAAGAGGGGGATTTTTCGTCCGCCGGGGCGGCACATTTGCAGCTAGCCAATACCTTGCCTCAGGGCATGGCCTCAATTTCCATAGGGGAAAATGCCTACCAGCGTTACCTGCTGGCAAATTCGTTTTCGGCTGGTAATGGGCAACTGTTGTACGGCCTTGAAATCAATCGCAACGACGGCCCCTGGGATAACCCGGAAAACCTGCGCAAAGTGAATGGCATGCTGCGTTACAGCGAAGGCGATGCGGCGAATGGATTCAATATAACGGCCATGGCTTATCACAACCACTGGAACTCGACCGACCAGATACCCTCGCGCGCCGTCTCGTCCGGCTTGATTGGTCGCTATGGCGCAATAGATAACACCGATGGCGGCACATCCTCCCGCTACAGCCTGTCTTACGGCTTGCACCGGCGCAATGCGTACGGCGCGTTTGAGATGAATGCCTACGTGGTGCAATCCAGCCTCGATCTCTACAGCAACTTCTCTTACTTTTTAAATGACCCGGTGAATGGCGACCAATTCAACCAGCGTGAACAGCGGCGCATGGCGGGGTTTAATGTCAGCCAGACCTGGTCTGATAGCTGGGCCGGGCTGGACATGCAAAACAAGCTCGGCATGCAGACCCGCTATGACCGCCTCTCGCCGGTCGGGCTCTACAATACGGTGGCGCGGCAGCGTCTTGCCACAGTGCGCGAAGACCAGGTGAACGAAACCAGCATTGGCCTTTATGCTGAAAACACCACGCAATGGCTGCCCAAATTCCGTAGCGTGGCGGGCTTGCGCTATGACACATATGCCTTTGATGTGGAGAGCAGTATCCAGGGCAACTCCGGCTCCGCACACGACGACATTGTCTCGCCCAAGCTCTCGCTGATCTTCGGGCCATGGGCCAACACGGAATATTTCGTGAATGTCGGCAAAGGCTTTCACAGCAACGATGCCCGCGGCACCACGCAAACCCAGCTGCCCAATGGCGGTGGGGCCACTCAGGCCGTCACTCCGCTGGTGAATACCAAAGGCATGGAACTAGGACTACGCACCGAAGTGATCCGCGGCCTGCAAAGCTCGCTCGCCGTCTGGCGCCTGGATAATGCCTCCGAGCTGGTCTTCGTCGGCGATGCAGGCGAAACCGAAGCCAGCCGCGCCAGCAAACGGGTGGGCGTGGAATGGAACAACCACTACATCGCCAACGATTGGCTGCTGCTGGATATGGACCTGGCCGCTACCCACGCCCGCTTTACCGAGCATGATGCGGCAGGTGACTACATCCCCGGCGCCATCAACAAGGTCGCCTCGCTCGGCGCCACGGTCACGCGCCTGGGTAACTGGTCAGGCGCTTTTCAGCTGCGCTACTTTGGTCCCCGACCGCTGGTCGAAGACAACAGCGTGCGCTCTAACGCCACTACCATTGCCTACTTGCGCATGGGCTACAAATTGGATGCAAAAACCCGGCTATCGCTGGATATATTCAACCTTTTCAACCGCAAAAATAGTGACATCGACTATTACTACGCATCCCGGCTGCAAGGCGAGGCGCTGGCGGGCGTGGACGATGTACACTTTCATTCGGTGGAACCCCGCACGGCCAGAGTGACGTTGACTTATCAGTTTTAAGCATACACATCAGGGTGTTTGGATCATAGAGGCCGGGGAAGCTCTCATTCAAAAAAGGAATAACCCTACTGCTGCATAGGTTTTATTTGAATAATAAAGCTGGCTTACAATTGTAAAGACGCCTATAGTGAAATGATCTTCAGTGTCTGAAGATATGTCTATTGCCCATTCTTTTGATAAATTTGAAGCAGAATTTTTAAGTCGCTGCCCAAGACACTTGGTTTAGCGACCTACTGCCCCATCTGTCCTCGCATTCCTGAGCAAATTTGTTGCATCAATTGCATGCGTACTAGCCCTTTCAAAATTTTAGAAAAGGAAGTACCGCCATGAATGAAAACGATTGGTTATCCAAAGTTCTCATGATTACCGCCGCCCTCATCTTAGGCATCATCCTCACATTAAGATGGTGGGTGTAGTAAAAAAAGCTCCCACGGGAGCTTTCTTGCTAATTGGGGCTTAACAGTCGATAAGCCCAATTGGGGCTGAGAATCAGCACAACGCCCAGAATAATGAACAGTATGAATAAAACCAGAATGGTCATTATGATCATTCTCCAACGCCAACTCGGCTTGGCGTTCGACAGCTCGTCATCTTCGTACATGCCACTCATGGCAACCCCTTGAAGAAGTCCCGTTGAGATATAGCTATGACAGCCAAGTACCAGCTTCGTTGTGTGGGATATTAAAGACTCACACCGGCTACGGTGGGTATGGGGAAACCAACGCGCGGGAATTTCGCTATCGCGCTACCTGCGCAAGCTCAATGGCTTATTTAAAGTGGATACTGCCCAGGGACTTGATGACTTTACTGGCGTCAGAAACTTGATATGCCCATTGGGGATCCATGATCAAGATAAAGCCCAATCCCACAAAGACCGTGCCAAGCACCAAGATAATCGCGACAACGAGGCGAAAGCGCCACCGGCTCCGATGGCCTGAACCATTTTTCTCTACGTTAAGACGCATGAGGACTCCTCTGCATACTTTGACTCTTAACGAAGTGTTTTGCATCGATTTTAACTTATGCAACTCTCGCGTCAAGCTGATGCTTTGGAGGCGTGATAACGCTGTATTTCAAAAGCTACGACAACAATTCAAATGCCCAGTCAGGCTGAAATATCAGAATCAGCGCGAGAACAAGTAAAAACAGGCACCAAGCCAGCGTCAGGCATACCATGAGCGTCATTTTTGGTTTTGGTTTCTGGATACCAAGCCGGGGTTCTTTCTTCTGCTTATTCACGTTGCCATCCCTTCAACCCTAAGCTATCAAGTTTGATGTTTTTATATCAGCACGCTACGCGGTGGAAATTGTATATTACTGAAAACATTAAAAAAAGCATGCGTGGTTTTATCAGCGACAGCAATTCAGGTACATGTCACGCCGGACTAGCCTCGCAACACATATACCCTCTTACATCGCATAAAAAAAGCGCCTCTCATCGGCGCTTTTTTCTTTTCCCGGAATTTCAACTTTAGGTTTGTATGTAGGCTGGGTAGCGGACTTGAAACTGCCACTCTCACTCGAACCAGTATGAGGTGATGGGTATTAAGAGCCGCGTCAGGATAGATTGGGAGATAGCCATGAAACAAACGGCTACAAGCCACTGTTTATGAGGGTAAAGCCGAAATGAAACTGAGCAGTACCGCCAAACATACCGTCAATATGTTTAGGTGTCTTTTTAAGAATTTGGTAAGCCCAATCAGGCTGGAAGGTAAAAGCCAACGATATGATAATAAAAGAGAAAACTAAAAATACAAACAACATCCTATATACTTGGGACTCGAATTGCATATTATGCGTTAACCGACATTGCTGGTTCGATGCGACGATATTGGATACGCATAAGCAAGCCTAACAGAACGCAGACTGGCAGCACAATAAATACGAATGCATTCAAACCAGCAATCAAAATCACACCTATAGCCGATATACATCCAAAGAGAATTGCCAATCGTAGCCGCCAAGAGAACAACACTTGCTCTTCTCGGATGGTCGCAATGGCGAACGCCCAAAATTGCCAAATTGCAAAAAGGCCAGTGGGATAACTTAGTGTGAGATAGAGGAATTCGTAATCTATGCCGCCATTTAGCAATATAAATTTGTTATCGAAAATGGCTGCAATAGCTCCTACAAAGAAGATTAAGCCTGCAGCAAGGAATACTGTAGCAGGAAGCAACGCCGCGAACGTATAAATCGCAAGCAGCCTAGAAGACCAAACTTTCATAGTGCTTTCGCCTCAGTTATGGTTTGTATGTGCCAGCATACCATCCAGGGCCCAATGATTGACCAATAAGGCCAATCAACCAATTCCAAATTTTAGCCGCGTGATTTGTATTCTATGAAGCGTGTCTTGGTTGTATTGTGTCCGTAATATAAATTTAGGCGGCGCTTCGCGCCGGGCTACGCTCCCGGCACCAAGCACCGCCTTAACCCCTATAAAAAAAGCGCCTCATGGGCGCTTTTTTCTTCACCTGGCTGTATCAACTTCCCGCGTAGGGTTGCGGCGAGTTTGGGAGAGATTTTGAGACTGCGGCTCACGCACTCGATTCGACGGGGGCTGGCTCATCCATTGGGCGCTACTTTGAATCGATTTCCGTAGGAATGGTGCCGGAGATAGGAATCGAACCTACAACCTTCTCATTACGAATGAGATGCTCTACCAACTGAGCTACACCCCTGTAGCGGCCCGTCATGTGCCCCAAGCGCCGGCACATTTCAAGCCGAAATCGACATGGCCGCGGCAAAGAAAAAGGGCGGTGTCGCCACCGCCCTCCTCCATATGTCGCTGATCGCCTGGATCAGGCGATGATCGAAGCCACCACGCCGGCGCCGACGGTGCGGCCGCCTTCGCGGATGGCGAAGCGCAGCTTCTCCTCCATCGCGATCGGCACGATCAGGTGCACTTCCATGGCGATGTTGTCGCCCGGCATCACCATCTCCGTGCCCTCGGGCAGATGCACCACGCCCGTCACGTCCGTCGTGCGGAAGTAGAACTGCGGACGGTAGTTCGTGAAGAACGGCGTGTGGCGGCCGCCCTCCTCCTTCGTCAGGATGTAGGCCTCGGCCTTGAACTTCGTGTGCGGCTTCACCGAGCCCGGCTTGCACAGCACCTGGCCGCGCTCCACGTCCTCGCGCTTCGTGCCGCGCAGCAGCGCGCCGATGTTGTCGCCCGCCTGGCCCTGGTCCAGCAGCTTGCGGAACATCTCGACGCCCGTCACCGTCGTCTTGACCGTGTCCTTCAGGCCGACGATCTCGATTTCCTCGCCGACCTTGACGATGCCGCGCTCGACGCGACCCGTCACCACCGTGCCGCGACCCGAGATCGAGAACACGTCCTCGACCGGCATCAGGAAGGGCTGGTCGATCGGACGCTCCGGCTGCGGGATGTACTCGTCCACCGTCTTCATCAGCTCGCGAACGGCGTCTTCGCCGATCTTCTTGTCGCTGTCGTTCAGAGCGGCCAGAGCCGAACCCTTGACGAACGGGATGTCGTCGCCGGGGAAGTCGTACTTCGACAGAAGCTCGCGGATCTCCATCTCGACCAGCTCGAGCAGCTCGGCGTCGTCGACGAGATCGACCTTGTTCATGAACACCACCAGCGCCGGAACGCCGACCTGCCGCGCCAGCAGGATGTGCTCGCGCGTCTGCGGCATCGGGCCGTCGGCCGCCGACACGACCAGGATCGCGCCGTCCATCTGCGCCGCGCCCGTGATCATGTTCTTCACATAGTCGGCGTGGCCGGGGCAGTCGACGTGGGCATAGTGACGGTTCGGCGTCTCGTACTCGACGTGAGCCGTCGAGATCGTGATGCCGCGCGCCTTCTCCTCCGGAGCCTTGTCGATCTGGTCATAGGCCGTGAACGACGCGCCGCCCGACTCCGCAAGCACCTTCGTGATCGCAGCCGTCAAAGACGTCTTGCCATGGTCGACGTGACCAATCGTTCCAATGTTGCAGTGCGGCTTCGTGCGAGCGAATTTCTCTTTGGCCATGACACCCTGTTTCCTGACACCGGCCCTGCGAGGCCTTCCGAAAGCGCGGTCGCATTAGGGGGTTTTGGCCGCGATTGCAAGGCGCAGACACCCCGGCCCGCCCCCTCGGAAGCGGCCCTATGGCTCAGCCGCCATAGAGATACTCGGGCAGCCACAGCGTCAGGCCTGGCCAGAGATACATCAGCACCATGCACAGGATCACGATCAGCATATAGGGCATCATCCCCGCGAAGATCTGGTTGATCGTCACATGCGGCGGAGCGACGCCCTTGAGGTAGAAGGCGGACATCGCGACCGGCGGCGACAGGAACGCCGCCTGCAGGTTCACGAAGACCAGCACGCCCCAGAGGATCGGGTCGATGCCGAAATGCTCGTAGAAGCGCCGGTCCTCGATCGCCACGAAAGCCTTGGGCAGATAGGGCGGCACCTCGCCGATGGTGATAGTGCGCCCGCCGGTCTCGCCGCGATTGGCCAGCAGCGAGCCGTCCGCGGCCAGGATCGCGATGTTGGGTGGCCGCTTCGGCACGGTGAGCTGGTTGATCGGCGGCAGCTGCGCGGCGTGATAGGCGATCAGCCCGCCGAGCCCGATCGCGCACCAGAGCCCGAGCACCAGCGTCCAGTAGAACAGCCCGCCGAGGAAGGACCGGCCGCGCCGTCCGCGCCGGCGGCCTCCGCCCCCGCCGCTGCGCTTGTCGCGACGCGGCGGCTGGCGTGCCTCGCTGCGGGGCGGGGCGCGATGGCCCCTGACAGGGCGGTCGTCGTCGGAAAGGCGCATGTCGAAGTCGTCGCGGCTTCCGCCCCGCCCTGATTCGAAGGAGGGCTCACGCCGCTCGGCCCGTTTCGTCCGGTCGTTCATCCTGCCCCGTCACGCCGAAGGCCGCCGGAGGTTACGGCCGGCCGGATGCTCACACAGGAGTTAAACATGGCGCTTTTAAGGGGTGGTTAAGCCTGCTGCTCCCCGCGCATAGCCTCCTTGTCGCGGCAACGTGAAGATGTTGCGCGAATGCAAGACCGGCCTGGCGGCCGCCCTGCCTTGCGGAGCCTGCGACATTCCGCCATCACCTCGGCAAAAATCGCGAGGGAAACGCCGGGACAACCCCCATCCTGGCCGGGGACTCAGGGTCCTGCCGGCGAACTGCCTCAGAGAGAGACATCCATGCTCGCATCAGCCCAGCGCTTCCAGCCCTACGCCCTTGCACTTCTGCGGATCTTCACCTCCCTCAGCTTCATCTCCCATGGCACGCAGAAGCTGCTCGCCTTCCCGGCCGCACCGTCCTGGGGCATGCCGGCCGCCTTCTCCCTGCCCTGGACCGCGGGCGTGCTGGAGATCGTCGGCGGCGCGCTGGTGCTGATCGGCTTCCTGACCCGTCCGGCCGCCTTCATCCTGTCGGGCCTGATGGCGGTGGCCTACTGGATGGCCCATGGCTCGAAGGGCTTCTATCCGATCCTGAACGGCGGCGAGGCGGCCATGCTGTTCTGCTTCATCTTCCTCTACATTTTCACCGCCGGCCCCGGCGCCTTCAGCGTCGACGGCGCGCGCCGCGGCTGATCGGGCCTGCGAACAGAAAAGGCCCGCCTTCCGGAAGGAGGGCGGGCCTTTTCCGTTGGAGACGGAGCGCAGCTCAGACGGCGCCGGCGATCCAGCGCGAGAGGTCGCTCTTGGGCGCGGCGCCGACCTTCTGGGAGGCCAGCTTGCCGTCCTTGAACAGCATCAGGGTCGGGATCGAGCGGATGCCGAACTGGGCCGGGATCGCCTGGTTCTCGTCGACATTCATCTTCACGATCTTGACCTTGCCGTCCATTTCGCCGGCGATCTCCTCGAGTGCCGGGCCGATCATGCGGCAGGGGCCGCACCATTCGGCCCAGAAATCGACGACGACCGGCTCGCTCGACTTGAGGACGTCCGCCTCGAAGCTCGCATCGGTGACTTTGCTCGTGGCCATGGCGTTTCGCCTTTCAAAGAGGGGTGGCGGGAGCGCCGCCTTCGTTGGGCAAGCTAGGAACGCGCCCCCTCGGGGTCAAGGCGCCGCCGCCGCAGGGGCAGCCCTGTCCACGGATCATGCCGCCGCCTCATGAGCCGGCGGAAACCAGGCTCGCCCCGACATTGATGGCCAGCGCCAGGATGCTGGTGTTGAAGACGAAGGCCAGGATCGAGTGCACCAGAACGAGCCCGCGCGCAGCCCGCGTCGTCACGGCGACGTCCGAGGTCTGCGAGGTGCAGCCGATCGTGTAGGCGAAATACAGGAAATCGACATAGTCGGGGTCGCGCTCGCCCGGAAAATCGAGGCAGGGCCCGTCCTCGCCGGCATAGTAGGCGCCGGCATAGTGCAGCGTGAAGAAGGCGTGCAGCAGCGTCCAGGAGCACAGGATCGTGATGCCGCCGAGTGCCAGATGCAGCCCGCGCTCGCCCGGTGGCAGGCCGCCGATCCCTGCGAGCTGCAAGCCGATCGCCGCGATGCTGGCCGTCGCCGCCAGGCAGGCGATGACCAGAATGGCTGCCCCGCCCTCGTCCTGCCGCGCGGCGCGGGCGCGGATCTGGGGAACGGTCTCGTTCAGCAGCGTCGCCGCGAGCATGGCGAGATAGAGCATAGACCCCGCATCCCAGGCGATCAGCAGCCTCGTGGTCCAGCTCCAGCCCGAGGGCAGGGCCAGCGCGAGGCCGGCCATCGCCGCGAGGGCCAGGAACAGCCGTGGGCGGACGCGAAGGGCGCGCGGGACCAGTCTCATGCCGCGTCCATCCCCTTTGCGCCGAGCTGCGCGAGCAGCGTGTCGAGCACGGCGGTCTCGGGCTCCAGCCGCGTCAGCGTCGCGGTGTAGACGAGCAGCGCGCGCACCCGCCGGCCGGGATAGATCTGCCCGACCAGCGCCCGGTAGAGGGCGAGCTGCGCCAGTGTGGTCGGCGCGATGGCGGCGAGGTCGCGTGGCGGCCGGGCGGTCGTCTTGAAATCGGCGATGATGACCTCGTCCGGCAGGATCGCGAGCCGGTCGATCTGTCCCGAGACGGGCCGCCTCTCGCCCGCCCCCCAGGCGAGAAGGCCGGTGATCGGCACCTCGGCGAGCGAGCCGGGCCCGAAGAGCGCGGCGAGCGCGGGATCGGTCAGTAGAGCCAGCGCCTCCGTGATGATCGCCCCGCGCCGCGGTTGCGGCAATGCGGCGCCGCGGGAGATGGCCAGCGCCGCCGCCACCGCCTCGCGCCGCTCGGGCGCGATGTCCGGCAGCATCTGCAGCAGGAGATGGGCGAAGCGCCCGGCCGCGGCGGCCTCCGCCAGGAAGGGCCCGTCGACCGGCCGCTCGGGCGCATCCGCGGCGGTGAGCGCGCTCGAAGGCTTCAACGGAGGCGCGGGCTCGGCCTCCCGCGGCGGCGGGCGCGACAGCCAGTCGGGCGCGGGCTCGGGCGTCGCAGGGCTCGCGGAGGCCTCCACGGCCACCGGCTGCGGCCGCGAGATCATGAACCGGCGGATCGCGCTCTCGCCCTCGCCGATCTCGACGAGCCCCGGTTCGGAGGCGGCGAGGCCTGCCTCGACCATGGCATACCAGCTCCCGGCCGGGGCCTCGCCCTTGGCCTGCGCGCCGCAGACGATCAGCCGGTTTTCCGCCCGCGTCATCGCGACATAGAGCAGGCGGTGGTGCTCCTCGACCATCTGCTCGACGACGCGGGCCTTGGCCTGTGCCGTCGCCTGCGCATCCTCAGTGCTGGCCGGCGGCCAGATCGGCACCGCCGGCCGCCGCGGCGGCTCGACCGCCAGGATCTTCGGCAGCCGCTTGGCGCCTGGCGGCGGGGCGAGATCGGCGAGGACCACGATCCCCGCCTCCAGCCCCTTGGCGCCATGCACCGTGAGCAACCGAACCGCGTTGGTGCTGGCCATGGCCGGTGCGCGGGTGCCACCGGCCTTGAGCGCCCGCACCAGCGCATACGGCGTGAGGAAACGCCCACCGTCTACCTGCAATGCGGCAGCCAGCAGGGCGCGCAGGTTCGCCACCACACGGGTTCGCAACGCGGCCGGGCTGGCGGCGGCGTAGCGGGCGAACA
>ERZ1034423.86-NODE-86-length-16714-cov-2.174140_pt1 | contig 16714 bp, 16 predicted proteins | sample MGYA00520609_ERZ1034423 | MGnify/ENA primary metagenome ERZ1034423 (study PRJEB33736, sample SAMEA104288487) | Azolla rubra | place: Australia | collected 1985 | study: EMG produced TPA metagenomics assembly of the PRJEB19522 data set (Is there foul play in the leaf... | reverse complement strand
TGCAAGAGCGCGACAGCCTTTATCCCGAAGACATCCATGCCGTATTCCACGAGATCATCGCCCACCGCCTGGTGTTCAACCCCATGTACGAAATGCGGCGCACCGTGCTGGCACGCGAGCTGAGCTCGGCCATCCTCAGGAACGTTGAAGTCGCCGCCAAGGCCTGAGCGGATGGCACACGATCACGAAAAAGCATTTCGCTACCGTATCCCGTGGCGTACCAAAAGCATGCACCTCGGCGACCATCGCGGCACCGAGCGCGGCCTGGGCTTTGAGTACCGCGGCAATCTGCCGTTTGTCGAATACCCGGATGCGCGGCGCATGGATTTCCGGCAATCGGTACGCGACCCGTTTGAACAGGTGCAGGTCAAGCTGTTCAACCAGGACAACACCACCCCAGTATATGCTGTGTGCGACTTATCCAGCTCCATGCAATACGGGGCCAGCCCGCGCAAGCTCGATAGCGCGATTGCGGTGGCAGAAAGCGTGGCGTATTCCGCCTGGCAGGCAGGCGATGTTTTCAGCCTGGTGAGTTACCACGATCAGGTGGACGAAGCCTACAGCCAGCCGCTGTCGCATCATCTTGCCTCTTCGCTAGACCTCTTGGCCGAACTGCGCCAGTTCCGCCGCATGCAGATCGGCGCCCGCGGCGTGCTTGAGGTCTCGCAATATCTCAGTCAGCAACGCGGGCTAGTGTTCTGGATCTCTGACTTTCATATGCCGCTGCACCTGATTGAAGAGACGCTTAACTCGTTATCGCGCCATCAGGTGGTGCCAGTGGTGCTTTGGGATGAGGCCGAGTTCAGCAAGCTACCCAAATTCGGCATCGGCAATATGCTGGACCCGGAAACCGGGGCCATGCGCACCATCTTCTTTCGCGACTATGTGCGCAAGCAGTTCATGGCGGCCTTTGCGCAGCGCAAAACCGCGCTGGAGCAGCTGTTTCTCCAGTTCGACAGCCAACCGCTTTTTCTCTCTGAAAGCTTTACGCCGGATGTCATGACCCGGTACTTTGACCAATACGTGAGCTTATGAAAAATCGCCTTTTTGTTTCCCTGCTACGCGGCCTCATGCTACTGACGCTGGCAATCCCCATGTGGGCGTTCGCTTCGGCGCCTACCCCCGTCAATGCAAGTGACGTCCGCATCCAGAACCCCTCGCGCAACGTCGCTCTGCAGATAGGGGATGTACTCACCCGTACCGTCTCCGTGGATTTACCCTCAGGCTTTCGCATCGCCAAAAGCGCGTTGCCGCAAAAAGGCAGCCAGAACCAAGGCATAGAGCTGGTGGACATCGCGCTAGATGAAAAGTCCGCCGGCAAAGCCACGCATTACACGCTGACCCTGCGCTACCAGATTTTTGCCCACCGGAAGCAAGCCAGCGTACTGCAGCTGCCGGAAGAAACCATTGCCGCTACGGGCGACAAGCAGGCACTTACCATCACCGTGCCCGCCTGGCGTTTCTGGCTTTCGCCGCTGGCAGCCAGCACCATGGCCACCGCCAAGGCCAATGTCATGCCAGAGCTGGCGCCTGCCGCCATCGACACGCATGAGCACAAACTCCGCCTGTATGCCTGCCTGGCACTGCTGGCGGCAGGGTTGCTGGGCTTGCTTTACATCAACGCCGAGCGCGCCTGGTTGCCTCTCATGGGCGGGCCATTTGCCAGGGCCTATCGCCGCCTGAAACGCCTGCCAGCGAGCGCTACGCAACCAGCTTACCTGCTGCTGCATCAGGCATTCAACCGCACCTACGGCAGCAGCCTGTTTGCGGCGGACATTCCCGATTTCATCGCCCGCCACCCGCGTTTTGCGTCCTTGCAGGCGGAGATCAGTGCTTTCTTCGCGGCATCGTCTGCCAGCCTGTTCGCCGGAGCGTCAACTGCCAGCGGGGATAGCACCAAAGCGCAGTTGCTTACGCTGTGCCGCCAACTGCGCGACTGCGAACGGAGGGCAAGATGACCTTCTTGCATCCCTGGAGCCTGCTGCTGTTGCCATTGGCCCTGGTTCCGTTCTGGCTGAAAAGCAGCCAGGGACAAATGTATTCCTGGCTGGAGATCGCCCCCAAGGATACCTTGTCGGATATCGTCGACTTCGCCATCAAGGCGGTGACTGCCTTGTTGATCGTCTGCATCATTCTGGCGATTGCCGCTCCGCAAGGCTCTGAGCGGCAGGTGGTGCGGGTGGGCAAGGGCGCGCAGACGGTGCTGGTGATAGACCGTAGCGTCAGCATGGATCACCCCTTTGCTGGCGATTCCACCAGCGGCCGTGTTGCTGAAATCAAATCCGCCGCCGCTCGCCGCCTGATCACTGGCTTTATTGATGCGCGGCCAGACGACATGATGGGGGTGGTAGCGTTTACCAACTCCGCCTTGTATGGCAGCAAGATCACCGCCAATCGCCAGGCGATTCATGCTGCCATTGCCGCCGCCACCAGCGCCGGAATCAACCAGACCAACATCGGCGCCGGTCTGACCGAGGCCGTGGCTCTGTTTGACAATATCCAGAGCTCGGGCTCGCGCGCCATCATTCTGCTGTCGGATGGTGCTGGCAAACTCAGCCCCCGCATCAAGAATAAAATTCGCGAACAAATGACAGCGCGCGGGCTTAATCTCTACTGGATCGTGCTGCGCGAGCCGGACGACATCAGCATTTTTTCATCGGACCGCACCTTCGAAGAAGGCAATGAGCCACCCGCCATCGCGCTCGATCTTTTCTTCAAATCGCTGAAAATCAAATACAAGGCCTACGAGGCGCACAACCCCACCACCTTGCAATCGGCGATTCAGGATATTGATGCCCGTGAAAAAAACATCATCCAGTATTCGGTCACCATCGCCGGACGTGATTACTCCCGTCTCTTTATTCTGGTAGCGCTGGCCCTGGGGCTGGTTCTGCTGATTACCCAACATCTGAGGGCTCCCGCATGGCAATCGGCTTGAAAACAAAAAACGCACTGTTATCCGTGCTGGTGCTGACCGGCCTGGTCGGTGGTGCTTATGAAGGCATGCAGCTGTGGCAGATCGAACGCTTCAATACCGCGCTGAAGCAGAATGCCGCACTGCCTGCCGACCAGTATCCGCTAACGGAAAAATTTGCCGCCGCCTATCGTCAGGGCACTGCCGGCGAGTACAAGCATGCCATCCAGACTTATGGTCAACTGCTGGAAATGACGCCCGATAACGCGATGCAAGCCAGTGTGCATTACAACGTAGGCAATAATCTGCTGCGCTTCGGCCTGAGCAGGCGCGTAAACGACGACGGTAGCCTGATCGAAGATGCGCGCTACGCGCTGATGCAGGCCCGCGCCTCTTATGAGCAGGCGCTACGGCTGGACCCCACGCTGCTGCCTGCCCGCTTCAATCTGGATCTCCTGCTCTCCATCCTGCCCGCCAAACTGCAGCAGTCTGAAAAAGAGCAATCCGGCGTTCAGCTCAGCAATCTGCCCATAGGCTTGCCATGATGCGTCTGATCCATGGCCTGAAAACCTACTATGCCACCGTGCTGTATGTGCTGGCGTTGGCCCTCATGCTGCTCGCGCTATTCAAGCCACAGATTCAGCTCAAGCAGGATGTGCATAATTACTTACTGATTGCCGATGTCTCGCAAAGCATGAACGCGGAAGATGCCATGCTGGCGGGCAAACCGGTCAGCCGCATGGTTTATACCCGACATCTCATGAAGCGCATCGTGGAAACATCGCCCTGTGGCACCTACTTCAGTGTGGGGGTGTTTGCCGCAGAGAATGTAGGCCTGCTCTTCATGCCGCTGGAAGTATGCGCAAACTACGACATCATTACCGACACCATCAACCACCTCGACTGGCGCATGGCATGGCGCGGCAACAGCCGCCTGAGTTTTGGTGTGAAGTCCGGTGAAACCGTACTGGATTCGCTCAATGCCCCGGCGCAGCTGGTGTTCTTCACTGATGGCGACGAAGCCCCCAAGGTCAACGCCATCAACAAGCTCGACCTCGGCGCGATGGACGGCAGCCACTGGTTGTTTGTGGGCGTTGGCGGCCATGAGCCGGTGCCGATTCCCCGCTTTAACAGTGATAACAAATGGGTGGGGTTCTGGCCTTCAGACGCCAAGGAGTTTTCCGCCGGTGACCTATAACGACACCTCCAAGGATGAGCCCGACCCCATCGTGGCCTATGCCGAGTTCGACCGCTATCTCTCGCAACTGGAAGACGGCTACCTCAAAGAGCTGGCAGGCGAGATCAAGGCGAAATACATCGAAGGCAAAGATGAAACCGGGTTTTATGAGTATATCCAGCAGCAGAAACCGGCCGCTGTCTTTGTCACCGATTACAACATCCGCTGGCTGTATCTGGGCCTGGCCTTGCTGCTGATTCTGGGCGTGTACGCGCCGGATTTGCTCAAGCTCTGGCAGCGCTATCGCTCGGGTCTACGCCACCAGGCTTCATGATCTTCAGGGGCGGCCCTTTGCCGGCTGCCCCTACCTTATCTCCCCTCAAAATCCTTCCAGGACAATCTTGCCACGCGCCTGCCCGGACTCAAGCAGGGCATGCGCACGCCGCAGATTTTCTGCGTCAATACGTCCAAAATTCTCGGCCACCGTCGTACGCAACACGCCGTTATCCACCAGCGAAGCCACCTCACTCAGGATATGGTGCTGCGCCTGCATATCCGCCGTGGCGAACAGCGCACGGGTAAACATCAGCTCCCAATGCAGCGACACGCTCTTGCGCTTGAGCTTGATCACATCCAGCGGCGTGGCCGGGTCATCAATCAGCCCGAACTTGCCTTGCGGCGCGATCACCTCGGCGATCTGTTCAAAATAGCTATCGGTATGGGTCAGGCAGACCACATACTCCGGGGCAGGCTGGCCGATCGCGGCGAGCTGTGCTGCCAGCGGCGCATGATGGTCGATCACATGATGCGCCCCGAGCTGGCGTATCCAGGCCTGGCTTTCGGGGCGGGACGCCGTCGCAATCACCGTCAGCCCCGTCAGGCGCCGCGCCAGCTGCACCAGAATAGACCCCACACCGCCCGCCGCGCCTATCACTAGCAGCGATTTACCATATGCTTGACCACCGCGTTCTATGCCCAGGCGATCGAACAATAGCTCCCAGGCCGTGATACTGGTCAGTGGCAAGGAAGCCGCTGCCGCAAAATCCAGCGTCGCCGGCATATGGCCAACGATGCGCTCATCTACCAGTTGCAGCTCGCTATTGCTACCGGGCCGGTTGATCGTCCCGGCATACCAGACGCGGTCACCCGGCTTGAACATATGCACATCCGGCCCCACGGCACGCACAACACCAGCGGCATCCCAGCCAAGCACCTTCCACTCGCCGGCAGCCGGCTGCTGTCCGCGGCGTATCTTGGTATCCACCGGATTCACCGCCACCGCCTTTACCTCGACCAGGAGATCGCGACCGCTGGCGACAGGGTCAGGCAATGTCACATCCACCAGGGATGCTGCTTCCGTGATGGGCAGGGAATGCTGATAGGCAATGGCTTTCATGGTGTTCTCTTTCTTTAAAATGAAATAACGATGCCAGTTTCATTGATTTGATCTGATTGATAAACTAGCCATCATTTGTTTCAGTTTCAACATTATTTTGAATATTAAAAACCTGGCAGATCTGGAGCTCTTTATCGCCACTGCGCAATGCGGCAGCTTGTCCGCCGCCGCGCGTCAGCTGGAGATTTCACCCGCCGTCGCCAGTGCAGGATTGAAACGCCTGGAAAGCAATCTCGGCGTGTTGCTGTTTGTGCGCACCACGCGCAGCCTGCGGCTCACGGCAGAAGGTGAGCGCCTGCTAGCACGCAGCCAGCCACTGTTGCAGGAGCTAAGCGATCTCACCGAAGAATTGCTGGCGGGGCACAGCCTGATACGGGGCGAGCTCAGCCTGTCGCTGCCGTCTGATTTGGGACGCAATGTCATACTGCCCTGGCTGGATGAGTTTCAGGAGCAGCACCCGGCGCTCAAGCTGCGTGTGCAATTATCGGACCGCATTACCGATGTCATGCGCGAGCCGGTGGATGTCGCCATACGCTATGGACAACCGCCTGACTCCAGCCAGGTGGCGCTACCCTTAGTCACTGAGAACCAGCGTGTGCTATGTGCGGCGCCGCAGTATCTGGCCCGCCATGGCATGCCCAACCACCCATCTGAGCTCTCGGCGCATAACTGCCTGTGTTTCCGGGTTGGGGACGCGCTCTACAACCGCTGGCGCTTTACACGGGATGGGGACGTGGTGGAGATAGAAGTCCGTGGCAATCGCTCCGCGGATGATGCCGATGCGGTGCGCCACTGGACGGTGGCTGGCCATGGCATCTGCTATCGGTCCTGGCTTGATGTCGGGCGCGATGTCATGGCCGGGCTGCTCACAGTTATCTGTCCCTCATGGCAGGGAGAATCCTTGCCCCTGAATCTTATCTGCCCTGACCGCCGTCAGCTATCGCCCACCATACGCCTGTTGCGTGAACATCTGCAGCATCGCTTTGAAGCTTATGTGCGCCATGCTGCCGCACACCTTCCGATCTAAAGCTCAGCGGCCCTACCCATTCCGTAGCGTCCTGCCTGCTTAATCCCTTAACCGGCATTAATCCCGCAATTCTGCGGGGCTATGCTGGCGTTTCCTACATTTTCTGCAGTGCAGAGGGTAACCCCTCATACCATAATCCGCATTATTACCGATTATATTCATAAGCTTATCCATTTTAAGCTAAGCCATTGCCTCCCGGCCCTTAACTTGCAAATGCATCATGTTAGGAATTTGTAAGCTTGCGCCGCTACCATCGCGCAACTCCTTTACGCATTTGTTAAATGTTGAGCGGGTTTATGCACAATCGTCGTTTCACTTCCAGGCATCTGCTCATGATGCTGATCGCGGTAGGCCTGCTGATCAAGCTGATCAGCCTGGGCCTTTTTCCCTTGTTTGATTCCACCGAATCGCGCTATGCCGAAATCGGCCGCAAGATGTATGAGCTGAATGACTGGATCACGCCCTGGTATGACTACGGCGTTCCCTTCTGGGCCAAGCCGCCACTGGCATTCTGGCTCACCGCCGCCAGCTATCATGTCTTCGGGGTCAATGCCTTTGCCGCACGCGTGCCTCACTTTCTGCTCGGCGTCGCTATTCTCTGGGTGATCTGGGGTTGGCTGGGTCCGCGTCGCCCGGCTGAACGCTTGTATGCCTGCGTGATACTCAGCGTATCGGTACTATTCTTCATTTCCATGGGCGCTGTCATGACCGATATGGCACTGGCGCTGAGCTGCATACTGATGATGCGCGGCTTCTGGTTGGGCATGCACGGTAGCGAGCAGCGCCGCGCCAAAGAGCGCTGGTGGCTATTCGTAGGCGCAGGCTTGGGCCTGCTGGCCAAAGGCCCCATCGCCTGCATCCTCAGTGGCGTACCTATCGTGTTGTGGTGTCTGCTGGCAGGGCGCCTGCAAGAAGCCTTGCGCAGTTTTCCCTGGGTGCGAGGCACACTGCTGGCACTCGCCATGGCGCTACCCTGGTATATCGCCGCCGAGCTGAAAACCCCGGGATTTATTGATTATTTTATTGTGGGTGAACACTGGCATCGCTTTCTCACCCCGCACTGGCAGGGCGACCGCTATGGCCATGCCCACGCCTTTCCGCATGGGGCCATCTGGCTCTTTATCCTGATCGGCACACTGCCATGGTCTTTGCTGCTGCCATTGTTTATCGGCTGGAAAAAACCACTGGCGCTGTTTGAACTCCGCCACCCTGCGCGTCTGCGGCAGTGGTATTTCCTGATCTGGGGCTTGAGCCCGGGGATTTTCTTCACCGCCGCCGCCAACATCATCTGGACCTATGCGCTACCTGGCCTGGCTGGGCTCGCCCTGCTGGCCGGCAGCTGGTTGGCGCGCCGGGGACCCGCACGGCGGGTGGTGCCGGTGCTGGCCGCCGGTATGCTGATCGTGGTGCTGGGATGGTCAGGCTTTCTGATTCGCGATTATCGGGACGGCTGGGGCAGCCTCAGCACTACGCGTGATCTGGTATGGCAATACCAGCGTGAAAAACAGCCGGGGGAACCCCTGATCGGCTACCCCTTCCTGGATTATTCCACCGAGTTTTATACCGAAGGCAAAGCCATCAAGGCCGCCACCGAGCCTGAGCTAGAAGCCGCCATGCAACGGGGCCATGCCTATGTCGCCATGCATACAACACCCTATAAAAACCTGCCAGACAGCTTCAAGCAGCGTCTGCATGTAGTGGCCACCCACGGGGATTATTTACTGCTCAAGAATTAAGTTGGAAGGGATGCAAAGGAGGCTTTCGTCCGTTGCATCCTGATCATATCGATTGCGCAGTCTGGCCCGCGTAGCGGCATCTCACCTCTCCAACGCTGCACTAGCCCGTGGCTTCTGCCAGCTGCAGTGTGGAAAGGCTATTGGCCAGCCAGGCGACAAAGTCCTGCTGCGGCAAAGGCCGCGAAATGAAATAGCCTTGCCCCATATCGCAGCCCATATCAGCCAGCAAGTGCAATTGCTGCTCGGTTTCGATGCCTTCGGCAATCACCTGATAACCCAGCTCGTGCGCCATGGTAATGATGGCTTTGCATAAGGCCTGGTTCTTTTTCGAGGTTGTCAGGTTGATAATGAAGGAACGATCAATCTTGAGGTAATCGATCTCATAGGAGCTGAGGTAAGAGAGGGAAGAGTATCCAGTCCCGAAATCATCCAGCGAGATACTCATGCCGCTGTCGCGAATTTTCTTGATGCGTGCATGGACGTCCTGGCTCTGCTGCAACAGCAGACCTTCGGTAATTTCCACGGAAATGGCTTTGCCCGGCAAGTCCAGGTTGGTCAGAAAAGCTGACCAATCGAGCTTGCCCACCGTCAGAAACTGGATGGGCGATTTATTGACGCTGATCTGGAAATCCGGCGCATAGCTTGCGCGCAAGGCTTTGGCAAACACGGCTGCTTCCTTGAACACCCAGTCGCCAATGGCATTGATCAAGCCGGTGGACTCAGCCAGCGGGATAAACTCGGCCGGGCTGACATATCCGCGCTCCGGATGTTTCCAGCGCACCAGCGCCTCCGCCTTGACGGTCTCGCGCGTATCCAGTCGAAATATGGGCTGGTAAAACACCTCAAATGCCTGCTCCTCAACGGCGAACCGCAACTCCGTGGTGAGCTTGGAACGTTTCAGCGCCTCTTCCTCCAGCTCATGGGAGTAAAAAGCATATTGGCCGCGCGCCGTGCTCTTGGCGAGATAGAGTGCCTGATCGGCATATTTCATCAACACATTGGGCGAGAGCGTATGCTGCGGATACAAGGCGATGCCGATACTGGCCGCGCAAAACACCACTTCCGACAGCAGTTCGTAGCTCTGGCCTAGCACTTTCAACACATTGGTCGCCGTGTTCTCCAGCTCCGCCACGCTCGCCGCCGTGGTGACGATAATGAACTCATCCCCGCCTTCGCGCGCCACGATATCTGCCGGCAACACGGCCGCCTGAATGCGGCTGGCGGCTTCCATCAGCAGCATATCGCCATAGATATGCCCCAAGGCATCGTTAACATCCTTGAAGTTATCCAGGTCGACGATCATCAGCGCGACCATATTATCGGCCCCATGATCGCCATGGATGCGCTCGCTCAATAGCTGATTCAGCAAATGTTTGTTAGGCAGGCCGGTCAGGGCATCAAAATTGGCCTGCTGCCAGATCAGGCGTTCGCTTTGCTTGCGGGCGGTGATGTCGGTATTGGTGCCTATCATGCGCGGACCTTCATGGTCATTGCCCGCCATGATCATGCCTTTCGACAATATCCAGCACCATTCACCACTCTTGGTCAGCAAGCGGTACTCGCATATCAGGCTTTGCGCCTGCCCGCTTTTCACGGCATCAATCTGGCTCTGAAAATGGGCAAGGTCGACCGGATGCACGCGGGAAACCCACTCCTGACAATCATCGCCAATGTCCTGCTCATCATAGCCCAGCATGGTTTTCCATTGCGGGCTGAAGGTAACGCGGTTGCTGGTGAGATCCCAATCCCATACACCATGACCGGCACCATCCAGGGCAAATTTCCAGCGGGCATTGCTCGCTGCCAACGCCAGGTTTTGCTGCACCAGCATCAACCAGCGCGAAGCGGCTTCTGCCATCGCCTGCAGGCTTAAGCGCTGGGCTGCGGTCAGCGTTACCGGTTTGACATGCACCAGGAACAGCCAGCCCAGGCAGGCATCATCGGCGTCTTTGAGATGGCTGGCCGCAAAAAACCGGATAGGCGGAGTTTGGGCTGCGCATACAGCAGCAAGCGCCGGCGCAAGCAGGGTATCTTCCACCAGCAGATGTTCCGGGACCTGTCCGGCCAGCTGGCAAAAGAGCGATGCCTGCTCACGCAAAGGGAAGTCCATGGGCGTGGTGGCATGCACCACCACCTGGCCCTGCGCAGTCACCAGCATCGCCGCCATTCCCTCGAATTCCAGGCAAAGCGCGGCCAGCAGGCAACTCATGCCTTGCTCCAGTGGCGTCGGTGCTTCGATCCTGGTGGTGGCAACTATCATGCTGGCGAATATCGCTCTTAAGGTTGGTTAATGGGGCTTATCAACGGTGCATCGCCCCGTAGTTCTGAATCTCGGTGGCCATCGCATCCAGCGATATGCTTTTATTGACGCCGCCCAGCTTCACGGCTTCCTTCGGCATACCATACACCACACAGCTGCGCTCATCCTGAGCCACGGTGCTGGCGCCGACATCATGCATTTCTTTCATGCCTTGCGCGCCATCATCGCCCATGCCGGTCATGATGATGCCAAGGGCATTTTTGCCGGCCGATTGTGCTACCGAACGAAACAGCACATTCACCGATGGTTTGTGCCGGCTCACCGGCGGGCCATCAATCACATCAACAAAATACTGGGCGCCGCTGCGCTTCAGCACCATATGTTTGCCGCCCGGCGCAATCAACGCGCGCCCCATGACCACGCGATCGCCTTTGGCAGCTTCTTTCACCTCAATGGCACACAGCTGGTTGAGACGGGCTGCAAACGCAGCGGTAAAGTTTTCCGGCATGTGCTGCACGATGACAATACCGGGGCATACGCGTGGCAGCGCGGTCAACACACGCTCCAAGGCCTGGGTGCCACCGGTGGATGTACCGATGGCCACAATTTTCTCCGTGGTCTGCGCCATGGCGGCAGGCTTGGGCGCCAGTACCGCATCGGCCGTCAGTTTGGCCGGTGTTTTCAGCGTCGGCTGGGGATCATGATGCAGAATCTTGCGCACATTGGCCTTGGCCGCCGCCTTGATATGCTGCACCAGATCGTCTGCCGATTCGGTCATGAAGGATTTCAACCCGGCCTTGGGCTTGGTAATAATGCTCACCGCCCCGGCGGCAAGCGCCTCCATGGTAGTTTCGGCGCCTTTTTCCGTCAGTGTCGAACAGATGATCACCGGCGTGGGGCGCTGCGACATGATCTTTCTCAAAAAGGTAATGCCATCCATGCGCGGCATTTCCACATCCAGAATGATCACGTCCGGCCACTCTTTCTGCATTTTTTCAATGGCAAAAATAGGGTCGGAAGCCGCCCCGATGATCTCCACCTCTTTGGAAGCCTCCAGGTAGCTAGTCAGCACCTGCCGAACTACCGCGGAATCATCCACAATCATGACTTTGATTTTATTCATTATTCAATCCTGCTTAAGGATATATCCCTACATTTTCACATGCCGCATCCAGACGTGCCCGCTCCACACGTCGAACGAAATATTCCGGTGGCCGGAGCCGCCGAGATGGCTGGCCTTGCAGCGAAACCCATGCTTTTTGAGTATGCTTTCCACCGCCTGTATATTCTTGCAGCCTATGGTCTTGCTGAACTCCTTGGCGGTTTTGGGAAACATATTGCCGCCGCCAAAGATCTTGACATGGTACTGCTTATCAAACGCCTTGAATTTCTTCATCTCTTCAAACATCATCATGATCGCATCATCGGCATAGCGGCCATCCATCGTGTGCAGCACTGGCGCATCATGCTTAGCGTCATGCCGCCCAGCAGTTTTTCCGGGTGCCAGAACACAACCGAGACACACGACCCCAGCACTGTGCGAATGCGTGTATGACGATCGCCAAAATACAGCTCACCCGGCTGCAGAAAGATATCAATAACAAAAGGCGGTTTTTCCGGCTTTACCACCATCCTCATAAGGGCCTTTGATAAATTGAGGGTTGCACAATCTGAAACTTTTCGCTGATGCCGTTCAGGCTTTCCGAATGACTGATGAACAGATAACCACCTGGCTTCAGCAGGCTATACATGCGATCCAGCAAGGCACGCTTGGTATCGTTATCAAAATAGATCATCACATTACGCAGAAATATCATGTCGAGCTCTCCCAGTTTGGGTAGGGGATGCATCAGGTTGATATGCTGAAACCGCATCTGGCGACGCAATTCTTTTGAAATCAGCACCACACCATCCTGACTGCCTGTCCCTTTCAGACAATATTTCAGCAGGTAGTTTCGGGGAATATCTTCAATCACATCCTGCGGATAGCGGCCGCGGGTTGCTGTTTCCAGCACGCGCGTGCTGACATCCGAGGCAATAATCTCCCATAGTTTGCTCTGCAAATGCTCCGCCAGCACCATCGCCAGGGTATACGGTTCCTCACCACTGGAGCAGGCGGCACTCCACACGCGGAACACCTTGGTGCGGTTGTGCTGCGGCAGCACCTTGTCACGGATGAAATCGAAGTGCTTGGGTTCACGGAAAAAATAGGTCTCGTTGGTGGTCAGAAAATCCACCACCACCTGCTGCTCCGCCTCATTGCCCTTCTGGTGGATAAATTCGTAATACTGCTTGAAGGTATTGAAGTTGTAATATTTGAGCCGTTTGGCCAGACGACCGCTCACCAGCGACTGCTTGTTATCGCTGAGACTGATACCGACTTGCCCGTATATAAACTTCTTGAACAGCTGAAACTCGGGCTGTGTAATGGAGCGTATATCCATCATGACCTCTACTTGAGCAAGCATGGCCGGGCATCAAGCCCGGCCAACCCGGTAAGACTTAATTCAACATCCTCGCTGCCACGTCATATGTCATGGCTTGCATGATGTCACTGCTAAAACTTCACGAAATCGGCATCCTCAGCCTCATCAAATGTAAATGAGGATTCCGTGCTGGCCGCTCTTTTAACCAGAGTGGGTTTAGTCACCTTTTTGACGGCAGCACGGCTTGCGCTATCAGGCTGTCCAATATTGAAAAAGCCGATGAGCTCCTGCAATTGCTCGGCCTGACCACTCATTTCTTCCGCCGTGGCAGCCAGTTCTTCACTGCCGCTGGCATTCTGCTGCGTGATCTGGCTCATCTGGTTCATCGCCACATTGATCTGCGCGGCACCACTGCTTTGCTCCTGGCTGGCGGCGGTGATTTCCTGCACCAGATCACTGGTCTTGTTGATGTTAGGCACCATTTCTTCCAGCAGCTTGCCGGCTTTTTCCGCGGTTCCCACACTGTTGGAAGCGAGCTCACCGATTTCCTGCGCGGCCACCTGGCTACGCTCGGCCAGCTTGCGCACCTCTGCGGCTACCACGGCAAAACCCTTGCCATGCTCACCAGCACGCGCGGCTTCAATCGCAGCGTTCAAGGCCAGCAGGTTGGTCTGGTAAGCAATGTCATCGATGATGCTGATCTTGTTGGCGATGCTCTTCATGGCGGCCACGGTTTGCAACACGGCCGAGCCACCTTCGTTGGCATCAGCAGCGGCCTTGGCCGAGATGCCTTCGGTCACCTTGGCGTTTTCGGTGTTCTGGTTGATGGAAGCGCTCATCTGCTCCACCGAAGCACTGGTTTCTTCTACGCTGGCGGCCTGCTCGTTGGTGGCTTGCGACAGACTTTGTGCAGTGGAGCTCACCTGCTCGGAAGCACTGGCAATACCGTCCGCCGAGTTGCGCACTTCGGCCACCACTTGCGAGATTTTTTCGATGGTGTTGTTCACCGTGTGCTTGAAGTCTTCCAGCTGGCCTTTGTAATGGCCATCCACGGTCTTGGTAAGGTCACCCTTTTCCATGGCCTGCAGGACAACAATCGCTTCATTGAGCGGCACGATAATGTTATCCAGTGTGGTGTTGATGCCCTGCACAATCTTGTTGTATTCGCCCTTGTGCTTGGAGGCATCGGCGCGGTAATCGAGCTTGCCTTCAGAGGCGGCGCCGATCAGCTGTTGGGTATCGGCAGACACGGCCTTAAGGTTGCGACGCACCTGCTCAATGGTTTCGTTGATGAATACCTTCTTGCCGGGCAATTGCTCCATCGGCGCTTCAAAGTTGCCTTCGCCAAATTCCTTGAACACGGCCATGGCTTTCTTGTTCATGGTGATATGACCGCCGACCATATTGTTCACGCCGCCCGCCATGGCCTTGAATTCACCGTCAAACTTCTCGGTGCTCATGGTCACGTCGATATCGCCGGCATCGTGTTCTTTTGACATGTGGTTCATGTCGGCAATAAACCCTTTGAGGTTTTCCAGCATTTTCTTCATCGCACCCTGCAGCTGGCCGATTTCATCCTGACTGGTGACGGCAATATCATTGCTGAGGTCACCGCGGGAAATAGCGTCTGCCACGGCGACTGATTTATTGAGGCCGGTAACCACACCCTTGGTAATGATGAAACCAATCACCACCATCAGCACCAGAATGCTGCCCGCCACGATGTTGGACATGACTTTGGCACTGCTCTTTGCCGCTAGGGCTGCTTCAGCGCTTTTGCTGGCAATCTCGATGTTATATTCCATCTGTGCGATCAGGCTGGTGGCAAACTTTTCGGCATTCGGCACATTTGCATTGAGGGCATCTCGTGCGCCTTCCTGGTTATGCTGGCGCGAGAGTTCAACGGCTTTTTCCAGGCCTGGCAGATAGTCATTCAAAGCCTTGATGTTTTCTTCCAGCATGTCGCGATCTTTGTCGTCGGCGATCATGCCATCCTTCTCGTACTTCTTGAATTCCTTAAGAATAGTATCGCGCGCGTCCTTGATCTTGGTTTCGATCTCGGCCATCTTGGCATCGTCAGTCATCAGGGCATGGCGATACGCTCGGGCACGCAGATAGCCGAAATTTTCGCTAGCGCGACTCAGCGTGACGATACTGGGGATGCTGTTGGTATTGGAGACATTGGTTGCATCAAAAACATAATCCATCCGGTTCTGCCCCAGCCACGCCAGACTGATCAAACCGATCAGCGCCACGATCACTAACAAACTCATTTTTCTTGCAACGGTCATTCTCATTTTCAATCTCCAACCCTGTAAATTTAGATTTATAAAATTCACTCAGAACTATAGTTGCTCACTTAAAAAGTAAGATTCAACACTCCTGATAACGTATGATTCATGCGGTCATCCGTCGAGGTGCGGATGTATTGATTGAGATAACCCCATTCTGTCTTCACGCTGGCAGAAAAATCATGGGATATGCCCAGAAACAACCGGTTTTGATCAAAGCCACTGCGAGCGCCCCAATCCGTATGGTTGGTGTTGAAAAACACCTCATCCCAGGCCACAACACCCCATCCCCCTGACAAAGGATGGGTTACCCGCAGCATTTGCCGCAGGCGGTATCCGGTATCTTCAAACTGCTCCACCCGCCGCTCTTCCAGACGCACGCGGGCAGACACAGCCGTGCTACCAATAGGTTCAAATGCATAAAGCAACTGCTGCCATACGCGGTGCTCATCGCGTATATCGCCATTCACCAGATAATTGCGGATATAGCCATAGCCCAACCAGGCACTAAGTTTGTTGGTTACCTTGTAGTTAATGGCGGGGCGCAGCAGCAGGCTATCAATGTGCTCGGCATTCTCGCGAAAGCGTGGCTGGATTTCCGCATACCAGCGCCAGCCGTTTGCCGGCAGATTGCCCTGCATGGTCAGGTTCAGCCACAAACGGTTGTCTTCATCAGTGCCGGCCAGGGCCTGACCGGCAACTGCCAGCGTCAGGCTCACCAGCAAATAACGCATGGTATGGCGTAATCTCATAGCATCAGGCCTGCACCAGTTCGGCCATTTCATCGACGGACAGCACCTGATTCACATTGAGGATGATCACGAACTTCTGGTCGACCTTGCCCATGCCATCAATAAAATCGGTACGTATCTTGGTACCGAAGGAAGGCACAGGCTCAATCTGGTCAGCGGAGATTTCCAGCACTTCATTCACCGCATCCACCAGCACGCCGATCACCTGCTGCACATCCTCGTGCTGCACCTCAATGATCACGATGCATGTCCTTCTCGAGATAGCCGCCTCGGGCCGGTCAAATCGGGCAGCGAGGTCTATCACCGGCACCACCGATCCACGCAGGTTGATCACCCCGCGGATGAACGAGGGCATCTTGGGCACGATAGTAAGATTGCCGTACTCAATAATCTCCTTGATGCTGAGAATGTTGATCGCGAACACTTCCTCGCCCAGCATGAAGGTCAGGTATTGCTGCTGATCCGCCGCCAGCGGCCCGCTGGCGACCATGCTTTGTCCTCTTGCCACTTCCTGCTTGACCATATCCGTCATGATGGACTCCTCAGAATTTCACAAACTCGGCATCTTCGGAATCATCAAAGTTATTTGATGCACGCGAGACGGGAGCGCTATTCGTTTTAGTCCTGACGGGTTTCTTTGCTGGTGAGGAAGCGCGTTGAAACGAAGCGCCACTGTCCTTGATCACAAAGAAGCTGATCAACTGCTGCAACTGTTCAGCCTGACCGCTCATTTCC
>ERZ1034423.84-NODE-84-length-17160-cov-2.141304_pt1 | contig 17160 bp, 12 predicted proteins | sample MGYA00520609_ERZ1034423 | MGnify/ENA primary metagenome ERZ1034423 (study PRJEB33736, sample SAMEA104288487) | Azolla rubra | place: Australia | collected 1985 | study: EMG produced TPA metagenomics assembly of the PRJEB19522 data set (Is there foul play in the leaf... | reverse complement strand
GCCAACTTCGGCCGGCTGTGCAGCAAGGGTTCCACCCTGCACCTCACGGCCAGCGCGGCAGTCACCACCCAGACCCGGCTGCTGCACCCCATGCAGCGCCTGCGCCGGGGCGACGCGCCGCAGCGCATGGCCTGGGACGCCGCGCTGGATTTGGCCACCACCGAATTTGCCAGCACCATTCTGGCCAACGGGCCAGACTCGGTGGGTTTCTATATCTCCGGCCAGTTGCTGACCGAGGACTACTACGTCTTCAACAAGCTGGCCAAGGGCCTGATCGGCACCAACAATGTCGACACCAATTCACGCCTGTGCATGGCATCCTCCGTCGCCGGCCATCGCCGCGCCTTTGGCGCCGATACCGTGCCGGCCTGTTACGAAGACCTGGAACTGGCCGATCTCGTCGTGCTCGTCGGCTCCAACATGGCCTGGTGCCATCCGGTTCTTTACCAGCGCCTGGCGGCAGCCAAGGCCGCCCGCCCCTCCATGAAAGTGGTCGTGATCGATCCCCGCCGAACGGCCACCTGCGACATCGCCGACCTGCATCTGGCAGTGCGCGCCGATGGCGACATCGCCCTGTTCAACGGCCTACTGACCCATCTGGCCGAGACCGGCGCGATCGACGAAAACTATGTCGCGCAACACACCTCAGGTTTCTCGCAAGCCCTGCTCGCCGCCTCTCACGGCAGCATGGCGGATCTTTCAGAGGCGACCGGTGTCTCCGGCATGCTCATCCGCCAGTTCTTCCGCCTCTTCGCGCAGACGCAGAAGGTTGTCACCTGCTACAGCCAGGGCGTCAACCAGTCTTCATCCGGCACAGACAAGGTCAATGCCATCATCAATTGTCACCTGGCCACGGGCCGGGTGGGCAAGCCGGGGTCCAGCCCGTTTTCCGTGACGGGGCAGCCCAATGCCATGGGCGGGCGCGAAGTTGGCGGCATGGCCAATCTGCTCTCGGCTCATCGCGATCTGCAAAATCCACAGCACCGCGCCGAAGTAGCTGCGCTGTGGGGGGTAGACGATGTGCCGGCGACGCCGGGCAAAACCGCCGTTGAAATGTTCGATGCCCTGAAATCAGGCGAAATCAAGGCAATCTGGATTGCCTGCACCAATCCGGCGCATTCCATGCCGGACCTTAACCAGGTTAGGGCGGCGCTGGACAATGCCGAACTGGTGGTATTGCAGGATGCATATGGCAATACCGATACGAATATCTATGCCGATGTGGTGCTGCCAGCCACCAGCTGGGGGGAGAAAGAAGGCACCGTCACCAACTCGGAGCGGCGCATTACCCATATCATTCCTGCGGTAGCGAAACCCGGCGGCGCCCGCCATGACTGGGAAATCGTCGTCGACTTTGCGCAGCGTCTGGAGCAGCGCCTGGGCAAGACTAGCACCTTGTTCGATTACCCCACGCCGGAGAGAATTTTCAATGAGCACCGCGAATCCACCCGCGGTCGCGATCTGGACATCACTGGCCTCAGCTATGCGCTGCTGGATTCGCAAGGACCTAAGCAGTGGCCGCTTAGCGAGAAGGTGAGCGCTGGCTTACAACGCTTATACAGCGATGGCATTTTCCCCAAACCGGATGGTCGCGCACAATTTCATATCGCGCATTACAAGCCCACAGCCGACAAGACCGATGCCCGGCAACCGCTGCATTTGCTGACTGGTCGCCTGCGTGATCAGTGGCATGGCATGAGCCGCACGGGAACCGTGGCCCAGCTGTTCAACCATGTGGATGAGCCGGTTATTTCACTGAACCAGAACGATATGGAGCGTCGCGGCATCAAGCCCGGCGATCTGGTGAAAGTGAGCAACAAGCGGGGCAGCCTGACGCTACGTGCCCAGCCCTCGGATGAAATCCAGCCTGCGCAGAGTTTTATCCCCATGCACTGGGGCAGCCAATTCATGCATGGCCTGGGCTGCAATGCCCTCATGCCTTCGGCCTTTGATCCAACCTCGCGCCAGCCTGAACTTAAGCACACTGCCGTCAAGCTGGAAAAAATCGAGCTGCCATGGCAAATGACCGTGATGCGCAATTGCCAGGACATGCAGTTATTGGAGCAGATACGCCAGCTGCTGCCGCATTTTGACTATGCCAGCTGCGGCCTGTATGGGCGCGGCAATGGCATGGTGGTGTTGCAGGCGGCACACCATGCGGCGCCAGACAGCGCCGTGATTGATGCGCTCGATCAGCTACTGGGCATGACAGAAGGTGCGCCCATGCTCAACTATCAGGATGCACGGCGCGGCATCAGCAAGCGGATTCTGGTGGAGCCCGACCCCGCCAGCGGCAGCCAGCAAGTGACCGGTGTACGCCTGATCGGCGAAACCCTGGCCGCCGAATGGCTGCGCGAAATCATGACCGAAGGCCAGTTCAGCGATGCCCTGCGGCGCTGGGCGCTGGCGCCATTAAGTGCGCCGCCCACCGGCCAGAGGAGTCGCGGCAAGATCATCTGCAACTGCCTCAATGTGGCAGAAAACGAAATTATTGATACCATACAGATGGGCGCTGATTTCATTACCCTGCAAAACAAACTGAAATGCGGTACGCAATGCGGTTCCTGCGTGCCCGAGCTGAAAAAACTGGTACAACTGCACGGCAGAACAGAACTGCCGCTTAACCATAAGGACAATCCATGAAAGTCATCTATCTCGGCCTGCTGCTGGCCGCCCTCTCGCCTTTTGCTCATGCCGATGGCGAGCCACAGGACATCATCGGCACCACGGACAAAGGCGAGAAGGTAGTGCTGCATCCGAACGGCCGCTGGGAATTCGTGGATACGGCCAAGGCTGCAGAAGCCAAGGAAATCGCCAAGCAATTCCCTGAAAACCAGGGCTGTCCTTCCAATATGCAAGGTGGCTTTTTGGGCTTTGGTCGCTGTATTCCCCAAGGCGATAAGGACTACAACCGTGGCTCCATGAGCGGCAAAGGCCGGTAATCTCATCCTCATACGCCCTTCGGCGCCTCGTGCTGAAGGGCATTACCCTCGCATCGACTGGTGTTTAATGCTGGTCAAGTTAGTCCTCACTCATGGAACGCGCCTGCGTTCCGGCGGCCATCATCAGGCCTTAAAGCAGGTTTGCCTCTCAATCGCTGGCATGGTTCATGCTGGTATTCATGCTCATGGCGGGCCTTGCTGGCCTGCTAACGGATACATCCAGGAACATTCGTCACCCAAGAATTAGTTGTGAAGGATTCGCATGGCCATACGCGTTGCACTGCACCACAAGACCAGCTACACCTTTGACCGCCTGGTTAATCTTTCCCCGCATGAAGTCCGCCTCAAGCCGGCGGCGCATGCCCGTACACCGGTGTTGTCGTATTCGCTGACGGTGAATCCGGAAAAACACTTTATCAACTGGCAGCAGGACCCTTACGGCAATTACATTGCCCGCTTTGTCTTCCCTGAAAAAGTCACCCAGCTGGATTTTACGGTGACCCTGGTGGCCGACATGACGGTCATCAATCCCTTTGATTTTTTCGTGGAAAAATATGCCGAGCAGTTCCCCTTTGCCTATACCGAACAACTGGAATACGAACTAGCTCCCTACCTGAAAGCCGAAGCGGCGGGCCCCAGGCTCGCCAAATGGCTGGACGATACCCGCCACCAACTATTGACGGCCCCCCTCAGCATTGCCAATTTCCTGGTTGCCATCAACCAGCGCCTGCAAGGCGACATAGGCTATCTGGTGCGCATGGAACCCGGCGTGCAGACGCCGGAAGAAACGCTGGAAAAACGTAGTGGATCCTGTCGTGACAGCGCCTGGCTCCTGGTGCAGATTCTGCGTCACCTGGGCCTGGCTGCCCGCTTTGTATCCGGCTACCTGATTCAGCTAACCGCCGATATCAAGGCGCTGGATGGCCCCAGCGGGACTGAAGTGGACTTTACCGACCTGCATGCCTGGACCGAGGTTTATATTCCCGGGGCCGGATGGATAGGCCTGGACCCGACCTCCGGCCTGCTGGCAGGCGAAGGGCATATTCCGCTGGCCTGCACCGCCATGCCGGCCTCGGCAGCGCCGGTGACCGGCTTTTCCGATATTGCCGAGGTCACTTTTCACCACGAAATGAGCGTGACCCGCATCCACGAAGACCCGCGCGTTACCAAACCCTATAGCGAAGAAGACTGGCAAAAGATAAACCAGATCGGCCAGCAGGTAGACCGCGACTTGGTAAAACAGGATGTACGCCTGACCCAGGGCGGCGAGCCTACCTTTGTTTCCATTGATGACATGGATGGCCCCGAGTGGAATACCCAGGCGCATGGCGACAAAAAGCGCGAACTGGCAGGCAAGCTGGCATTGCGCCTGAAAGAACGCTTTACCCAGGGTGGCATGCTGCATTATGGCCAGGGAAAATGGTACCCAGGCGAGCCTTTGCCGCGCTGGGCGATTAATATGTATTGGCGTGCAGATGGCACGCCTATGTGGAATGACCCCACGCTATTCTCCACCGATGGACAATCGGAAAAATACGATGTGCGCGAAGCCGGGCTATTTGCCACCAGCCTGGTAGAAAGCCTGGGCCTGCCTGCCGCCTGCATGTTGGAAGCCTATGAGGATGTCATGCAGCAAGCGGTGCTGGAGCAGCGCCTGCCAGACAATATTGACCCGCTGCAGGCTGATCTGGGCGCCAGCGAGGAACGCAAGCGCCTCGCGCAACTGCTGGAAGTCGGTCTGGGCAAGGTCGCCGGTTATGTGATTCCGCTCAAGCCGGAATCCACGCGCAACACCACCACTTGGCGCACCAGCAAATGGCCGTTGCGCCGCGAGCATCTTTATCTCTTGAGCGGCGACTCGCCCATGGGGCTGCGCCTGCCACTTGCCTCTCTGCCCTGGGTACTGCCGGACGATGTCGAGCCGGAGTTTGCCGTAGACCCGTTTGCCGCCAAGGATGACCTGCCGGCGAAGCCACTGACTCGAAGCAAAGCCGGCAAGGCTAGTCTTAAACCCGAAGCACGCGAAGTCATACATACGGCACTCTGCGTGGAAGTACGCGGCGGCAGGCTACATGTCTTCATGCCGCCCATGACGCGCATTGAAGATTACCTGCCCCTGCTTGCCGCCATCGAAGCCACCGCGGCCAAACATCAACTCAAGCTCTGGCTGGAAGGCTATCCGCCGCCACGCGACCCGCGTATCAAATCGCTCAGCGTCACCCCCGATCCGGGCGTGATCGAAGTGAATATCCATCCGGCATCCAACTGGCAGGAGCTGGTAGATAACGTCACCACGCTCTATGAAGAAGCCCGCCAGACAAGGCTGGGCACCGAGAAATTCATGCTGGATGGCCGCCATACTGGCACAGGCGGCGGCAATCATGCCACCCTCGGCGGCGCTACCCCGGCGGACAGCCCCATGCTGCGCCGGCCGGATGTGCTGAAAAGCCTGATCACTTACTGGCAAAATCACCCGGCCTTGTCGTATCTGTTCTCAGGCACCTTCATCGGCCCCACTAGCCAGGCGCCGCGCGTGGATGAGGCGCGCGACGATAATCTGTATGAACTGGCGATTGCCTTTCAGCAGATGGACAAGGTATTGCCGGATACCAAGGAAAGCGAGCGCCCCTGGCTGGTTGACCGCCTGCTGCGCAATCTGCTGGTGGATCTCACCGGCAATACGCATCGCTCGGAATTTTCCATCGACAAACTCTACTCGCCGGATGGCCCAACAGGCCGTCTGGGTCTGGTGGAATTCCGCGCCTTTGAAATGCCACCACATGCCCGCATGAGCCTGCTGCAGATGTTGCTGCTACGGGCACTGGTGGCGCATTTCTGGCGCAAACCCTATCAGGCCAAGCTGGTGCATTGGGGCACCGAGCTGCATGATCGCTGGATGCTGCCGCATTTCATTGCCCAGGATATCAGCGATGTCGTGGCCGACCTGCGCGCCGCGGGCTATGCCTTTGAAAAGCACTGGTTTGATCCTTTTGTTGAATTCCGTTTCCCGCGGTATGGCACGGTGAATTACCACGGCGTTGAGCTGGAACTGCGTCAGGCCATTGAGCCATGGAATGTGCTGGGCGAGGAAATGAGCGGCGGCGGCACCTCACGCTATGTAGATTCCTCGGTCGAGCGCATGCAGTTGCGCGTGCGCGGCCTCACCGATGGCCGCCACATCGTCACCTGCAATGGCAGACCCCTGCCGCTGCAGGCCACCGGCGTAGCGGGGGAATATGTGGCCGGGGTACGTTTTCGCGCCTGGAGTCCATGGTCGGCCTTGCACCCGACCATTGCCCCGCATGTACCGCTGGTGTTTGATCTGGTGGATACCTGGAGCGGGCGGGCCATCGGTGGTTGTACTTACCACGTCAGCCATCCGGGAGGCCGCAATTACGACAGCTTCCCGGTCAATGCCTTCGAGGCCGAAGCTCGGCGCTTTACCCGCTTCTGGGATCACGGACATACCCCCGGTCCGGTATCGATTGCTGAAGAGCCGCGCAATCCGAAATTCCCGTTTACGCTCGACCTGCGGTGGCAAGCTGTTTAATATTGCGCCATGCTGTCTTCGATCCTCAACGAATACCCGTTTGCGGCGAACTCCCATAACGAGTTGCTGCAATCGCCCGGAACGCCGCGCCCTCACTGGCAGCCACTGATCGATTCGCTAAGTGGCGAAGAGCCCGCCGAGATGCGCATGCGCGTGGAAAACGTGCGTCGACTGGTACACGAAAACGGCCTGACCTATAACGCCTACGCCGACACCCAAGGTGGCCAGCGCCCGTGGGATCTCGACCCCCTGCCCTTTATCCTGCCGCAGGATGAATGGGCGCATATCGAAGCAGCCGTGATCCAGCGCGCCACCATTCTCAATACCGTGCTGCGCGACATCTACGGCGAACAGACCCTGATGGCGCAAGGCATGCTGCCGCCGGCGCTGATACACGGCAATGCCGGATTCCTGCGCCCCTGCCATGGCATTCCGCAGCCGGATGGCGTAGCCCTGCACATGTATGCAGTTGACCTCGCCCGCTCGGCCGATGGCCGCTGGTGGGTCGTGTCAGACCGCACGCAAGCACCAGCTGGCACCGGCTATGCACTGGAAAACCGCATGGTGATTTCCAGCGTATTTCCAGACCTGTTTCGCGACCTTAACATTCAGCGCCTGAGCGGATTTTTTGCCAGCCTGCGCGATAGCCTGGCGCACTGGGGGCGCGAATGTGCCTACCGGCAATCGCAGGCCAATCCCCATATCGCACCGCTGCGTCCCAGCGAGCAGCCGCTCACCGTGATCCTGACGGCGGGACCTTTCAATGAAACGTATCACGAGCAATCCTACCTGGCGGGCTACCTGGGTTTCCCATTGGTACAGGGCAATGACCTGACCGTACGCGAAGGCGTGGTCTGGCTGAAAACCCTGGCCGGGCTCAAACCCGTGCATGCCATTCTGCGACGCCTGGATGATATTTACTGTGACCCGCTGGAACTCAATGCCGAATCGCTGCTGGGCATTGCCGGGCTGACCGAAGTGGCGCGACGCGGCCATGTGCTGCTCGCCAACACCCTGGGCAGCAATGTGCTGCAATCCGGCGCGCTGATGGGATTTTTGCCGGCCTTAAGCCAGCACCTACTCAAGCAACCGCTGATGCTGCCGTCGGTTGCCACCTGGTGGTGCGGCGAGCCTCAGGCGCTGGAAACGGTGATTGCCAATCTCGACCGCCTTTTGATCAAGAATGCGTTTCTGCATACCCGCGAGATCATGATTTACGGCCAGGACCTGGATGGCGCCGCGCGCGAAGAGCTGATTGCCCAGCTGCGCGCCAACCCGGAAAACTATCTGGCGCAAGAGCTGGTGAAGGTATCGCAGGCCCCGGTCTGGAACAGCCAGTTGCAGCAGATGCAGGCGCAGTCGGTCGGGCTACGGGTATTTGCCTGTGCCACGCCGAATGGCTATATCGTCATGCCGGGCGGGCTCACGCGCGTGGCCAGCAATGCCAATAAACGTGTGATTACCATGCAGGGCAGCGGCTGCAGCAAGGATACCTGGGTGATCACGCCCGATATCAAACCCAATACTCCCAGCCTGCTGCGCAAAACCACCTCCAGCGCCGGGCTGGTGCATGACAATATCCACCTGTCCAGCCGTGTCATTGAAAACCTGTTCTGGTTTGGCCGTCACTCGGTGCGCAGCTACCATGCCACCCGTCTCTTGCGTACCGCCATCCATTACCTGCTGGATTTTTCGCCCGAGCATCGCGCCGTGGAGTGGCCGACCGTCAAGGCCATGTGCATCTGGTATAACCTGATGCCGCCGGAAGAGGATGAAGCCGGCGAGAGCAACTACCCTCTGTTTGCCGAAGATGAGAATGCTATTGAATGCCTGCTGATCGCGGCCATTTTTGCCGATGACAGCACCAGCCTCGCCAGCCATATCACGCAATTCTTCCAGCTGGCCTTCAGTTTGCGCGAGCGTTTGTCCGGCGATCATTGGCGCCTGATCAACCAGCTGCATCTGCGCTTTGCCCAGCGCGATGCCCAGGCATCGCTGAGCGAGGCGCTGGCGGTGCTGGATGAAACCAATACTTCGCTGGTGACCATCTCCGGCTTTACGCTGGATAGCATGACGCGCGACCAGGGCTGGCGCTTTTTATCGCTGGGGCGGCGCATCGAGCGCCTGCAGTTCCTGTGCATCCTGCTGCAAAAGGCGCTGGCCATGCCGGCCGAAAGCAGCCTGGACTGGCTGCTGGAGCTGACAGACTCCATCGTCACTTACCGCGCACGCTATGCGGCGCAGCCAGAATGGCTGCCGGTGCTTTACCTCTTGCTGATCGATGAAAACAATCCGAATGCGATGATGTTCCAGTTGCGCGGGCTGGTGAAATACCTGACGCAGATATCGTCGACCTATAACGGCGGCGGAGGCGAAGGCCGCATGATGGAGCGTATGGAAAGCCTGCGCGCATTTGATGTGGATGCGTCTTTCCATCACAACAGCCCGGAGCTGATGGCCTGGCTGAGGGACACTTATCAGGCCAGCGTGGATATTTCCACCCAGCTGGGGCATCGCTTTTTCAGCTTCTCCGACACCACGGCCAACTGACCGCCATGCGCTACCACATCCAGCACCAGACCGAATACCAGTACGACTTCGATGTGACGCTGTCGCAGCACATGCTGCACATGACGCCGCGGGTGTTGGCCTGGCAGAACACCCTGGCGCACCAGATCACTATTTCGCCCAACCCCAGCGAAACATCCCAGCGCCTGGATTATTTCGGCAATGCCCGTCTGTATTTTTCCATTTACAGCCCGCACCAGACCTTGTCTGTGGTGTCGGAATCCACCGTCGAGGTGTTACCGCGCCTGTTGCCGGATTCTCTCTCCCAAAGTCCGTCATGGGAATCTGTACGTGAGGCACTGACCCAGCATTACAATACCCACATGGAAGCACAGGCTTTTCTGTTCAGCTCGCCCAAGGCTGGTCGCCATCACACGCTGGCGCAGTATGCCACCCCGAGTTTTGCCCCTGGCCGGCCATTACTGGAAGCGGCCCTGGACCTGACGCAGCGTATCTACCAGGACTTTGAGTTTGACGATCAGGCCACCAGCATTTCTACGCCATTATCCGACGTGCTGGCCGGGCGCCGCGGTGTGTGCCAGGACTTTGCCCATTTGATGATTGCCAGCATGCGTAGCCTGGGGCTGGCCTGCCGCTATGTCAGCGGTTATATCCTCACCACGCCGCCGGAGGGACAGGAGCGTCTGATAGGCGCCGATGCCTCGCATGCCTGGGCTTCGGTGTACTGTCCGGATATCGGCTGGGTCGATTTTGACCCGACCAACAATTGCCTGGTGCAGACCGATCACATCACCGTCGCCTGGGGGCGGGATTTCAGCGATATTTCCCCCATGCGCGGCGTGGTGTTGGGCGGGGGGGCACAGCAGCTGGATGTCAGCGTCACCGTCACCCCCATAACCGAGAATTAAACTCTGGCGCCAAAGCGCCCTCTTAAAGCAGGCCGCGTTCTGCAAACGACAGGGTGACGTTGCCTGCCACCACAAAATGATCCAGCACACGCACATCCACCAGATCCAGCGCCGTTTTCAGTTGTGCCGTGATCATTTCGTCCGCGCGGCTGGGCTCGGCGACACCCGAGGGATGGTTGTGCGCAAGAATGACCGCGCCCGCGTTGTAATGCAGGGCACGTTTGACGATTTCGCGCGGATGCACGCCGGTCTGGGTCAAGGTGCCGGCAAACAGCTCCTCGCATGCCAGCACCCGGTTTTGCGCATCCAGAAACATCACCAGAAACACTTCGCGCGGCAAGCCTCCCAGCTTCAGACTGAGAAAATCACGCACTTGCTGCGGAGAGTTCATGACATCGCGGGCGCGCATTTCCTCGGTCAATGCCCGCCGACTCATCTCGAAGATGGCCTGCAGCTGCACGTATTTGCTGCTACCCATACCTTTGATCATAGAAATTTGCTGCTGACTGGCAGCAAAAATACCATTCAGGCTGCCAAACACCTGCAATAGCTCGCGCGCCAGATCAACGGCACTTTTGCCGACTACGCCCACCCGCAGGAAAATCGCCAGTAATTCGGCATCGGATAATGCGCCACTGCCCTGCGTCAGCAGCTTTTCGCGCGGACGCTCCCCTTCCGGCCAATCAATAATTGCCATACGTTATGTTTCCTCATGGTTGCCATCCGATTTCCCTGGCTGTGAGGTCCCCCACCAACGTCTGTGACAAATTTGCCGGTATATGCGCGCCATGCTGGCTATCGGGTATGCGTCCCGCCATCAGCTCAGCAAAGCGTTGCGGATACAAGGGCTGCCGGTCCGGCTCGGCGTATCCCTCTGGATAATGCGGTTGCGTGCTTGTCAGGTCATATTTATCGCGGGCACCCACGGTATGCAGCAACTCGTGGGCAATGACCATATTGTTCTGCGCGGTTTGCGCGGGGTCGGCATATACATTAACGAGGCCGACGCGGCCTTTGCTGAGCGCGGTTGAATGCGGCAGGGTAGGATGCCCGGCAACGTCAAAGTACAGCAGATACAAGCGAATATCCGCTTTTACCGGCGTGGGCGGACTGTGCCGCCAGGTCCACCAGCGAAAGTGCAGACTCCACGCCATGGTAGAGAACATGCCGGCATTGCGCGGCGGCGGTGGCGGAATATCGCCCACCACCGGCCCGAGATGAACGGCAAAAGGCTGTGCCAGGGCGAGATGGTATCGCTGGCCCTGCTCGGCAAAATACTCTTCAATCTGTGCGAGCTGTGCCTGATTCAGGCGGCGTATCGCCACATTGGAGGCTTCACTCAGGTCAGCATTGACCGGGTATAGCGTGACATACAGGGTACGGTGCCAATCTGGCTGGCCATTTTTCAACCAGGCTTGCTGGGCCACGGTGACCAGCACAAACAGTAATACAAATATCCTGAGTTTTCGCCACATACCCTGCATCCCCGTTTTAAATCCTGCACTCGGCAGGCTGGACCTGCCGTAATTTGTATTAAAATGCACCCATTCATTCAAGAATTTATCATGACTCGTCCATTTCAACATCTGGTTATCGGCATGACAGGCGGAATTGCCGCCTATAAAACCGCTGAACTGGTGCGCCTGCTGGTCAAACAAGGCATACAGGTGGATGTGGTGATGACGTCTGCCGCCACGCGTTTCATTACCCCCCTGACCATGCAAGCCTTGTCCGGACGCCCCGTCTATACCGATTTGTGGGACGAGCGTATTGCCAACGGCATGCCGCACATCGAGCTCTCGCGTCAGGCCGATGCCATTCTGGTCGCCCCCGCCAGCGCTGATTTCATGGCCAAGCTGGTGCATGGGGCTGCAGATGACCTGCTGTCTACCTTGTGTCTGGCGCGGGATTGTCCTTTGATCGTGGCACCCGCCATGAACCGCCAGATGTGGGAACACCCCGCCACCCAGCGCAATGTCGCGCAACTGCAGCAAGATGGTGTACGCCTGATAGGCCCCGATAGCGGTGAACAGGCGTGCGGCGAAACCGGCCTGGGCCGCATGCTGGAGCCACAAGCCATTGTTGATGCGCTACAGAGCAGCAGCACAGCCAAGGTACTGGCAGGCAAACGCCTGCTGATGACGGCAGGCCCCACCATCGAAGCCATTGATCCGGTTCGGGGCATTACCAATTTCAGCTCCGGCAAAATGGGCTATGCCATCGCCGAGGCGGCCATCGAAATGGGCGCTGAGGTGACCCTGATCAGCGGGCCGACCGCGCTGACTCCGCCCGAACATGGCAGCACCATCCAGGTCACCAGCGCCCGGGAAATGTTGGATGCCGTGATGGCGCAAGTGCCCGGACAGGATGTCTTTATCGCGGTCGCCGCCGTCGCTGACTACCGGCCGCGTGAAGTGCAAAGCCAGAAGATCAAGAAGCATGCCGATAGCCTGCAACTTGAGCTGGTGCGCAATCCAGATATTCTGGCCGCGGTCGCCAGCCTGCCGCACCCCCCTTTCTGCGTTGGTTTTGCCGCCGAAAGCGATCACCTGCTTGATCATGCGCGCAAAAAACGCCTACAGAAGAATGTGCCTTTGCTGGCGGCCAATCTGGTGAGCGAAGCTATGGGCGGCGACAATAGTCGCATCGTCCTGATTGACGCCAATGGCGAACATGCCTTGCCCGCCGGTCCTAAATCCATGCTCGCACGTATGTTGTTGCAACATATGGCAGGCATGCTTTCTACTTAATATCCCACGACGCGAGTGCCCTGAATGAGCTTACAAGTTGACTTGAAAATCCTTGATGACCGCTTGCATCACATGATGCCGGGCTATGCCACGCCGGGTTCCGCCGGGCTGGATTTACGTGCCTGCATTGAGCATACCCAGGCATTGCACCCAGGCGAGACTACGCTGATCCCTACCGGCATGGCTATCCACCTGGCGGATCCTGCGTATGCGGCCATGATCCTGCCGCGCTCGGGCCTTGGCCATAAACACGGCATTGTGCTGGGAAATCTGGTCGGGCTGATCGACTCCGACTATCAGGGCCAGTTGCTCGTTTCGTGCTGGAATCGCGGCAAGGAAACCTTCCTGCTGAACCCGATGGAACGCATTGCCCAACTGGTCATTGTCCCCGTTATACAAGCCAGCTTTAATATCGTGCAAGACTTCACCAGTAGCGAACGCGGCGAAGGTGGGTTCGGCAGTACGGGAAAACATTAAAAACTAGCAATTTAACTTGAAAGGCCGCTTCGTTTCATGGTATAAATGCGGTCTTTTCGAATTTCGGAGTCCGCCATGGCACGCGTATGTCAGGTAACCGGCAAAAAGCCGATGGTTGGGAATAACGTTTCCCACGCAAATAACAAGACCAAGCGTCGTTTCCTGCCTAACTTGCAAAACCGCAAGTTCTGGGTTGAGAGCGAAAACCGCTGGGTTAGCTTACGTATCACCAACGCAGCCTTGCGTACAATTGACAAGAACGGCATTGACGCTGTTCTGGCCGATCTGCGCGCCAGCGGCGAAAAAATCTAAGGATTCATCATGCGTGAAAAAATCAAACTGGAATCTAGCGCTGGTACTGGTCACTTCTACACCACGACCAAGAACAAGCGCACCATGCCTGAAAAGATGGAAATCAAGAAGTTTGATCCCGTCGCTCGCAAGCATGTGATGTACAAGGAAACCAAGCTGAAGTAATTTTCAGCATTGGTCAAACAAAAAGCCCGCTTATGCGGGCTTTTTATTTTATTACGTCCGGGCAGTCATTACGCCATACGGTAACACCGCAAGCGCCGTGAGAACTCTTGCAGCGCTGCTATGCCGCTTTTCTCAGCGCGCTGGCACCAGTCCTCCAGGCCTTTCAATAACTGCTCCTGAGAGGCGCTGGAGCGCGCCCAGATTTGCGCCAGCTCCTGCTTCAGCTGATATATGGTCTGCAAACGCGCACTATGCCTGAGGGCTTGCTCAAGCGCCTGCTTATCCTGGGCTGCCAAATCCTTTGCATCGAGATGCAGCCAATGCCGCAAACGCTCGAGCACGGTGGTTTCATGTCCATGCTGCTGATAGGCCATACGGATCTTGCTGATCTCTTCCCTATAGGCCTTTTTAAGCATGTCGCCATACTTGCCCATGACATCGAAACGGTGGGTGATGACGGCTTGCAGGGTATCCAGATCACAGCGGGTTTTAGCCCAGTCAAACTTGACCTTGGGCGCTATTTTGCGAACCTTGGCGAGCCGGCTCATCTGCATGAGCCTGATGTACATCCAGCCAATATCAAACTCATACCAGCGGCTGGATAAACGTGCCGAGCTGGCATAGGCGTGGTGATTGTTATGCAGCTCCTCACCACCGATGATGATGCCCCATGGCAGCAGATTGGTACTGGCATCGGCTGCGGCAAAATTGCGATAACCCCAGTAATGTCCCAAGCCATTGATGATGCCGGCGGCGGTAAGCGGTATCCAGGCCATTTGCACGGCCCAGATAGTTAGCCCCAGCGGGCCGAACAGCAGCACATCTATCACCAGCATCAACCGTATACCCCAACCACTATGGCGGCTGTAAACGTGACGCTCCATCCAGTCGTCCGGTGTACCGCTGCCATACTTTTGCAGGGTTTCGAGGTTAGTGGCTTCTTTACGGTAAAGCTCGGCGCCTTCGCGCAGGACTTTTTTGATACCGAGAACTTGCGGGCTGTGAGGATCATTCACCGTTTCGCAATGGGCATGATGTTTACGATGGATGGCAGCCCACTCCTTTGTCACCATGCCGGTGGTCATCCATAACCAGAACCGAAAGAAATGACTCACGATGGGATGCAAATCGAGCGCACGGTGCGCCTGACAACGATGCAGGTAGATGGTGACCGCTGCAATTGTGATGTGGGTGAGGCCGAGAGCTACCAGAATATAGCCCCACCATGGCAAGTCAAACATCCAGAAAGTCATGATGATTTCCTTTATGTCAGCAATTTAGGATTTACCGCCAGTTTATCCCTCTATAGGCATTGTTGGCGCTGAAGAATTCAGTATACGCACTTCGCGCTGTGGATATGGAATGCTGATATTGTTCTTCTGGAACGCACGCCAGATATCAAGATAGATATCCGACTGCAAGCGACCGGAGCCCTCTTCCGGATCCGGTATCCAGAATGTCAGAGTAAGGTCTATGCCGCTCTCGCCAAAGCCGGCGATCTTCACGTCCGGCAGCGGGTCCTGCATCACCCGGTCTTGCGCCATGGCCGCGTGCTGCATGATCTCCATGGCTTTTTCCAGAGGGCTCTCATAGCTTACCTGCAAAGGCATTTTCACCTGCGCTTTGCGCTCGCTGTAAGAGTGGTTGATCACGGCGCTGGTGATAAGAGTTTCGTTAGGAATCACCACCTGCGTCCCATCGAGCTTGCGCAACACCATGTAGCGTGAGCGCATTTCACTCACGACCCCATAATGAGCATCGACGGTAATCACATCGCCCATATGCATGGAGCGATCCAGCAGAATGATAAATCCACTCACATAATTACTGGCAATCTTCTGCAGGCCAAAACCAAGACCCACGCCCAGTGCGCCGCCAAAGACCGACAGCAAGGTGATATCCAGCCCTACGGCCGACAAGGCCATTAGGATAGCAATGAAGGACAGCCCGATACGTATCAGCTTGCTGAGCACCACCCGTACGTTCATATTGATCTGCTGGGCACGCATCAGGCGGTTTTCCAACCAGCGGCTAAGCCAGAGCGCGATGAACAGGGTAATCAGGACCGTGAGCACACCCTGGATCAGCAACAGCAGATTCATCTTGCTCTTGCCAATGTTGAAGCTCACGCTCTCGAGCGTGTGTAATATTTCGGGGAGGATGCCGCTGACATGGAGCGCCAGAATCAACCACACAGTGCTGGAAATCGCATTTTCCATGGTGCTGACCCAGGCACTGGGTGAAAAAACATAGCGCATGGCGTATACAACCAGCCGGATAACCGCCATGGCGACTAGCAGATTCATGGCGATCAACAACATGCTGGTATGTTGCCAGTGCTTCAGGATCAATTCACTGACATAAATGAATATCAGCGATGTCAGTGGGAACAGCACTCTGTTGATGCCACCAATGCCGACTTTCCAGGTTTCCGGAGCCTTGCGCATGACATAGGCGCGCAAAATTCCATTCATGGACCAGGCAAAGAGCAAACCGGCGATGATGATGCCGACCTGCCAGGTAAATGCGGGGGTGGCCAGATCGGCCAGAAACTCTTTCCAGAGCTGCTGCATGTCGCTGTTCATAGCAAGAAAATAGTCGCGAGTCCCAGGAAAATGAAGAAGCCACCGCTGTCCGTCATGGCGGTGATCAATACGCTGGAGCCAACGGCAGGGTCACGTCCCACTTTAGTCATGACTAATGGAATCATGACGCCCATTACCGCCGCCAGCAGCAAGTTCAATGTCATGGCGCCGGTCATCACCAGGCCCAGTGCAATATTGTGATAGAGAACATAAGCGACAACGCCCAATACACTTCCCCAAAGTACACCGTTGAGCAGTGCCACGCCCAATTCTTTTTTCAGCAAGGATTTCATATTGTGCGAGGCAATTTGCCCCAGGGCGAGACCTCTGACAATCATGGTGGTGGTCTGGTTACCCGAGTTGCCGCCTATGCCGGCAACGATGGGCATCAGCGCCGCCAGAGCCACGATCTTTTCAATCGAATCTTCAAATAGCCCGATGACACGTGATGCTACAAAGGCGGTGACAAGATTGATTGCCAGCCAGGTCCAGCGGTTTTGCACCGACTTCCATACGGAAGAGAAGAGGTCTTCCTCTTCACGCAGACCGGCCATGGAAAGCATGTCGCTTTCAGCTTCTTCACGGATGTAATCCATGACGGTGTCCACTGTGAGACGCCCAACCAGCTTGTTATTGGCATCGACCACTGGCGCCGTAACCAGGTCATAACGCTCAAAGGCCTTGGCAGCTTCGTCCGCTTCATCTTCAGGATGAAAGACCACCGCATCGTCGGCCATGATATCAGCCACCTCGGCGTCCAGATCATTGACCACCATGCGCTTGAGCGGCAAAACACCGCGCAGGATGTCATAGCGGTCGACGACGAAGAGTTTATCGGTATGATCCGGCAGGCCGCCGATACGGCGTAAATAACGGAGCGCCACTTCCAGGGTAATGTCTTCGCGGATAGTAACGATGTCGAAGTCCATCAGGGCGCCTACG
>ERZ1034423.70-NODE-70-length-19152-cov-2.045819_pt1 | contig 19152 bp, 18 predicted proteins | sample MGYA00520609_ERZ1034423 | MGnify/ENA primary metagenome ERZ1034423 (study PRJEB33736, sample SAMEA104288487) | Azolla rubra | place: Australia | collected 1985 | study: EMG produced TPA metagenomics assembly of the PRJEB19522 data set (Is there foul play in the leaf... | reverse complement strand
CAGCAATGATAGAAGCGATAATCAGCGGCCAAATCGGCCAGCCGGCCGCTTGAATAATTTCCCACACAGTGAGGCTCCAAAGGATGATCAAAAGTGGCAATACTTTAGCGTGCGAGCCCGTTTTCAGCAAGCAAACTTACATCTGACTACAGCTTCGCAGAATGCAGGAATGACAAAGCCGGACAAGGGGTCCGGCTTTTGAAAACTGTGCCATCGACTTCAGCGAAAATCCTCAGGCGCGCAAAGGCTCCACCAGCTTAAGCTTGCTGACCGCCTTTACCCGGTCTATCACCCCCAGCACATCCAGCACCCGACAGCAGTATGCCACCTCATTATCATGCATCAGCGTCAGCCCCAGTTGTCGCCCATGGCTCACGCTCAAATGCCGCATTTGCAGAATGGCAGAAAACTCCGTGCCCAGATAATCAATACTGGCGCGCTGATGGCCCCAGGCACCGTAATCGCATTGCACAATACCGTTCAGATCACCCCTGGCATATTTTTCAAACAGCTCGATACATTCATCGCGCGAGGTATCACGTGCCAGCGTGGCACTGATGTCGATAATCGACACAATCTCCGTCGGCACCCGGTAAGACAGCGAATCCAGCTTACCCTCAAGCTCAGGCAATGCGAGGACAGTAGAAGCAGCAACATTGGTGCTGGTCGGCAAGATAGAGGCTGCACAGGCGCGGCCCAGATGCGAGGTCGGGTGATACCCATCCAGCGCACGCTGATCAGACAGTGCCGGATGTATGGTGATCACCCGGGCATACTCAATGCCAATATGCTTTTGCAGCACATAGGCAACGGGGGCCAGCGCATTGCCGGTGCAGGTATTGGAAGCAACGATATCGTGCAGCAAAGGATCATACTGATCGTGGTTAACGCCATACACCATGCTCATATCACAACCGGGAATATTAGCGGTACACACCACTTTGCGCGCTACCTTGCGTTCGATGACGGCGCGCAGGTCGGCAATTGAGGCGGTGCCTGTGGCGTCGATAAACACATCGAGATCAAACTCGCGCAGAGCAGCAAAGCTGTCTTCAGTGGGACGGCGGCGGCGATCAACCCGCTCGTAGCGTATGCGCTTATCGCCGAGAATCAGATCGTTGCCTTGAAAATCCAGGGTAAATGGCGGCTTGCCATAGGTGGTGTCGTGCGCGAGCAGATAAGCCACCTGGTCAATCGGCATCACATCGCACACTACTTTGATATCAAAACGCCCTTCGGCCAAGGCGGCGTGGTTCGCTCGTAAAATACCGCGGCCTATACGGCCCAGTCCTGCAATACCAACGCGCAAGGGTGTCATATCAAGCTACTCCGTCTCGATTTTTGTTTATTTTCTTGTTGCCGCCATGCATTACTACTTATCCCCATGCATGCGTACCCTGTCTTATAGATACTTCGGCAGCACCGAGGCAAACTTTACGATGAATCCTGATGTTTGTGGAGAAAAAAGCGATAGGTATTACTTATAGCCACATGCCATAAGTACAGAGGCGCTCAATCACGTGCGAACCAATAACGCATGGATTGCTGCCGCCAACGTTGCACGCTGATCCCTTCGGGTGAGTAAAAGTCGAGCAGAATCGCCCCATCCCGATCCGAGCGGTAATCGCGCGCACCGAGTTGTTGATAGCGCGCCACCACCTCGGCCTTAGGGTGGCCAAAACGATTACGATAACCGACGGCATACAGCGTAATCGCCGGGTGCACAGCCGCTACAAACGCCGGCGTCGAAGAAGTGCGGCTGCCATGATGCGGCACCAGCAAAGCATCGGCGGCCAGGCGATTACCGGCATTATCCAGCAGACGCGCTTCCGCCACCTTTTCAATATCGCCAGCCAGCAACACGCTGCCATAGCGGCTGGTCACCTTCAGCACGCAACTGCGGTTATTGTCCGGCAGATCTGCCTGCAACAGGCTCGTCATATCCGGATACAGCATTTCAAACAACACTCCATCCCATTGCCAGCGCTGGCCAGCCTGACAAACCCGGTGTTGCTGAATGTGCTGAGGAAGCGCATCCGCCGGCAGCGAGCTCAGCAGCCATGCGGGAGACAAGCCATCTGCCACCGCCAGCAATCCGCCGCTATGATCATTATCATTGTGACTCACCACCAGGCCATCCAGCCTGGCGACGCCCTCTCCCCGCAGGTAAGGCAGGATGACACGCCGACCGGCATCACTTTCGGCCGAATACCGTGGCCCGGTATCGTATAGCAAGGTGTGGCGAGCGGTATGCACCACCACCGCCATGCCCTGCCCTACATCCAGCACAACCACACGCATGGCACCTTCCGCAGGTGGCACCGGGCGTATCAGCAGCATGGGAAGCAAGCCCGCCCAGCCCAGCCAGCGCAGGGGAAACCCGCGCGGCAACAGCAACCAGACGATACCGCCGAGCGCCGGCAAAAGCGTCCATGCCGGCGGAGCCTGCTGTTGCCAGACGGCCCATGGCGATTCCGCCAGCCAGTGCATGAGTTGCGTCACCCACTGCATCAGGGCATGCGCCAGCCACAGCAGACTATCGATAGGCAACAAGGTGCCAGCCAAAGCCAAAGGCACAACGCACAGACTCACGACCGGAATGGCAATCGCGTTCGCCAGTGGAGAGACCAGCGATACTTGCTGAAACAGCAATAACAAGAGAGGCAACAGCCCCAATGTCACCGCCCACTGGGCATGCACCGCTTGGCGCCACTTCGCCAGCATGCCAATACGATAGGCACCGGCAAACGCCATGACCGCCACCGCGCCGAATGACAGCCAGAATCCAGGCGCCATCACCGCCCAGGGATCAATCAGCACCACCACCAGCAAGGCACAGGCCAATACGCGGGCAATGCCCCAGCGCCGCCCCAGCCACAAGGCGATGGCAAACACACTGAGCATGTATAGCGTTCGTTGCGTTGGCACCGAAAACCCGGCCACCAGGGAGTAAAGCAATGCCACCAGCCAGCCCAGCAAAACGCCTACCTTACGCGCGGGCAACAACAGATTGAGCCCGTAATGGCGGCGCCAGCCTGCATACACCAGCCAATAAGCCATGCTGGCGAGCATGGTGATATGCAGCCCGGAAATACTGATCAGGTGATTAACCCCGCTGCGTAAAAACACATCCCAGTCCGCCGGCGCAACGCCACTATCATCCCCGGTGACCAGCGCCTGCAGCAGCGGCATGGTGGGCTGCCCGGACAATACGCGGGCGATGCGGGCATTCAGATGCTCGCGCACCCGCTCCACCCCATAAGCAGGACGCCAGACCATCTCGGTTATGCAGCGATAATCGTCATGGGTACGCACATAGCCAAAGGCCTGCAAGTCATTTTCGAGCGCCCAGCGTTCAAAATCAAAACCGTGCGGATTGACACTGCCATGGGGACGCTTGAGCCTGACTGTCATTTGCCAGCGCTCACCAGCATGCAGCTGGGGCACGGGCTTATGGGTAGCAGCCGGCAGTCCCGCCGACCTGATATCGCGCGAGGCAAAGGCATCCTGCCGATAGAAGTTAAGCGAAATGCGATGCGGGACGCTGGCCCCGGGCGTTAACACCTGCTCCACATCAAACGCAAAGCTCACGCCGCGCTCGCGCTGCTCGGGCAACGTAGCCACCACGCCCACCAACTGGATGTCACGCCCTTCCCATTCGGGCGACAAGGCATCGGCCATGCGCAGCTGGGCGAGCCACCCCGCCCAGGCAAAGCCTGCCATCGCCGCGAGCAAACACAGCAGTACGCGTCGTAAATGCAGCGGAGAAAACCAGCAGCCGCACGCCAGTGTCAATATAAGCAGGCCAGCCGGCCAAAGCGGGGGGAGAAAAGGGAATTGTTGCAAACCCCAGGCGCCAGCAGTAAACGCAAGCGCGAGGGGCATCATGATGAGGTCAGATCAAGCGGAAACGGCGGCCGAGGGATCAGCACCCGTGCTGATCAGCCGACCATCCTGCAAACGGTATTGGCGCTGCATCTTGGCGGCCAGCTCCAGATCGTGCGTCACTACCACCAGGCTGACTCCCTGTCTGGCATTGAGCTCAAGCAGCAGTTCAAACACGGCATTGGCCGTGTGCCGGTCCAGGTTGCCGGTTGGCTCATCCGCCAGAATACAGCGCGGATTGGTCACCAGCGCGCGTGCCACGGCAGCCCGCTGACGTTCTCCACCGGAAAGCTCGCCCGGCATATGCTCCAATCGATGCGCCAGGCCGACCTGCGCCAGCGTTTCAGCCGCAACCGCCAGCGCCTCTGCTCGCGGCATGCGCCGGATAAACAGAGGCATGGCGACATTTTCCAGCGCGGTGAACTCAGGCAGCAAATGGTGAAACTGGTAAACAAAGCCCAGGGCATGATTACGCAGCTCACCACGGCGGGCTTCGCTGAGATCAGCCAGCTTTTCACCCATTACCCGCACCTCGCCGGCGCTAGCGGCATCGAGCCCGCCCAGCAAATGCAGCAAGGTACTCTTGCCCGAACCCGAAGTGCCGACTATGGCCACCTGCTCACCTTGTGCCACTTGCAGATCAATGCCGTTAAGCACCGCCACGTCCAATCCGGCATAGGTCTTGCGCAATGCGCTACATGCGATTACTTCATTACTCATAGCGCAAAGCCTCCGCCGGGTTGATGCGTGCCGCGCGCCAGCTGGGGTATAGCGTGGCGAGCAGGCTTAATATAAAGGACATCACCGTAATCACCGCGACATCACCCCACAGCAGATGCGATGGCAGCTCGCTGATGTAATACACATCCTTGGCCAGAAACTGAATGCCCAGGGTGCGCTCGATAAACGGCACAATGGTTTCAATATTGAGCGCAATAACCACACCGAAAATCGCGCCGAATACGGTACCTATCATGCCGATCAGTGCGCCCTGCACGATAAATATCTGCATGATGCTGGAAGGGCTCGCGCCAAAGGTGCGCATGATGGCAATGTCAGCCCGCTTATCAGTCACGGCCATGACCAGCGTGGAGACGATATTAAACGCTGCCACCGCGACAATCAGCGCCAGAATAATGAACATGACGCGCTTTTCCATCTGCACGGCGCGGAAGAAATTGGCATGCTGCTCGGTCCAGTCGCTGATGTAATAGTTACCCTTGCCCTGCAACTGTGCCACCAGCGCCGTGGTCACGCGCGGAGCGGCAAACAGGTCATCTAGCTTCAGCCGCACGCCGGAGACATCGCTGCCCATGCGGTAAAGCTTGGCGGCATCGGCAATGTGGATCAGGGCCAGGCCCGCATCGTATTCGTACATGCCGATCTGAAAAATGCCTACCACGCGGAACTGCTTGATGCGTGGCACGATTCCCGTTGGTGTGAATTGCCCTTGCGGGGCCAGCACCACCACCTTGTCGCCCAGAATCACGCCCAGCGACTGCGCCAGCTCGGCGCCGAGCACAATCCCGAATTCGCCTTCCCGCAGGTCGGTCAGTTTGCCGGCGCGCATATGGCTCCCCAGGTCTGCCACGCGGTCTTCATCCACCGGCAACACGCCGCGCACGATGGCGCCTTGCACCGATTGTCCGTAGGAAAGCATGCCCTGCGCCATAATATATGGCGCGACTGCCTGCACATGTGGCGCATGCTCGACTTCCTTCGCCAGCAGCGGCCAGTCGGAGAGCTTGTTATCGACCCCGCTGATCTGCATGTGGGAGGCCACGCCCAGAATGCGGGAGCGTAATTCCTCCTGAAAACCATTCATCACCGACAGCACGATAATCAAGGCGGCGACGCCCAGGCCGATGCCTATCATGCTGGTCATGGAAATAAAGGAAATGAAATGATTGCGACGTTTGGCGCGGGTATAGCGCAGGCCGACGAAAATCTCGAACGGCAAAGTAGTTAATTTGATAGCCATAGCGGCGAATTCTAGCAGGGAACAGGCGCCATTCTGCTAAAATTGTGCAAGGCTGTGATCAGCATAAACTGCATGTTTTGCTCACGGGCACGCATGCGCTTAGCAGACACAGCAAACCTTTTCATTCTGGAGCCTTACACTTTCATGTTTACCGGAATCATCCAAGCGGTAGGCCGTATCGAAAAAGTCGACACCCTCGGCAGCGATGTAAAACTGACGATAGATGCCACCGCACTGAATCTTGGCGATGTCGCCATCGGCGACAGCATCTGCGTCAATGGCGTCTGCCTTACCGCCATCAGCCTCACCCCTAGCCATTTTCAGGCGCATGTCTCGCGCGAAACCCTGAGCTGCACAGTCGGGCTGGATAACATCAAACCCGTTAATCTGGAAAAAGCACTGCGCTTTTCCGACCGCCTGGGCGGCCATATCGTGAGCGGCCATGTGGATGGCGTTGGGCAGGTGGTGCGATTTGAACCGGCTGGCGATTGCATGCTGCTGGCCGTGCGGGCACCGCACGCTATTTCGCGCTATATCGCCATCAAGGGCTCCATCACGATTGATGGGGTAAGCCTCACAATCAACCATGTGGATGGCGATGTATTCAGCGTGAACCTGATACCGCACACTATCGAAGTCACAGCGCTGAAAAGCCTGGGCGTGGGCAGCCGCGTGAATCTGGAGGTCGACATGATCGCCCGTTATGTAGAGCGCATGGCGCAATGGAAAACCGAAGGAGAAAGTGCGTGATCAGCCCGACCAAGGACATTATCGAGGATATCCGCCAGGGCCGCATGGTCATTCTGGTGGACGAGGAAGACCGCGAAAACGAAGGCGATCTGGTGCTGGCTGCGCAATTCACCACACCCGAACATATCAACTTTATGGCGAAACATGGCCGCGGCCTGATCTGCCTGACCCTGACCGAAGAACGCTGCAAACAGCTGGCTTTGCCGCCCATGGTTCAGAAAAACGGCGCACCGCTCGGCACCGCCTTCACGGTATCCATTGAAGCCGCCGAAGGCGTCACCACCGGTATCTCGGCAGCTGACCGCGCGCGCACGGTGCAGGCAGCAGTCGCCCGCAATGCCAGCCCGGCCGACATTGTCAGCCCTGGCCATATCTTCCCTCTGACGGCAGAAAACGGGGGCGTGCTGGTACGTGCAGGGCACACTGAAGCAGGTTGCGACCTGGCAGCTCTGGCTGGCCTGGAGCCTGCAGGCGTCATCTGCGAAATACTCAAGGACGACGGCAGCATGGCCCGCCTGCCCGACCTGATCGAATTTGCACGTGAACATCAGCTGAAAATCGGCACCATTGCCGACCTGATCCACTACCGCAGCCAGACCGAGAGCCTGGTGCAGCGTAGCGCTGAGCGCACAGTGCAGACTCCTTATGGCCCCATGCAGCTGATCGCCTATACCGACCGCATCAACGACCAGACGCACCTGGCGCTGATCAAGGGTAGCCCGGATGAGTCGAAGGAAGTGCTGGTACGCGTGCATGAGCCGCTGTCGGTATTTGATCTCTTGGACAGCTCAAGCTGCTCGCACTCATGGAACACCCTCAAAGCGATGGAAACCCTGAGCAAAGCGGAATGCGGCGTGATGATTTTGCTGCGAGGCGATGAACACGGCAGTGACCTGGTCGATCGTATCCAGCGCGCGGACCAATCCATACGCCACAAGCAGGATCTGCGCAATTACGGCATAGGCTCGCAAATCCTGCTGGACCTTGGAGTGCGCAAGATGCGGCTGATGGCCGCGCCGCGCAAAATGCCGAGCATGACCGGATTCGGGCTGGAAGTCGTCGGCTATCTGGAATCTTCCCCGACCTGATATTTATGCGATAATTGGAACCGTGGAAAACGTCAATCTTACCAATCACTTTCTCATTGCCATGCCCGCCATGGCCGACCCGAATTTCGCCAAGTCGGTCACCTATATCTGCGAGCACAATGCCGATGGTGCGCTAGGTATCGTGATCAACCGTCCCACCGAGATGACGCTGCAGGAGCTCTTCAGCCAGATCAACCTGTCGCTGGACGATGCAGACATGGCCGCCAGTGCCGTGCATTTTGGCGGACCGGTACAGATAGATCGTGGTTTTGTGCTGCACCAGCCGCCTGGCGACTGGCAGTCGAGCATTTCCATCGATGGCAAGACGACGCTCACCACATCCAAGGATGTGCTGGAAGCCGTCGCCAATGGCACCGGGCCAGAGAAATTCTTTATCTCCCTGGGCTATTCCGGCTGGGCTGCCGGCCAGCTGGAGCAGGAAATGGCCCAGAACGCCTGGCTTTCCGTCCCCGCTGACGAGACTGTGCTGTTTGATCTGCCCAGTGAAAACAAACTCACTGCCGCCATGCAACTGCTGGGGCTCGATTTTGCCAAGCTTTCGGAAGAGGCCGGGCATGCCTGATATGGCCCACATTTCCCTTCCTGCCTGAGCGCATGCAGACCGCCACCCCTCGCCTCAAGACCATCAACAACGATCCCGCCAAGCAATTGCTGCTCACCTCAGAGGGAACGGCACTGGCTTTTGACTTTGGCGAAAAACGCATAGGCGTGGCCGTGGGTGAGCACCTGCTGGGCATCGCCCACCCGCTCACCACCATAGAAAACGAAGCCAATGATGTGCGGTTTGCCGCCATTGCCGGGCTAATCAGCGAGTGGCGCCCCACGGTGCTGATTGTCGGCCTGCCCTTGTCACTGGATGGCGAAGAGCATGCCACCAGCCTGCTGTGCCGCAAATTTGCCCGCCGGCTGGATGGCCGCTTTGACTTGCCAGTGGTGATGATAGATGAGCGCCTGACCTCGGCAGAAGCCAGCAGCTCGCTGAATGAGTCCGGCATCCACGGCCGCAAGCAGAAAGTCATGCTGGACCAGGTAGCCGCGCAGCATATCTTGCAATCCTATTTTGACACCCTGTCTTCACTCCCGGTCGTACCATCCGCGGGGAGCAATCATCACCATGAATAGAAGCCATCACCATGATCCTGCCTGACGCCGAAGCCACCTTTGAGGTGCTGCTGCAAAAGCTGAAACCTCTGATCACGGATAACACCGCCCTGGTCGGTATCCACAGTGGAGGCGTCTGGCTGGTAGACCGCCTCTTGCCTTTGCTGGGCAGACCGGTTGCGCGCGGCTCCCTGGATATTTCATTTTATCGGGATGACTTCGACCAGCGCGGCCTGCGTGCAGAAAACAAGCCCTCGCAGATTCCGTTTGATGTGCAGGACCAGCACATCATCCTGGTAGATGACGTGTTTCACACCGGCCGCACCATACGCGCCGCCATGAACGAGCTGTTTGATTACGGCCGCCCGGCCAGCATCAGCCTTGCCGTGCTGGTGGACAGGGGTGGCCGCGAGTTGCCCATCGTGCCGCAGATCGCCGCCGCCACCATTCCCCTGCCCGTAAGCCAGAACTTGCAACTGCTGCAGTCGGAAGACGGCCGTTTCCATTTTGAATTGAAAGACAGCCTCTGATGCTTAATCCTCAACTTACGCCGGATGGCAAACTGCGACACCTGCTGTCGACCGAAGGCCTGCCGCGCGCCATTCTCAACCAGATTCTGGATACCGCGGAATCCTTTGTCGGGGTGGCCGAGCGCGAGGTCAAGAAAGTCCCGCTGCTGCGCGGCAAAACCGTGTGCAATATCTTCTTCGAAAACAGCACGCGCACGCGCACGACTTTTGAGATTGCCGCCAAGCGCCTGTCCGCCGATGTGATCAACCTTAACGTCAATACCTCGTCGCAATCCAAGGGCGAAACCATACTGGACACCATAGACAACCTGACGGCCATGCACGCTGACATGTTCGTCATCCGCCACGCGCAATCCGGCGCGGCCCACCTGATCGCGCAACATGTAGCGCCGCATATCCACGTCATCAATGCCGGCGATGGTCGCCACGCGCACCCGACGCAGGGTCTGCTCGATGTATTTACCATCCGTCGCTACAAGCCGGATATGCACAACCTGCGGGTCGCCCTGGTGGGCGATGTGCTGCACTCCCGCGTGGCCCGTTCTGAGATACACGCGCTGACTACGCTGGGCGTGCCCGAAGTGCGCGTGATCGCGCCCAAGACGCTCTTGCCCCAGCATGTGGAAAAACTGGGCGTGCAGGTTTACCACGACATGCGTGAAGGCCTGAAGGATGTGGATGTGATCATGATGCTGCGCCTGCAGAACGAGCGCATGAGTGGTGCGCTGTTGCCCAGCGCGCAGGAATACTTCAAGTGTTATGGCCTGACGCCGGAAAAGCTGGCGCTCGCCAAGCCGGATGCCATCGTTATGCACCCCGGCCCCATGAACCGTGGGGTAGAAATCGACTCCGCCGTCGCCGACGGCAAACAATCCGTGATATTGCCCCAGGTTACTTACGGCATCGCCGTGCGCATGGCGGTCATGTCCATGCTTGCAGGAAACAGCGCATGAAAATACTGATTAAAAATGGGCGCCTGATCGACCCCAAACACCATCTCGATGCCACGCAGGATATCTACATTGCCGCCGGTAAAATCGTCGGCATAGGCAGTGGCCCTGCCGGCTTTGAACCCACGCAAACACTGGATGCTACTGGCTTGCTGGTGGTACCTGGCCTGGTGGATTTATCTGCGCGCCTGCGCGAGCCAGGCTTTGAGCACAAGGCCACGCTGGAAAGCGAAATGCTGGCAGCCGTAGCTGGCGGTGTCACCAGTCTGGCATGCCCGCCGGATACCGACCCGGTGCTGGATGAACCCGGTCTGGTCGAAATGCTCAAGCACAAGGCCAAGCAATTGCATCTGGCACATGTCTATCCGCTGGGCGCCATTACCCGCCAGCTGCAAGGCAAACAGCTGACCGAAATGTCGGAGCTGACCGAAGCCGGCTGCGTCGGGTTTTCGCAGGCAGATGTCGCCATTACCGACACGCAGGTACTGTGGCGCGCCATGCAGTATGCCGCTACCTTTGGCTACACCATCTGGCTACGGCCGGAGGAACCCTACCTGGCCAGCGGCGGTACCGCGCATGATGGCGAAGTCGCCAGCCGCCTAGGCCTCAAAGGCATTCCGGCAGCGGCTGAAACCCTGGCGATTGCCAGCATACTGACCATCGCCCGCGAAACCGGGGCCAGCGTCCATCTTTGCCGCCTTTCCACTGCGGAAGGGGTCGCCATGGTAAGAGCTGCCAAGCAGCAAGGCCTGCCGGTCACCTGCGATGTCAGCATCAACCATCTGCACCTCACCGAACACGATATCGGATTTTTTGATCCCAATTGTCACCTGCGCCCCCCCTTGCGCGGCCAGCGTGATCGCGACGCACTGAGCCAGGGCGTGATTGACGGCACGATCGACGCCATCTGTTCCGACCATACCCCGGTCGACGATGATGCCAAGCTGCAGCCTTTCGGTGAAGCCGAAGCCGGTGCCACCGGCCTGGAACTGCTGTTGCCGCTGGTATGCAAATGGGCCGATGCGCAGAAGATTCCGCTGACGCAAGCACTGGCCGCCGTCACCAGCAAAGCCGCCGCCATACTGGCGATTCCGGCGGGGGATTTATTGCTGCACGCCGATGCCGACCTTTGCCTGCTTGATCCGCATGAGGAATGGAAAGTACAAGCCAATGCGCTGCAAAGCCAGGGCAAGAATACGCCCTTCCTTGGCATGCATCTGCGCGGCAAAGTGCGTTACACACTGGTAAGTGGGCAGCTGGTATACCAGGCCGCTTAAGCCAACCACACAGAGCTTCAGAAAAAGAATGGCCAGCCGGTTAATCCCCGGCTGGCCTTATTTATTTGGGTCATCATTTTCTGCTAACTTTGTTTTTTGCTGTCGCTGCTTTTGGCAGTCCGCTTGCGCGGCGCTTTGCGGACAGGCGGCTTCACTGACTTTTCTAGTGCTGATATATTAAGTGGCACCAGCCCCTCATCGCGCCCCAGCATCTCCAGCAGACGGCGGGCATCAAACGGCGCCCGCACCTTGATGTCATTATCAAAATAGCAATAGATATCCCGCGCCTTGGCAGCCGGCGCCGCCTCTTTTTCATTTGCGCGACTGGCATCGGCAGGCTCGGCACCCTGGCTCCATTGCCTGATACGCTCCGCCCAGCGCGTGAGCGCCTGCTCGCCATAACCACTGGCGTATAGCTCAGCGTCACCATGCAGGCGCAGGTAAACAAAATCCGCCGTCACATCTTCCAGATACGGCCATTTCCCCGCGGTATCTGCCACCACCAGCGCTACCTTGTAACGGCGCAGCAAGGCGATGAATTCAGCATCTTCAAAGCTGGCGTTGCGGATTTCCACGGCGTGGCGCAAGGGTCTGTTTTTCTCTACCGCAAAAAAAGTCTTGTCCGCCATCTCGGCGCTATGGTGACGCGCCAGCGCAGCTGCGGCCTTGGTATCCTGCGGCAATTGCTGCAGAAACTGCTCAAACAGGGCGGCATCGTATTTGAAACTGGGCGGGAATTGCCAGAGGATGGGCCCCAGTTTTTCTTTTAACGCCAGCAGGCCGGAGGCAAAGAAATTGGCGAGAGCAGTTTCAATATCGCGTAGGCGCAGGATATGTGTGACGTAGCGCGTGGCTTTGATACTGAAGATGAAATTGTCCGGAGTCTGTTCGTACCAGCGCTGATAGCTGGTCGGACGCTGCAAACCATAAAACGAGCCGTTCAGCTCGATGCTGGGCAGCGCGCGTGAAGCGAACTCAAGCTCCCGCGCCTGGGTCAGGTCGTCCGGATAAAAGACGCCGCGCCAGGGGGGATATCGCCAACCAGAAATACCAATCCGTATGTCCGCTGCCATAGCAGTTGGTACGCGAAACCTGAGCAAAAGTTCGAGCTCAGCCGTGCCAGCCGCCCTATGCTGGCGGGGAAAGGCTAGACGATCCCCAGCTTGTCGAGGCCGGCGGACATATCGCGATCCTGAGCATCCTTGCCTTCGAGCTTGATCTTGAGGCGGATATCGTTGATGGAATCTGCGTTGCGCAGCGCATCTTCATAGGTGATTTCATCGCGCTCGTAGAGATCAAACAGAGCCTGGTCAAAGGTCTGCATGCCCAGCTCGCGCGATTTCGCCATGATCTCCTTGATGCCATTCACTTCGCCCTTCAGCACCAGATCAGAAATCAACGGGGAATTCAGCATGATCTCAATGGCGGCGGCACGGCCCTGACCATCGCGCTTGGGAATCAGGCGCTGCGATACAAACGCCCGCATGTTCAGGGACAAATCCATCAGCAATTGCTGGCGGCGCTCTTCCGGGAAGAAGTTGATGATACGGTCCAGCGCCTGGTTGGTGCTGTTGGCGTGCAGGGTTGCCATGCACAGGTGGCCGGTTTCAGCAAAGGCAATGGCGTAATCCATGGTTTCGCGGTCGCGGATCTCGCCCATCAAGATCACGTCCGGTGCCTGCCGGAGGGTGTTTTTCAGCGCGGCATGCCAGCTTTCGGTGTCGAGGACCACCTCGCGCTGCGTCAGGATGGAGTTCTTGTGCGGGTGCACGAACTCGACCGGGTCTTCGATGGTGATGATATGGCCATAGCTGTTTTCGTTGCGGTAGCCCATCATCGCTGCCAGCGTGGTGGATTTGCCGGAGCCGGTACCGCCGACCAGGATCACCAGGCCGCGCTTGGTCATGGAGACTTCCTTCAGCACTTCGGGCAGGCGCAAGTCGTCAAATTTGGGGATAGCTGAGGTAATGGTACGGAACACCAGACCGACCGAGCCGCGCTGCACAAAGGCATTGACGCGGAAGCGGGCCACGCGCGGCATGCTGATGGCGAAGTTGCATTCGCGGGTCGCTTCAAACTCTGCCGCCTGCTTGTCGTTCATGATGGCGCGGGCTATCTCGCGCACATGCTGTGGCGTCAGCGGCTGGCTACTCATGGGCGTCATCTTGCCGTCGATTTTCATGGCCGGAGGAAAAGCCGCCGTGATGAACAGATCCGAGGCCTTTTTGGCAATCATCATGCGCAATAAATCAAAAACGAACTTCTCTGCCTGACCTTCTTCCATGGAAGACTACCTTAAGTAAATGCGTTGAATAATCGTACTGAAAGCGGCTTAACCGCCAAAGCTTTCCTTGTTGGCGGCCTTGGCGCGAGCCTCGCCCACAGAAATGATATTGCGCTTCACCAGCTCCTGCAGATTCTGGTCCAGCGTCTGCATGCCGACATTCTGACCGGTCTGGATGGCGGAATACATCTGCGCAATCTTGTTCTCGCGGATGAGGTTACGAATGGCCGGCGTGCCTATCATGATCTCGTGGGCAGCCACGCGGCCCTGCTCGTCCTTGGTTTTGCACAGGGTTTGCGAGATCACGGCGCGCAGCGACTCGGATAGCATGGAACGCACCATTTCCTTTTCGGCCGCCGGGAATACATCAACGATACGGTCTATGGTCTTGGCGGCCGAGCTGGTATGCAGGGTGCCAAACACCAGGTGGCCGGTTTCCGCCGCCGAGAGCGCAAGGCGTATGGTTTCCAGATCGCGCATTTCGCCGACCAGAATCACGTCCGGGTCTTCGCGCAGCGCGGAGCGCAGGGCATTAGAAAAAGACAGCGTGTGCGGACCGACTTCGCGCTGGTTGATCAGGCATTTTTTCGGGGTATGGACGAACTCGATCGGGTCTTCCACCGTCAGGATATGGCCGTATTCGTTTTCGTTGATGAAATCGACCATAGCCGCCAAGGTGGTGGATTTACCAGAACCAGTCGGGCCTGTCACCAGCACAATGCCACGCGGGTTTTGCGCGATTTCGCGAAAGATGGGCGGACAGTTCAACTCTTCCATGGTCAGAATCCTGGAAGGAATGGTACGAAACACCGCACCGGCCCCGCGATTCTGGTTGAACGCATTGACCCTGAAACGCGCCAGATTGGGAATCTCGAACGAAAAGTCACATTCCAGGGTTTCTTCGTAAATCTTGCGCTGGCCGTCGTTCATGATGTCATACACCATGTCGTGGACCTGACTGTGATCCATGGAGGGCAGATTGATTTTGCGCACGTCGCCATGCACCCGGATCATGGGCGGCATACCGGCGGAAAGGTGCAAATCAGAAGCCTTGTTTTTAACCGAGAACGCCAGCAAATCCGAAATATCCACCCTAGGCTCCTGCTATAATTTTATAAAAATGATGAATGGATTATGAGCGCAATCACAGAACGCTTGCAAGCCGTGCAAGCCCGTATTTGTCAGTCGGCAACGGCGGCCGGACGCGACCCGCAGGACATTGCCCTGCTAGCTGTCAGCAAGGCGCAGACGGCAGAGGCCATTCGTGATGCATGGGCCGCCGGCCAGCAGCGATTTGGCGAGAATTATTTGCAGGAAGCCCTGAACAAACAGGCGCTACTGCAAGACCTGAATATTGAATGGCACTTCATCGGCCCCATCCAGAGCAACAAGACCCAGCCGATTGCCCAGCACTTCAGCTGGGTGCATGGCGTGGACCGGCTCAAGATCGCCGAGCGCCTGAGCGCAGCCAGACCCGCCGAGCTGCCGTCCCTGCAGATATGCCTGCAGGTGAATGTCAGCCATGAGGAAAGCAAAAGCGGGATCAATCCGGAAGAAGCGTATGCCCTGGCAAGCGCCATCGCCAAGCTGCCGCGCCTGCAACTGCGCGGGCTGATGGCGATCCCCGCCCCTACGCCTGATATGGAATTGCAACGTACACAGTTCAGAATGGTGCGCGACCTGTATGATGCGCTGAAGCAGCAAGGGATAGCGCTGGATACCCTGTCGATCGGCATGTCGGAAGATTTTCCGGTGGCCATTGCCGAGGGCGCCACCATCGTGCGCGTAGGCTCGGCGATTTTCGGCCCGCGTCCGGCAAAAGCAGCACCAGACACAGAATCAAAGACAGCTTAATACAACCCAAATACTGAACGACAGACCATGACAAAAATCAGTTTCATCGGCGGCGGCAATATGGCGCGCGCCCTTATCGGCGGCCTGCAAAGCAATGGCTACGCCATGGATGCCATCAGCGTGATCGAGCCGGATGCCGACAAGCGCCAGCAGCTGCATGCGGAATATGGTGTGCACGTTACCGAGCAACTGCCCAGCGTTAGCAATGCTGATGTGATCGTGCTCGCCGTCAAGCCACAGCAACTACGCGATCTGGCGATTTTCCTGGGCAGCCTGTTGCATGGGCAGCTGGTCATTTCGATTGCCGCCGGCATCCGCAGTCAGGATCTGGCGCGCTGGCTGGGCGGCTACCAGGCCATCGTACGTGTCATGCCCAATACGCCGGCGCAGATTCAGGCGGGGATTTCCGCCCTGTATGCACTGCCTGCCGTCAGCGCCGCGCAAAAAGACATCGCCGATACCATCATGCAGGCCGCGGGCAAAACCGTGTGGCTGGATAACGAGCAAAAAATGGACGCCGTCACCGCCATCTCCGGCAGCGGCCCGGCTTATGTGTTCTATTTCATCGAAGCCATGCAGCAAGCCGCGCTGGAGCTGGGTCTGAGCGCGGAAGATGCCCGCCTGCTCAGCCTGCAGACCTTCGCCGGGGCTACTGCGCTGGCCACCCAGAGCAGCGAAACGCCTGCCACCCTGCGCACCCAGGTCACCTCCAAGGGCGGCACCACCGAACGCGCCTTGCTTTCCATGGATACCGCCGGGGTCAAAAACGCCATTATTCAGGCAGCGCATGCTGCCGCCGCCCGCTCTGCCGAGCTGGGCGACCTCTTAGGTAAGGAATGACATGATCGCCAATGCTTTACAATTTCTGCTGGAAACCATCCTCGGCATGTTTACTCTGGCGGCACTGCTGCGCTTTTACCTGCAGCTGACCGGTGCGCCATTCAAAAACCCGGCATCGCAATTTGTGGTCGCCATTACCAACTTTGCGGTCAAGCCATTGCGGCGCGTGGTCCCCGGCTGGGGCGGGCTGGATCTTTCCACCCTGATCGTGGCATTTGTAGCCCAACTTATCCTGAAGCTCGCTTCGCTGTGGCTGAGCGATTTTCCGCTATTGGTGGCGGGCGGTGGCGTCTGGCTGGCGCTGGTCGGGTTGGCCGTGGTCGGCCTGATCAAGCTCAGCATTTATATCTTTTTGTACGCCGTAATCCTGCAGGCCATTCTGAGCTGGGTGAATCCCTACACCGTGATCACGCCGGTGCTTGATGCGCTGACACGGCCCATCCTCGCCCCTCTGCGCAATCGCGTACCGCTGGTTGGCGGCTTTGACCTGACGCCGATTCTGGTTTTCATTATTGCGCAGCTGATGTTGATGCTGATCGTAGCGCCGCTGGAGCTGCAATTCCTGAAGTTGTTTTAAATCACTGGCACGGGCTGCGGCGTTAATATCTGCGCCGACATTCCAGGCTAAAAAAAGGCGCGATCATCAAGATCGCGCCTTTTTTATTCCCCAGCAGGCGAGCTAACTCATGCCGCCTTACATCAGGATAATGTCGAAGTTTTCCTGCGGGTATTGGGTTTCAGCCTGCAACGACACCGGCTTGCCGATAAAGTCGGACAGGTTGGCGAGACTTTGCGATTCTTCGTCCAGCAAGAGATCAATCACCTTGGGAGAAGCCAGCACCCGCAACTCGCGCGCGGTGAACTGACGGGCATGGCGCAGCAATTCGCGCAGGATTTCATAGCAGATGGTTTGCGCAGTCTTGATCTCGCCGCGTCCCTGACAGGCCGGGCAAGGCTCACAGAGGATATGCGCCAGGCTTTCGCGCGTACGCTTGCGTGTCATTTCCACCAGCCCCAGCGCTGAGAATCCGCTGATGCCGGTGCGGGCCCTGTCTTTTGCCAGTGCGCGTTTCAGCTCATCTAGCACCGCCACGCGATGCTCATCTTCATCCATATCAATGAAGTCGATGATGATAATGCCGCCGAGGTTGCGCAGGCGCAGCTGGCGGGCAATGCATTGCGATGCCTCCAGATTGGTCTTGAAGATGGTGTCCGCCAGGCTGCGGCCATTGACGAAGCCGCCGGTATTCACATCGACTGTGGTCAGCGCTTCGGTCTGGTCAAAAATCAGATAGCCGCCGGACTTCATTTCCACCTTGCGCGACATGGCGCGCTCGATTTCCTGCTCGACGTGGTACATGTCAAACAGCGGACGCTCGCCCTGATAATGTTCGAGCTTCTTCACGGCACCGATGGCATAGTGCTGACCAAACTCCAGCAGCTTCTGGTAGGTTTCGCGCGAGTCCACCAGCACGCGGTCGGTGTCTTCATTCACCACATCGCGCAGCACGCGCATCGGCAGGCTAAGATCCTGAAACACCAGCGAACGGTCCGCAGCGCCATGGCTGGCCGCTTGAATATTGCTCCAGACCTTGTTGAGATAGTCCACATCTGCCAGCAACTCATCGTCGGTAGCAGTCTCGGACATGGTACGAATGATATAGCCACCCTGGCGGTTTTCCGGCAGCAGCTTCAGCAGCCGCTCCTTGAGGAATTCGCGCTCGGCCTCGTCTTCAATCCGCTGCGATACGCCGATATGCTGCTGCTGTGGCAGATACACCAGAAAGCGCCCGGCAATGCTGATCTGGGTGGTGAGGCGCGCGCCCTTGGTGCCTATCGGCTCCTTGATCACCTGCACCATGATGGGCTGCCCTTCGTGCAGCACTTCCTGTATGGTTTTTTCCTTGTCCTTGTCGCTATTGGCGCATTCCAGCACATCGGCCACATGCAGAAAGGCCGCACGCTGCAGGCCGATCTCGACAAAGGCAGACTGCATGCCCGGCAATACGCGGCAAACCCGGCCGCGGTAGATATTCCCCACCAGCCCGAGCGAGGTGTTGCGCTCGATATGCAGCTCCTGCACGATGCATTGCTCAATAATGGCCACCCGCGTTTCTTGCGGGGTCACGTTGATCAGAATGTCTTCACTCATTTACCAGCTCTCTGCCATGCATGCATGACGCTTACAACACGGAAATTCCTGCCTGTTTCAATAGTTCGGACGTCTCAAATACCGGCAAGCCCATCACGCCGGAATAACTGCCTTCAATGCGGCAGATAAAGCTACTGGCCAGTCCCTGTATGCCATAAGCACCGGCTTTGTCGCGTGGCTCGCCGGTGGCAATGTAAGCCTGAATGGTGGCTTCGTCCAGCGTGGTCATCTGCACGCGGGTGGTGGACAAGCGCACATGCACGCCGGAGGCCGATGCCACCGCCACGCCGGTATGCACCTCATGCCAACGTCCAGACATGCGCAACAGCATGGCGCGCGCATCGGCATCGTCTTCGGGTTTGCCAAGAATCAGGCCATCAATGGCGACGGTCGTATCTGCTGCCAGCAGCGGCAAAACCTCACTGCCCTGCACCTGCAA
>ERZ1034423.69-NODE-69-length-19253-cov-49.952808_pt1 | contig 19253 bp, 16 predicted proteins | sample MGYA00520609_ERZ1034423 | MGnify/ENA primary metagenome ERZ1034423 (study PRJEB33736, sample SAMEA104288487) | Azolla rubra | place: Australia | collected 1985 | study: EMG produced TPA metagenomics assembly of the PRJEB19522 data set (Is there foul play in the... | reverse complement strand
GCAGCGTTTATATCCGAGCATTTAACCCAGCAAAATTGCCTTGGCAGACTACTAGAAGCATTTGAGAGAGTCAGCCAAGGCGCAAAAGAAATGATGCTGGTAGCTGGTTTTTCTGCAATTGGGAAAACTACCACCATCAACTCAAAAAGTATTGCAGTTAGCGGCTTGTATTGGGAATCAGTTTGCTTTAGTAACTTTGGCTATTGTTTCGGAACAATCTCAAATCGAAACAGCAGCCTGTTTATGGAAGGCATTACAAGAAGGGTCAATTTTACCAATTGGTGATGTTTATAAGTTTTATGTTGGTCAAGAAACTCTAGCAGGTACTTCCGAAAATCAACAGAGTGTTACTTATGAGTTTTTACATAACAGAGTACAGCAAGCAGCTTATTCTCTGATTCCTGATCACCAAAAGCAAACTACTCACCTCAAGATTGGGTAACTGCTGCTGCAACAGATTTCCCCAGGAGCGATAGAAGACCGGATTTTTGAATAGTTAATCAATTAAATGACGGCATTGCTTTAATTAGTGGACAAACACAACGAGATAAATTAGCATAACTTAACCTCACCGTCTGTCGCAAAGCTAAAAAAAATTCAACTGCCTATCAAGCAGCTCATGAATATGCCGCAGTAGGATTGTCTTTGTTAGGAGAAAAAGCTTGGCGACGACAATATGAAATGAGTCTCGCCTTCCATGAATTAGCTGCTGAAGTAGCTTCCCTGTGTAGTGACTTTGAGGGGATGGAAAAATTCAGTGATACTGTCATAGAACACTCATATTACTTACTGCTTGAAGCAATATTAACCGCATTAGAATTGACGGAGAGACCTCTCATAATAAACTCACTGAAAACATTGTCATTGGCATCGATCTTCTACAAAACTTGGGGGTAAAAGTTCCAGAAAAACCCACACTGGAAGATATTCAACAGTGAATCCAAGAAACTAGCGAACTGATTGGCAACTGGAAAGTTGAAGATTTTATTCATCTATCTCTGATGACAGATGCTAAAACCATTGCTAAGGAAACCTTACCTCTCTTGAGGAAAAGCTACGCAATTCCATTAGAAGTCGGAAAGCTGACATTTGTCGGATATAGCGGTAACAGTTTCTGCCTCCATTCGTTGTGTTGCGGTCACCCCCTTGCTACCTTGGAGCAAGATACGCACATTTACCACGATAGTTTGGTGTAACTTAATCAGGTCACAGCAGTTAATTATTGCCGAATCTATTGGCAAACTATGTTAAATTTACTGGTTTTCGCAGATAATACTACCCTTTTGTCTAATTTACTTCTCCAAGGGACGGAATTTCTCCCCCTGCTGCAGTCTAGAGATGATCTGTATGGACTATATATATATAATATGTTCTACTTACATAAGCTCATGCTTGGTTTTTTGTTTGGGGAATTTGAACCAGCTAACAGTTATGCCCTTGAGTGCAGAAACTATTTAATTACTGTTCCAGAATCGGTTGGCGTAGCTGTACTTTATTTCTACGATTCTTTGCTTGCCCTAGCACAATTGAGTCAACCTTTAGGTGAAGAACCAACCACATTAGAGCGAGTAGCAGAAAGGCAAACTCAGTTACAGCATTGGGCGCACCATGCACCGATGAATCACCACCATAAGTTTGATTTAGTAGGATCAGAAAGATGTTGCGTTTTACGACAGAAAACTGAAGCCGGCGAATTATATCACAAGGCGATATCTGGAGCTAAAGGAAATACTTGTAATAATAAGCAATTGCCAACGAACTAGCCGCACAATTCTACTTAGATTGGGGTAAACAGCGCATAGCCTAAGAATACATGATTGAAGCCTACTACAGTTATGAGCATTGGGCAGCAAAAGGCGAGCGCTCAGTAAATTGTCTAATCAACCCACAGTGGAAATTTGTATTGTAACTCTTTCCTGGATGATAGTACTGAATTTATTATTAAAATTCCTATAGCAGCCTTATCTGAAATATGAGATAACACGGTGCTAAAAAGTATTGAGCGACAAGGGTTACAGGTATTTTCTCCCTCACGAATGACTTAGGATTGCTATATATAATTTTTTACGTGTCGGCTCAATAAGTAGGTTTTTCCCACTTAGGGTGAGTAATATTTCTGTTTATGGAATAAAATGTTGTCCGTTGTCAAATTGATATCTTTAATAATTACTTGTTCGTATCCTTTAAACTCTGCATCTTCTGGCAGTTTCTCCTGGGGATATTCTAGTATTTTTTCACGGTCTATTTTAATAGTTGCGTTTTTACTGTTCTTGGAGTGCTTTTTTGGGATTTTCCTTTCTTTCTCTGATGAGTGATTTTTGTCAAAGCCTTTGGAGTTGGCTTTTATGTCTGGTTGACCTTGTTTCCCCTGGAGTGGATTATTTTCATATTTTAACTGTTGATTTTCGGCTCGTAATTCTTTGATTTTTCTTTGTAATTGCTCTATTAAGTTTAGAGCTTGTTTGAAAAGTCGGTCTTTGTATCATGTTGAATGCCGCGGAGGGGAATCAAATATCTCAGTACACGCTCAAAACCTAGATTCTAGAGGCTTCGGCACGCTTTGTGTGGACGCAGTGTCCCGAAGGGATACGCTCCATTTCATTGCGCTCAGAATGACAATTTATACCTCCTAAAACTTTTCAAACATGCTGTTAGTAATATCTCTATTGTCTGACGCATTGATTCGTCTGCAATGCCTTTTGGCTCGATGGTTTGCAGTAACTCTTCTCCCTACTTTTTACTCGAATCCAGTTTTTGCGTTGTCTTTCATATTTTATTACATTCTTTGTCCCTTGTTTACTTTCTTTTTCTCCGCTACCCCTATTTATTGAGCCAATACATTTTTACTTTCGCTCAAAGATCAATTAAGATATTTGGGAATACTAGATTGAGAAATCATTAAGGATGAGCGCAATATGGTTAGTAATCTTGTCAATATTCCCGGATATCTCATCAGTGAGGAACTTTATAACGGTTCTAGAACGCTAGTTTATCGAGGATATCGAGAAAGAGATTCATTACCAGTAGTGATTAAACTGCTGAAAAATCCTTATCCCACGTTTAATGAACTCTTATCATTTCGTAATCAATATACCATTGCTAAAAATCTCAACTCGCCTTTAATTGTCCAAATTTACACCCTAGAACCATACCGAAATGGTTATGTGTTGGTGATGGAAGACTTTGGGGGGACTTCTCTCAATGAATGGGTAGGGAAGGTCAAACAAAAGTCTCTACAGGAGTTTTTAGAAATAGCGATTGCCCTCTCCAATACTCTAGATATATTGTACCGGGAACGCATTATTCATAAAGATATTAAACCCAGCAATATATTAATTAATCCCGTAACTAAACAAGTCAAATTAATTGACTTTAGTATCGCATCTTTATTACCGAGGGAAACCCAAACCCTAGTTAATCCCAATGTTTTAGAAGGGACATTAGCTTATATATCACCAGAACAAACAGGGAGAATGAATCGCGGGATAGACTATCGCACAGACTTCTACTCATTAGGTGTGACATTCTATGAATTACTAGCTGGAGAGTTACCTTTTGTAGCAAACGAGCCAATGGAGTTGGTGCATTCTCATATAGCTAAAATAGCACCATCAATACACGAAATCAATTCAGAAATTCCCTGGGTTATTGCAGAAGTCATTAGTAAGTTAATGGCTAAAAATGCTGAAGACAGGTATCAGAGTGCGTTGGGATTAAAGTTCGACTTAGAAAATTGTTTAACTCAGCTAAGAGAAACTGGTGGAATTGAGAAATTTGAAATTGCACAGCGTGATGTATGTGATCGCTTCATTATCCCTGATAAACTCTATGGCAGAGAAACCGAAGTCTTAACCCTACTAGAAGCATTTGAGAGAGTCAGTCGAGGTACATCAGAAATGATGCTAGTAGCTGGTTTTTCTGGAATTGGAAAAACAGCAGTCGTCAAAGAAGTGCATAAACCAATTGTCAGACAACGTGGCTATTTTATTAAAGGCAAATATGACCAGTTTCAACGTAATATTCCCTTCAGTGCTTTTGTACAAGCATTTCGTGATTTAATGGAGCAATTGCTAACAGAAAATGATGTCCAACTAGAGGAATGGAAAAACAAAATATTAAATGCTGTTGGCGACAGTGGACAAGTAATTATTGAAGTCATCCCCGAATTATCAATAATTATTGGTGAACAACCACCAGCAGTAGAATTATCAGGAACAGCAGCCCAAAATCGCTTTAACTTATTATTTCAAAAATTTACCCAAGTCTTTACTAGTATTGAACATCCCTTAGTAATGTTTCTAGATGACTTGCAATGGGCAGATTCGGCATCACTAAAGTTAATACAACTATTAATGGCTGATACAAGTCATCTTTTATTAATAGGTGCATACCGTGATAATGAAGTCCCACCAGGACATCCATTAATGTTGACTTTGAGTAATATACAAAAGACACAAGCAACGATTAATACGATTAGTTTAGTACCACTAAGTCAAGTGGAAGTAAATAAATTAGTTGCTGATACACTCAAATCTACAGAAGAACTCGTATGGAATCTTTCTGTATTGATATATCAAAAAACTCTGGGGAATCCATTTTTCGCAACACAGTTTCTCAAAGCATTACATCAAGATGAACTGATTCACTTTGACTTTGAGTTAGGATGTTGGCAATGTGAGATTGCCCAAGTGACAACGCAGGCGGTTACAGATAATATTGTTACCTTTATGAGTTTGCAATTGCGAAAACTACCGCCATCAACTCAACAAGTATTGCAGTTAGCGGCTTGTATTGGGAATCAGTTTGATTTAGCAACTTTGGCTATTGTTTCGGAACAATCTCAAATCGAAACAGCAGCCTGTTTATGGAAGGCATTACAAGAAGGGTTAATTTTACCAATTGGTGATGTTTATAAATTTTATGTTGGTCAAGAAACTCTAGCAGGTACTTCCGAAAATCAACAGACTGTTAGTTATAAATTTTTACATGACAGAGTACAGCAAGCAGCTTATTCCTTGATTCCTGATGACCAAAAGCAAACCACTCACCTCAAGATTGGGCAACTTTTACTGAGTAATGCGCCACTAAGGGAACAGAATGAAAACTCGTTTGAAATTGTCAATCAACTCAATATTGGCAAATCCCTGATTATTGAACCAGAAAAGCAAATAGAACTGGCTCAACTCAATTTAAATGCTGGACAAAAAGCTAGAGCAGCAACAGCTTATACTGCTGCGTTGGAATATGCTACCACAGGCATTAGTTTACTACACCTTCTCAAGTGGGAAACACACTACAACTTAACCTTGACACTGTATGAACTAGCAACAGAAACTGCCTACCTTAGCGGCGATTTTGAGCAGATGGAGCAATGGGCAGATATTATTTTGCAACAGGCCAAAACTTCCATTGATAAAATGAAAGTCTATGCTGTCAAAATCCAAGGTTATATGGCGCAAGCCAAAAAGCTAGAAGCAGTCCAAATTGGATTAGAAGCTCTGGAATTAGTGGGGGTAAGTTTACCTAAATCACCTGAACCCTCAGACATTCAACAAGCACTTAGTCAAACTGTAAGCAATCTTCAAGAGAAAAAAATAGAAGGGTTAATTAACCTACCGTTAATGACAGATATTGAAAAGTTAGCAGCTACTAAGATTTTAACAAGTATGTTTACTCCTACCTATCAAGCTGCACCTACGCTTGTACCTTTAGTTACATGTGAATTGATTAACTTATCGCTCAACTATGGTAATTCAGCATTTTCCAGTTCTGGTTACGCTTTTTATGGTCTGCTATTGAATGTAGTATTTCAGGATATTGAGTCAGGCTATCAATTTGGTAAGTTAGCTATTAGCCTAGCGGAACAGTTCAATGCTCCAGAAATCAAGGCGTTGGTACTTAATGTAGTGGGTGCATGTACGACTCATAGCAAAGTTCATATTAAAGAAACATTGTCTCTTCTTTGGGATTCCTACGAAAGCGGACTTCAAGGCGGAAATTTTGAACATGCTGGCATATCTGCCATGCTGAAATATGAATACTCCTATTTTATGGGACAGGAACTAACAATACTGGTACGAGAAATGGCCTCTATCAGTGATGTTTTAGCTCGGCTCAAGCAAGAAAACGCTCTACGTTGGCATCAAATTTCTCAACAGACAGTATTGAACTTATTAAACCCCTTAGAAAATTCATGCAACTTACGAGGTGAAGTCTACAACGAAGAAACTTCTTTACCACTCATGAAAGATGCTAATGATAGAAGCGGGCTTCACTCCTTGTATGTTAATAAACTAATTCTTTGTTACCTATTTGGAGAATATCAACAAGCACAGGAAAATGCACAGCAAGCTAAACAGTATTTAGATGGAGTACAGGGACACATATTAGTTCCAATATTTCATTTCTATGATTCCTTAGCCCACCTAGCAATTTACCCATCAATATCGCATTCGCAACAAGAAGATATTTTAAGTCGAGTGACTAAAAACCAAGAAAAGATGAGGCTATGGGCAGATTACGCACCTATGAATTTTCAGCATAAATTTGATTTAGTTGCAGCCGAACAGTCTCGTATTCTAGGTAACAAAGCTGACGCAATGGACTATTATGATCGCACTATTGCTCTTGCTAAAGAACACGGATATATCCAAGAAGAAGCACTTGCTAAGGAACTCGCTGCTAAATTTTACCTCAGCTGGGGCAGAGAAAGCATGGCTAGGGAATATATAACTGAAGCTTACTACACCTATACCCGTTGGGGAGCAAAAGCCAAGGTTGCTGACTTGGAAAAACGCTATCCCCAATTACTTGCCCCTATATTACAGCAAACCCGTTCTACTGTTTCAACTAACGACACTATCTTTGCCTTGGGGAGCGTGACATCTACCAGTTATTCCAGTTCTAGCACCAGTGTTTCAGATACCCTAGATTTAAAAACTATTCTCAAAGCATCTCAGACTATCTCCAGTGAAATCGAACTAGAAAAACTGCTGGCATCCTTACTTTCTATCATCATCGAAAATGCCGGGGCTGATAAATGCGTGTTAATGCTGTCGCGGGATGAGCACCTACTAATTAAAGGCTCAATTACGCAGGGAACAAAACCCGTTGTATTGCAACGCCTTCCTATTGAAGATAGCCACAACATTCCAAAGAAGCTAATTTACAAAGTCAAGCACAATCAGCAGACCGTTGTACTATTGGATGCAACAGCAGATCCTAACTTAGCCAACGACCCGTACATTATGCGTAAAAAACCTAAGAGTATCCTGTGTAGTCCGATTTTGCATCAAGGCAAGTTAATGGGTATTTTATATCTGGAAAATAATCTGACAATGGGAGCATTTACCAGCGATCGCGTCGAACTGCTAAATCTACTTTGCTCTCAAGCTGCAATTTCTTTAGAAAATTCCCGACTTTATGAACTTTCCCAGGAATATGCCCAACAGCTAGAGCAATCATTTGCCGAATTGAGTGCAAGTAATTCTCGTTTCCACAACTTAGTAGATAATGTCCCTGGGGTTGTTTATCAATATCAGATGACTACCGATGGGGTGATGTCGTTGAATTACATTAGTGCACAATGTAATAACTTTTTTGAAATTACCCCAGGGCAAGCTACGTCAAATGTTGAGTTTTTCGGCAATATGGTACATCCAGATGATATTGCAAATTATCAGCAGTCTAATACCGATACGATTCAATTTTTATCTCCCTGGCAGTGGGAAGGACGAATCATCACTCCATCAGGAATTGTCAAGTGGATTCATGGTGAATCACGAATTGAACGGCGTGCTGATAACTCACTAGTTTGGGATGGATGGTTTTTGGATATTAGCGATCGAAAACAAGCTGAACTTACCTTGCAGCAAAAATCACTCTTACTAGAAGAAGCACTAACTGATTTGCAAAATGCCCAATTAAAAATGATCCAAAGTGAAAAGATGTCTGCATTGGGTAATTTAGTGGCTGGTGTTGCTCATGAAATGAATAACCCTCTTGCTTTTATTTATGCTACTCTTCAACAAATTAAACCCAACTTTGCTGATCTCACTGAACATTTAAAGCTCTACCAAGAAATTCTAGAAAACCCAGGTGATGAAATTCAAGACCATGCCGAAGAAATTTATTTAGACTATCTTTTAGAAGATTTACCTACAGCGATAGATGCAATGGTGATGGCGTGCGAAAGATTAAGAAATATTAGCACTAGTCTTCGTACTTTCTCTCGTGCAGATCAAGATTACAAAGTCCAGTTTAATCTTCATGATGGTATAGATAGTACAATTTTAATTCTCAAACATCGCCTGAAAGCTAATGAACAACGCCCCGCAATTGAAGTAGTGACTAACTACAGTGATTTAGCTCAAATAGAAGGATTCCCCGGACAATTAAACCAAGTATTTATCAATATTTTGGCTAATGCTATTGATTCCTTAGAGGAATCAAACATTGGCAAGAGCTTTACAGAGATTAAAACCAATCCTAACCGTATTAAAATTACAACATCAATCGTAGACAAATATGTAAAAATCTCAATTGCTGATAACGGGAAGGGAATGGGTGAAGAAATTAAACAGAAGATTTTTGAACATTTATTTACTACAAAGGCTGTAGGAAAGGGAACTGGATTGGGACTGACGATCGCTCGGCAAATTGTGGAGGAAACCCACGGTGGTAAATTGAGTTGTCACTCTGTTTTGGGCAAAGGTACAGAGTTTATTATTGAAATTCCAGCTTGAGTATTAAATTTTATAGAACCCAAATTGGTTCTATCTTAACCTGACCTTGGGATCAGGAAAAGGATAGCTTTCTCGTTCACCACCGGAAAGTTCTTCAACTAGGTGATCCTCAAAATTTTCTAGTTGCGTCTCTTTAATTGCTGCTTCAATTTTCTGCCTATCATTATCAGTTAACTCCCATTACCACCAAGTTTGATGTGGTATTCTGCCTAAATTTAGCTAATTGACGCACAGTGAAACCAGCAGGAATTGGTTGCTGTTATGGTAAAAGTGCTAATTTTTGAGCTACTAAATTAGAGGTTGTTTTAAAAGGTTTTGATACATCACTAAGGACTTTTCAAACGTCCTAAGAGGAGGTTGTGAGTGAGTTGCCTTCCCATCTACTAAAATTACTCCTTGTTGAGGAGAGAGAATTCAACTAATTACTTTCAGTAAAGTAGATTTACCAAAACTATTAGCATCTACTCAACTCAACCATTCTCCAGTTTGCAAAGAAAGATTAATATCTTGGATCTACTAGAAACGGTTTAAAGGTGTCATTCTGAAGGTTTGCGGAGCGTCTCTGAAAGAGATAGTAAAGAATCTCCGAGATACTAGAGCCTACGTAGGGCACGCTCCGCGTTCACCCAGTGTCCTGAAGAGATAAGCTGCGCTATCAGTATGACATAAGTCCAAGTTCCACCCGTTTGTAGTATAATTGGCGAAACAGTATAACCACCTGTGAGATTTTGTAATTACAGAGGCATTTTAGCAGTTCAAAAAATAATTATTCTATTTTTTAGTTATACCAGACTACACATTCTTTTGCAATACAATTATTTTTCATAATTATACATCAACATAACTAAATTTATGAATAAATTAGTGCCCTTTTACCTATATATAGCTATGCAACTATAATTTTCTGCTTTAAGTAGGTTGAATAAAACAAGCATCAAATTCATCTGACTGTCAAGAGGAAGTGTTATGAATTTGGACAAACCTCTTGTCTTACTTAGTACACTTAGTTTAGTTACACTCCGTAGTGTAGGAATATCTCCAGCATTAACTGATAATCCGAACAATTATAGAAACCAGCGCCAAGAAACTCGTCATAGATCAGACAATAATCAACGACGAGACAATAACCACAGGCCAGATTTTGGTCTATATTAAGGTGAGTTAAAGTTCTGAATATATTTGCTAATTTTTGTAGCTACTATTTAATATCAAATTCATTGAATTACACAGAGATGGTAGTTTTCTTAGTTGTTAACAACAACTATAATTCTTGGACCTATCGCCAAAAGAACTGATATATAAATAGTATGTCTCGGTGAAATTGAGATGTATTTATGGAGTATCAATTCATGAACTATAAACGGAAGTTGAGTATTTATGCTATTCCTGCTGTTGCTGTTGTGGGTTTACCTATCTCTATTCTTACTACAGGATGTCAACTAACCTCTCCCGATCGCACTTCTGTTCCCAATAATTCCAGGGAAAATGGAACAAGTTATCAAACATAGGACAATGACAGAAACTATCCATCGTCTAACAATGGCAGACATTATCCATCATAATCAAAAAGATTTAAATCAAGCTTCAGAGAAAATGTCAGAACTTAATTTAACTGACACTCAAAAAGCACAAGTTAAACGGATTAGAGAGGAAAGTGAAGCACAAATATTTGCACTTTTATCTCCCGAATACCAACAGCAAGTAAAATCTGTTAATAATGGTCGCTATAAATTGTCAATGAAGAAATTGTGATCGCTCAGTTTGTCCGCAGAACAAAGATAGTAATGAACTCAAATTATACAACAGCAACTACAACAAATTGAGAGGATTTTGACTCCAAAATAGCGAGAAATAATGAATCAATGGCGTAGGTCTCCGAGAGGAAATTCATCCTACTAAATAGTTACAGAATATTGAGTGTGTCTATTGTGGCGGTTATCACTTAGATGAGAACATACAGCTATCATAAAATATGGCTTACGCTGCATTGCATTACAGACAGTACCAGAGATTCAACTCTATCACCTGCTATTCTGCTTAATTGCTAATCAAAAGATCTCTGCGTCCCTCCTGCTCATCAATGTTATAATCTATATATTTATTTATTTTGTTTCTACAGAAACGTCTTTTTTAAAGTAACAATTTGTACAATCTTGATTTTCTCTATTGGTTTTGTTTGTGAAGCTATCATACAGCACCAATGACTGTTGAGAATCCCAACTTAACTGAGAAATCACAGAGATTATTCACCAAAATCTGTTGTACGTCGCATATCTCAGCCTGATGACAAGGTAAACTGGTGGAGTTGACTGATAAAGATTAGTGTCCTATGCCTGCGTTTTTATTAGAAGTTGGTACTGAAGAACTACCTGCAAGCTTTTTGAGTAGTGCCATAGTACAATGGCGATCGCGCATTCCTCAAACTCTGGAAGCTAACAACCTCAAAACTGAAACTGTGGAAGTTTATGGAACTCCCCGACGGTTAGCAGTTCTAATTACAGGTTTACCATCCCAGCAACCAGATAAAGAAGAAGAAATCAAAGGTCCATCGGCACAAGCAGCTTTTAAAGATGGTAAACCCACACCGGGAGCAGTTGGGTTTGCTAAAAAACAAGGTGTAGAACTGGACGCTTTTGAAATTCGACCTACGGAGAAAGGTGATTTTGTCTTCATCCAGAAAAAGACTCCCGGCCGTCCAGTTGCGGAAATTTTGACAGAACTTGTTCCCCAGTGGGTTTGGAGTTTAGAAGGAAAGCGGTTGATGCGTTGGGGAAGTGGTGATGGTAGATTTTCCCGTCCAATTCGCTGGTTAGTGGCTTTGTTGGATGGGGATGTTTTGCCCTTAGAATTAAAGAATGGAGATAAAACGGTTAAGAGCGATCGCATTTCTCAAGCACATCGCGTTTTACATCCCGAACCTGTCAGCATTTCCCACGCGACAGAATATGTAAATACCCTGCGTTCTGGTTACGTGATAGTTTCACCAGAAGAACGGGAAAACATCATTACTGAACAAGTCAAAACCGCAGTTCAAAAATTAGGCGGTTTCACACCAATATATCCTGATTTATTAGAAGAAACCACAAATTTAGTAGAGTATCCTACCGCAGTAGTTGGAAAATTTGAAGACGAATTTCTACTATTACCTACAGAAGTCTCAACTACAGTAATGGTGAACCATCAGCGTTATTTCCCTGTTTTCAAGACTTCAGAGAATCACGAATTATTACCTAATTTTATCACTGTTTCTAACGGCGATCCGACAAAATCAGATATCATTGCCGTTGGTAATGAGAAAGTAATTCGGGCGCGGTTAGCTGATGGGCGTTTCTTCTATAAAGCTGATTTAGCTAAACCATTGGAAAGCTTTTTACCTCAATTGGAAACAGTTACTTTTCAAGAAGACTTAGGATCAGTTCGTGCCAAAGTCGAGAGAGTAGTGAATATTGCTGCCCGAATTTCTCAGCAGTTGCAATTAGGCAATAATGAAAGACAGAAAATTCAACGAGCAGCCTTACTTTGTAAAGCAGATTTAGTCACCCAGATGGTGTCTGAATTCCCAGAATTGCAAGGCACTATGGGTGAAAAATATGCTCTAGCTAGTGCTGAAGATTCAGAAGTAGCACTGGCAATTTATGAACATTATTTACCACGATATGCAAGTGATAATTTCCCACGAACTATTACAGGTAAAGTTGTTGCCTTAGCAGATAGGTTAGATACTTTAGTAAGTATATTTGGTTTAGGTTTAAAACCTTCAGGTTCCTCTGATCCTTTTGCTTTAAGACGGGCAGCTAATGCAATAATTAAGATTATTTGCTCACAATCTTATGACTCAACTCACCAAGACTATAAAGATGGTTTAAAGATTGATTTAGCAGGTTTGTTAGAGCAAACAGCCACAGAGTTTGCGGCAGCTTTTAACAAAGATAGAGACTCACTAATTAAAGTATTGCAGGACTTTTTCATACAACGAATCCGCACTCTATTTCAAGAAGCAGAAGTACAAATATTTATTGACGAAATAGATTATGATTTAGTCAATGCTGTATTGGGAGAAAATGATCCAGAATATACAGAACGGGCATTACAGGATTTATTAGATGTGCGCGATCGCGCCCTTTATTTACAACAAATCCGCAATAATGGTACATTAGATAAAATATACGAAACCGTCAACCGTTCTACCCGTCTGGCTGCACAAGGTAATTTAAACTTCCAGCAGTTAGAACCAACAGCGGTAGTTAAACCCGAATTATTCCAAAAATCTTCTGAATCTGCCTTTTACAACGCCTTGCTTGAGTTAGTACCCCAAACCCAAGCAGCACAACGAACCCGCAACTATCAAATATTAATAGCCGCACTAGAAAAAATTGCTCCCACCGTGAGTAAATTATTTGATGGTGAAGATAGCGTTTTAGTCATGGATCTAAATCCTGAGATTAAACGAAATCGGTTAAATTTACTGGGACTACTTCGTAATCATGCCCGTGTTTTAGCTGACTTTGGGGCGATCGTCAAAAATCTGTAGCAAAAGACAACAAAAACAGGTGTAATTTTTGCCGATTAACGCTATTATAGGGTAGCTTAACCAGGGATGCTGCACAGTCTATGCCAGAAGCTGTTGTGATTGGATTGGGAAAGTCCGGTATTGCTGCAGCAAGATTGTTGAAACAGGAAGGCTGGGAGGTGGAATTAAGCGATCACAACACCTCTCCAAACCTCCTGGAACAACAACAAGAACTTGCTAACGAACAAATTCCCGTTAAATTAGGTAACACACCAGACCTAGAGAGTGAAATTTTACCACAACTAATAGTTGTTAGCCCTGGTGTACCTTGGGACATTCCTATATTAGTCAAAGCGCGAGAGTTAGGCATTGAAACCATTGGTGAAATCGAACTAGCCTGGCGACATTTGCAAAATATCCCTTGGGTAGCCATTACCGGCACGAATGGTAAAACTACCACTACGTCGCTAACTGCCGCCATTTTTCAAGCCGCAGGATTGAACGCTCCTGCCTGTGGTAACATCGGTATGGCTGCTTGTGAAGTGGCTTTATCAGTACAAAAACCAGATTGGATCATTGGAGAACTTAGCAGTTATCAAATCGAATCTTCTGTCACACTTTCTCCCCCCATTGGTATTTGGACAACATTCACACCAGATCATTTAGCCCGTCATAAAACCTTAGAAAATTACTACAATATTAAGGCTAAATTGTTAAATAATTCTCATTTACAAATATTTAACGGCGATGATATTTATTTAAACAAAGTAGGATTAAATCATTGGCATAATGCTTATTGGACAACTGTGAAAGGACCAGATTTTTTAATCGGTGAAAAGGGCTTTTATATGGAAAATGGCTGGGTAATAGAAAAATTATCTGCAACTTCCACATCTCAACCGATTGTAGAAGTTTCTGCTTTGCGAATGGTAGGAGAACACAATCAACAAAATCTTCTCATGTCAGTAGCTGCAGCCCGGTTAGGAGGAATTAATATTGAAGCAATTTCGCATGCAGTCCATGAATTTCCTGGTGTTACCCATCGCTTAGAACATATCTGCACATGGGAAGGAATTGATTTTATTAATGATAGCAAAGCCACCAATTATGATGCGGCTGAAGTGGGTTTAGCATCTGTAAAAAGTCCTGTCATTTTAATTGCCGGTGGTGAAGCAAAAGCTGGAAATGATACAGGCTGGTTAAATAAAATTCAGGCTAAAGCTGCTACTGTTTTATTAATTGGTAATGCTGCACCTACATTTGCTCAACGTCTAGAAGAAGTGGGATATACTAACTTTGAAATTATCGAAACAATGGCAAAAGCTGTACCCAAGTCCGCAGAATTAGCAAAACAATATCAAGCATCAGTTGTGTTATTATCTCCAGCTTGCGCAAGTTTTGACCAATATCCTAATTTTGAAGCAAGGGGTGAAGATTTCCGTCAGTTGTGTTTGAATTGGGTGGAATCATAAACTTGGCATTACTGAATTAGCATAAGAAATCGGAAAATTCAAGATTCTAAACTTTGCGCCTTTGCGCGAAACCTCAATTCTTCTGTTTAATAAGTAACTCAGAGTATAGGTTGTTCCTATTACCAATCACCACTACCGCCCTGAATTGAAAATGCTTCTTTTAGAAGAGCCAAGCTCAGAAAATAGTGCTTCCAGAAGGCTGGTCCAACAAAATCCAAAACGTATACAGCGCGAGCTCTTCAGAGATTTGGAATCGTTGGTTTATTTACGCTGTACTGTACTAGCCCAAACAAAAATAATGCAAGCTTTAATGGGACATTAAATCACTTAGCTAGTCCATGTTCTAGGGCAAAACGCACTAATTCTGTACGGCTATTTGTGCCGGTTTTACTAAATAAACGGCTGACGTATTTTTCTACGTTGCGAACGCTGGTTTCTAAGCGACGTGCAATTTCTTTGTTCATTAAACCTTCGGCTACTAGATTTAAAACACTTTGTTCTCTGGGAGTTAAATCTATTTTGAACGGAGGAGGGGTTTGAGTAATTGCATTTCTGGGACTTAATAAATCTTTGATTTTGGAAATTTCATGGGCTAATTTAGCAATATCCATATTTTCCGTATCTTCACTAGCTACCTGTGTTTTTACAGTGTGACGGACGAGTAAGTTTTCAACTATGGCCACCAGTTCATCAGGATCAAAGGGTTTGGCTAGATAAGCGTCAACACCAGCTTGATAGCCTTGAATGCGATCACCTGTCATGCCTTTAGCTGTTAAAAATACCACAGGTAAAGCTTGAAAACGCGCATCATCTCGCATTTGCTTCAAGAAATGATAACCATCCACTTGGGGCATCATGATATCAGAAATCACTAAATCAGGTATACTATGCTGCATCATATCCCAACCTTCACGGGCATTACTGGCAGTTTGAACCTTAAAACCGCTTTCTTGTAAATATTCTTTCACGGCTTCCCTCAATCCGGGTTCGTCATCTACCAGTAACAGTTGTGCTGACATCGAAAATTCCTATAAATTTACCTTTATCTAACTTTAGCGAAATTTGGTCTGGATTGGGTATTGGGGATGGGCATATCTGATGCAAATCCTGTGAATAAATTTTATTGATACCAATCAATAGTTAGAATGTGCTTCAATTCAAGTGAAATCAAAGGTGACAGTTTTAAACTGTATTATTTAAATATTCAATCACATTGATATATACTTCAGCACCTAGAGGCTAGTACCAAGAAACAAACTCACCTGGGCCAAAATATGACTCACTGAGAACTGTTTAGAACAGTACCACACACAATCAAGATTATTCGCTTTTGTCAACAAAACAACATTTCCACTAGCGAAGGTATTGAACGCATTTCTGCTAAGTAGGTGGGCAGAAAGATTTATAACTATATCATGGCGGATGCAGCAAAGGGCAATCAAGCAATCCCAAGGGTTTTAAGTACTTTACATTTTTTCACATAGTTATGTTTATTTGTGTCTACCTACTTATCAAAGAATTAAGATCAAGTCGCAGAAGCAAACGACGGGAATTTCTGGCAGATATAGGAACACTTAGCCTCATCCGAGGAAGTCTTGGAGTTGGTTCTGGCTATTTTTTTTACAAAGATTCAAGTAATCAATTAGAATATCAATGCAGGATAAATCCTGCTGTTAGCTTCCATCCCTGACTTAAAAATTGACATTCTATATATACCTTATATATACGTTTGTCCCTCAAAACTTTTTAGGTTTTGAGGTATTCAATATGCCTAACGCATTGGTGACAAGTTAAGGAAAAGAAGAAATTGTCAAGGGTGGTATTTGGATAGGTTAAAAATCGTGACAAACTCAGTGTAGACAAGTAATTGAGCAATTGAAACAAGCCATGACAGGCAGCCGAAAAACCAATCGAGACCACGGCAAAAACAAACAAAGACCAATGGTGGAAGATGAAGTAATAGCCCAGCAATTGGAAAGATTACTAACACCAGACATTAGAAATCAAGAAAATTACTACCGAAAACTAGGACTCAGACAACGGATACTCAATTTACCGTTGATCATGGCTGCAGTGTTGACCCTTACTGTGGCGAGATATAGCAGGAGTCAGAGAACTGACAAGAATGTTAGCCAGAGATGGTTTTCTGTGGTGTAATCCCAGAAAACTTAGTCAAGGCGAACTTCAGATGCTTTTAATAGGGTCAAAAGACTCTTGGGTTTAAGTTATTTATAAACAGGTTCGATCAATGGAATTAAATTACAAATTTGGGTAACGTGGTTATTTTATAGTGTTTTAGTAGATTTAGGTGATACCGTAGCAGATGAACTTTCTCTGCCTTTTGATGAGATTTCATTAGAAATGATCTATCGTGGTCTTTATTATTCTATAATAGCTCATCAAAAAGGTAACGCAACAGATCCTGTTAAATACTTTGCTGACCCTCAAAATCGAGATTTAGGTATTATCAAACAGAAGCGAAAACCAAATGTTAAGTTAATTGTCACTCCTTTTCCTGATCTTCAAAGTGGGACTGACTAATTTTTTCCCATATTTCTCCAAAAGCCTCTTGACAAAAGACTTTCAGCCTTTACTTGTCACAAATATGGCTAACGCCATGCTATCAGGGGTTTCAGCCTATTTTCTTATAAAAATGTATATAGAAGATTATCTTCTGATTTTACCTATCTATAATAAGGATAATAAAATTACCACTGCTGAAATCAATTTTCAACCCTCAAAAATTTTAGTATTTTATAACGATTCAATGATTTTAGCATTTTCTGGTAACTTGGCTTTTCTTTGCCCTAAACTTCTTTCTCTAGAGGTAAATAAGCCCAAAGGAGTACTTAATAAATCCTGAAAACTAGCTTGACCAATAATGTTAGTAATACTTATTATTGGTACCTCTTTTAATAACCAACGTAGTAAGATATAAATGTATTCTTTAGTTTTTATTTCTCTCGTTAGTTCTATACCATGTAATTCATGTAAATAACGATTTGAACGTCCATAGCGTCGCCATTGACTGGCTAGTTCTTTCGTAGTAACGCGGTTACGGTGCTTAACAATAGCATCGTTCACAAATTCTAATTTACCTAGATTAGCATTAAGAATGCGCCAACAGATATCTGCATCTCCACCAGTGGTAAGATAGGGACGAAATAAGCCTGATTTGGTAAAAGTATGATGACGAATTGCTAAATTTGCGGTTTGTCCATAGGGACAAAATTTATGGGCAAGGGTATGTTTTTGAGATAAGGTTTCTTGTTGAGCAGCGAATTTTTCTAATAAACTTGTACCTGGTAATGCCACAATCTCACCAGCAACAATTACCACCTCTGAATTTATGAAAGGCTGAATTAATGTATTTAACCATTGGCATTGGGGACGACAGTCAGCATCAGTAAAGGCAATTATTTCACCAGTAGCAGCTTTAATCCCTGTGTTGCGGGCTGCGTAGGAACTTTGAATATTGTTTTCACTTAAAGGACGGATAGCAATGGGAGAATCTCCAGCCGTCTTTTGTAGAATGGAGAGGGTGTGATCGCTGCTATTATTATCTACTAATAAGTACTCTACCTGCTCTTTTGGGTAAGTTTGCAACAATAGACAACTCAGCAAATCTGGTAAGTCTGCTTCACTATTATAAAAAGGAATCACCACGGACACCTTGGGTAGAAAGCTTTGGGCAGTATTTACATCAACTAACTGATGATTCATAATCTAAACCCGGATTTCTCACAAAAAGATAAAAAAAGGGGTCGAAAACTGCGAAAATGTATATATAGTAGGCATTTCAGCAGTTGTAAACCATGAGCCCATCTTCAACAGATTATATACCAAAACAGTTGAAATTTGAGCAACAAAAATGGCTGCCAGTGATAGTCAATTTCCAGGGTGGACAAGTAAGAGCAGATGCAGGATTAAGCTTAATTGCTGAAATAGACAGAAAATTGCAAATCACATCACAGTTTGCACAATGTTTCCAAGATTAGCGAAAGCCAAATCGGATTGGCCATTTAATAGAGAGCTTAATTAAACAAGGAATATACGGGCCAGTCATGGGGTATGAAGACTTGAATAACCACGAAGAATTACGTCATGACTAGATGTTTGCTATAGCATTAGGAAAAAGCATTGGAGTAGAGAATGAACCTGCAACATTGACAGCAAAGAGTACATTAAATCCCCTGGAACATTGTCCTGAAGATGTGGAACAAGGAGCAGACAGCGGGTACCATAAAATCTGGCATTCTCCATCAGAAATTGAAAGCTTACTTGTCAAAATATTTCTAGAATCTTACGCCAAAGAACCAAGAGAAATTGTTTTGGATTTAGATGTAACTGATGACTTAGTACACGGCTATCAGGAGCAAGTTTTCTTCAATACTTATGATGGGGGATAATGCTATGCTCCACTTTATGTTTTCTGTGGAAAACATCTATTAGCAGCCAAACTTCGCCCTTTAAATTCAAGGGGCGACAATCGCCTCTAAACCCAGCCAAATAAAGGTTTGGGAGGCA
>ERZ1034423.40-NODE-40-length-28216-cov-37.502823_pt1 | contig 28216 bp, 35 predicted proteins | sample MGYA00520609_ERZ1034423 | MGnify/ENA primary metagenome ERZ1034423 (study PRJEB33736, sample SAMEA104288487) | Azolla rubra | place: Australia | collected 1985 | study: EMG produced TPA metagenomics assembly of the PRJEB19522 data set (Is there foul play in the... | reverse complement strand
CTACTTCTTATGGGTTGATAAAGCTTTCCATATCCGATTTATTTAATACAGATGTCCTAGATTCACCCATCGCCTGTGCTAGTTGCCTAAGTCCTGATGAATACTTTTATAAGTATATTACAATGGTTAAGAAAGTTGCCTTATTCAACCATAAAGGTGGTGTTAGCAAAACCACTACTACTTTTAACTGAGGTTGGATGCTTGCTGCAAAAGGTAAGAGAGTCATCCTTGTATATACTGGTTCACAATGTAATCTTACAGGTATGGCTCTAAAAAAAGAAGAATCTGAAGACGATGAAGCGAGAATAGAAACCATTTACAATACACATTCCAATATTAAGACTGGTTTGGCTTCGGCTTTTTAGTCAGAACCATGAGCTATTGAAGCGGTAGATTGTATTTGGATAGAAGGCCAAGAAGGTCTATTTTTATTACCTGGTCATCTGGGCTTTGGTGAATACGAAGTAATATTAGGAGAAGTAACATTAGGAATTGCACAAGAACTAAGTGGTTCAATTCAAACACTTAAAAACTTGCCAGGTGCAATTTCTGCTCTCTTGGAAAAAACTGCTAATTAAGTTTAATACTGACTATATTTTAGTTGATATGAGTCCAAGTTGAGGATCTATGAATCGAAGTTTATTAATGACAAGTGACTTATTTCCAGTGCCTACTACTGCTGATTTTTCCTCTGTAATGGCAATTGATTCACTATCTAGAATCCTACCAAACTGGTGTGCTTGGGCAAAGATGGCGCGCGTGAACCCTATATTAAAGGAAGTTGCTTATCCATTTCCTGAATTCAAATTAAAATTTTTAGGCCCTATACTTAAAAAGTATAGAATCATTAGAGGTAAAGAAACAACAGCATTTCAAACTTGGATAGAAAGAATTGAAAAGATAGTTACTGATAAGCTAAGATCTCTATAAAAAATAACTTGTTGTTACCTAATGCACTATATACTGAAGTGAGTATTAATAGTATTTCCACGACGACTAAAACTTCTGTTCTCAATAGTTTAATTGCTCATTCACAAGAACACTGTACACTAGTTTATGCCCTCACGCCGGCACAATTAAAACAACAAGGTACAGTTTTAGAAAAAACTCAAGTCAAACAAGAAGAATTTCGAGCAATTTTTTGCGATTTAGCAGATAAAATTATTGCACTATCATTGAGTTATGCAGTCACCCCTTGATCAACTTCGTATTAGTATTCAGCGTGTTCAGGATTTAATTTCTCTGCATAACTATATTAAAGCTCAAGCTACTGCTGCTCTCGATGTTTCAGATATTTTACGATCTGCCCTAGTCTTAGGTGTAAGTGCCTTGGATTATTATGTTCATGAGGTTGTAACATTGGGTATGCTGGAAATTCATCGAGGAACACGCCCTTAACCAGCAGTTACCGCCAATGCTACTCAATCAGCTTTTTCAAGGTTTAAAGTCTCGCTGGGTAGTGCGCGTGAAGATAGAACAATAGCTATAGATATTTATTGCTAATTGGATAGAGAGTGAAATACAGCAGAGTTATGGGGATGATATTTTAGAGCATTCTCATCATATCTATAGTTTAATTCCTGTCTAAATAAAAAAATAACAATTTATGGTTAGAAAATGAAATTACAAAAGAGTTCAGCAAACTAATTTTTCAGAGACAAGACAATATTGCTGATGCAATTAGGTACATATCAAATAAAAATTATAGGATGAAGTTGCTATTAAAATCAGTGGGAATATTAAACAAGCTATCCAGATAAAACAGTAACTTATTGTGATTGTAGATCGTAGAAACAAAATTTCCCATCAAGCAGATATAGATCCCACGTTAGCTTTAGGTAATCGCTGGCCTATAGATCAATTACTGGTTGGTAATTCAATAGATTTTATTGAACAGGTAGTTGAGAGTATTCATCAAACTTTATAGCTGTGTTATTTTTCCCTAACCACCCCCCCAATTTAGATAAAATCTATAAGCTGAGGTAAACCCCGACTAACCGAAATGACAAGCACCACCACACCAAAAATCAAACTCCCCGAACTCCTAGCACCTGCGGGTAACTGCGAATGCGCTCAAGCACCAGTAGAAAATGGTGCAGATGCGATTTATTTTGGTTTAGATAAGTTTAACGCAAGAATGAGGGCTGAGAATTTCACCGAAGAAGATTTACCGGAATTAATGGAATTGCTGCACCTGCCGGGAGTCAAAGGATATATCACCTTAAATACCCTGATTCTTCCCCAGGAACTTACCCAAGCGCAGCAATACCTCAAAACAATCATTTCTGCTGGTGTTGATGCTGTCATTGTTCAAGATATTGGCATTTGTCGTTTAATTCGTCATCTTTCTCCAAAGTTTCCCATTCATGCTTCAACCCAGATCACTATTACTAGTGCTGCGGGGGTAGAATTTTCCGAATCTTTGGGATGTCAATTAGTAGTTTTAGCACGAGAATGTTCTATTAAAGAAATTAATAAAATTCAACAACAAATATCTCAAAAAGATGCCGTTTTACCTTTATAAGTTTTCGTGCATGGTGCTTTTTATGTTGCATATTCTGGACAATGTTTAACCAGGGAAGCATTAGGAGGAGGTTCTGCACATGGGGGAGAATGGGATCAAGCTTGTAGAATGCCTTATGATTTAATGGCAGATGGTGAAGTTGTTGATTTAGGTAATCGGACATATTTACTTAGTCCTCAAGATTTATCTGTTTTACAAGTTTTACCGGAATTGGTTAAATCTGGGGTCACTTCTTTAAAAATTCAAGGAAGATTAGAAACACCGGAATATGTTGCCAATGTGACTCAAGTTTATCCAAAAGCGTTGGATAAAATAGCAACAATTAATTTAGAAAATTTACAGACAAAGTCTCTACAACTTGTGTCTAATGGAAATAAAGATAAATATAATTTAGAAATGGTATTTTCTCATGGACTGTATACTGGTTGGTTTGAGGGGATTAATAATCAAGAATTAGTTCACGCAAGATTTGGTAAAGAACGCGGTGTTTATTTAGGGGAAGTTACCCGCGTTAGAAATGAACAAATAACAGTAAAATTGGCAGCACCTGGTAAACCTGGTGATGGTGTCATGTTTGACTGTGGACACCCAGAAATGCGAGAAGAAGGTGGAAGGATATATGGGGTTGTAGAAGAAGGAAACGAGGTAATTTTAACTTTTGGTAGAGATGATTTGGATTTATAAAAATTTATAAAGGTAATAAAGTTTGGAAGTTTGGACAACTAGTGAGCCAGAACTAGATAAACAAATCCGTCAAAGTTATGAGGGAGAACATCCCCAATTTACAATACCTATTAATATAGACTTTTTTTGATGGTAAAATTGGAGACAAATTAATAGCTGTTGCTCGTGATGAATTTGGTACTTTAGTTAAAGTATAATCAGAAATCTTGCTGGTTTAAGCACACACTAAACCCCTGACCACAGAAAAACTACAACAACAATTAGGACGTTTAGGTAACACAGCTTTTTGCTTAGGAACTATCACAAATAACATCAATTTTAATGCTATGTTACCCGTCAGCGAATTCAAGAAAATGCGTCGGTAAATTGTCACCCACTTAGAAGTATTAAGAAGTAAACCCAAATTTTGGCAATTAAATCATCATGGGAAATGGCAAGATTTCATTACACCTCAATCTTCTCCAGGTTATGCTTCTCCTTCCCTGATTGTTTTAGTCAGAAACATCAACCAACTCAAAGTAGCATTACAAGCAGATATTAAAACCATATACTATGAATTTGAAAACCCCCGCAACTATCGAGAAGCAGTAAAAATATTCAGAGAATGGAGACATTCTGCAATAAACTCAGTCCCCAGTCCCCAGTCCCCAGTCTCTTTGTAGCACAACCTCGGATATATAAACCTGGATAAACTTGGATTTTCAAACAAGTGAAAGATGCTAAAGCTGATGGTTATTTAATCAAAAATTATGACCACTTAGAATATTGTGCCAATGAAAGATGTATTGCTGATTTCTCTTTAAATATTGCTAACCCCTTAACCACATATTACTTGAAACAACGGTTTAATTTAGAAAGATTAACAGCATCCTACGACTTAAATATTAACCAACTCGAAGATTTAATTACAAATTACCCACCACAACGTTTCGAAGTAAAAATACATCAATATATACCAATGTTTCACATGGAATACTGCATGTTTTGCCCTTTCCTATCTGAAGGAACAGATTACACTAACTGCGGTAGACCTTGCGAAAAACAGGAAGTTAAAATTAGAGACAGAGTAGGTAGTGAACACATCCTCAAAGCAGAGGCAGGATGTCGAAACACTATATATAACGGGACTGCAGAAACTGGTGCGGAATATGTGCAGAGATTAATTAGTTTGGGGTTACAATATTTCAGAATTAAATTTCTCAACGAAATACCAGAACAAGTTACCAAAACAATCCATTATTATCAACAACTTTTGCAAGGAGAAATCACAGGTTCTCAACTTTGGCGAAAATAGAAGTTACAAAATTAACTAGGTCTAGCTCGTGGTGCATTGAGTATGATGTAGCTAACCTGCTATAAGTAGTGTTACAATTTTTGTAAAGAGTTTCTACTAGTTAGTAAGTACAATTTAGCACCCCAATGTCAGCAACTACAATCACAAGTCGAATCTATTTTACAAATTTTACACCAAGAAGCGGCTTTGCATTCTCAAGATATTACTTCTATCCAGATATCTTGACATAAAGCTGTTTCTGCTAGATTTGAAATTATATTTGCAGGTGCTTTTAGTGCAGGTAAATAAATCTTGATTAATGCACTCTTGGAGAGAGAACTATTATATAGTCCAGAAGGACACCCAACTGCTAAAGAATGCAAAAGTGAGTATGTACCAGCACATGGAAAAAGATTTGTTTTAACTTTTTTAGGTGAAGCAGACATCAGAGAACAAGCGGTTTTTTTGTGTCAATAATTGGGGTTTAATACAGTTGTAAATATCAATAAACCTGATCCCATTGATTGACTCCATCAAGGTTATAAGGCAATTCTTCAACAAGAAGGAGGAGAAAGTAAATCACAACGTGCAAAACAAGCAAAAGCCTTGATTTTATTGTTACATGGATATTTAGTAAATCGCGATTGCATCAATATAATTAATAATGCCACATATTCAATGGAACAATGTAACCTTTCTAACCTCAAAGAAACTGCTGGATATGCGCGAGGTGGTAGTAATGGCGCAGTGTTGAAACGGATAGAATATTACTGTCATCATCCGCTTTTAGAAGATGGTATCATCATTATTGATACACCAGGAATTGATGCACCTATAGAGAAAGATGCACAATTAACTTATGCAAAAATTCAACATTAAGATACATCACCAGTAGTCTGTGTTCTCAAACCTGCGTCAGCAGGAGATATGACAAAAGAAGAAACAGAACTGTTGGAAACAATGCGGGAGAATACAGGAATAAGAGACAGAGTTTTTTATATCTTTAACCCCATAGATAAAACTTGGTACAATAACCAACTTAGACAAAGATTAGGAGATTTAATTAATCGCCAATTTCGAGATAGTAGGAGAGTTTATAACACCAGTAGTTTACTAGGTTTTTACGGTAGTCAACTTAAACAGACCACGAGATTAGATAGATTTGGGTTAGATTCAATTCTTGTAGAAAGTGTCAAAAGCTTCGATGGGAAAGAAGAAATACGTCAATTTGTGAATGGATTTAATCGTTATTATGCTAATTCTGGAAAACTATCTCGCAGTCAATTTCGTATTTCTTTTAACAGGTTTGAAACTCCCAATCAAAACTATGTGAGAATCTTCAGTGAACAGGCAACACCACTCATTAACCAAGTCATCCAAGATAGTGGAATTGAAGACTTTCGCACACCAATTACCCGCTCTCTCACAGAAGAAAAACGTCCACAGTTATTTAAAGATCTTGCGAATGACTTAGGCGATATTGTCTTAAACTCAAGAAACACTATCAAATTGTGCAGATTAACTTAGATAGTCAACCACGAGCAATCGAAAGTATGAAAGAATATGAGTTGCAAAAATCAAACCAGTAACTCCAGCAAGTTGGGAGAGAGTCTCATCAACATATTAATGATAAAGTCAACAAGCTAATTAATAATAATTCTGAAAAATTTGAAGCATATTTTCGGCAATTAGAACCACGAATTATTCGTCGTCTTGATGAATTATTAGATACCTTTTCCATAGCCGATGCTTATCGTCGTGTAACTTTGAGTCATCCCCGCAATGCAACTGCAGCTTTATTAGCTATTTTAGTAGAGGCTTTTTATTACCTATCAAATCAATTGGAAGATATTTTCTTTGAGTCTTGTCAACCAGTAATTACTAATCTATTTCAACAGCTAATGGAAAAAATTAGAAAATCAGAATACTACCGCCAATTGTATCGGTTATATTGTATCGGTTATTAGGTAATAATGGAGGAATAGAATCAGAGGTAAAATTAATTGAACGAGTTATTACTCAAGCTTTAGTAAGTGCTGCAAGCGTAGAATGCGATCCCTTTGTCAGAGAAAGTCCTAGATTTTACGATGAAGGCACATTTTCAATTTATCCATTTCGGCAAACATTACAACAAAGTTCTCAAGGTTACGACCCAGAACTTATCATCGAAGCAGAACCTGCTATTAGACAATTATTGTAGTTGGACTTTGAACCCAAAGTTTCCCACACCATTCGTAAATCTTGCCGTTAAACTATTAATCAAACCATCAAAACACAGTTATTACCAATGGGGAAAGAACAGGCTGATGATAACAACGATATCCCCATGTAGGTGCTTATTTAGAGAGAACATTGCAGCAATAAGCTGAGGAAAAGATTGCTAATAATCAGCATTTATTAAGTGAACTTGATGGCAATATTCAGGAATATAATACAGCAATTGTGGGAATTAATAGCTGTTTATAAGGAATGCAGTTATATGAAAATTTACTACCAGTAATTGGGGGAGAACAGGTATAATACTTTGGGTGAATGCATGGTTTTTCTGTGTTCACCTAGTTTTATGGTTTTGTTGGACAAACCACAGAGAGAAAGAGAACACAGAGGAAGAAAGAAAGGGAAAATAATTTTCAGTTCATAGAGTGTAATGATGATGATATAATTGAATGTAATGAATTAATTTATAAATTTAGTAATTTTAAAAAAGCATGAGAAATACTTGTTGACAATGAAGGACTTCTGGAAAAAGTCTGGAATCTATTAATAATAGAGGAGAAAATTAATTATTTGCAAGAGGGTTATTATGCTCTTGAATTTTTTCAAGAAGGTATGGATGCAGCAATACTAACTTTAGGTTCTAAATCTTGGAAGAAAGGAAAATTAAAATTGAGTCTATGTATTAAATTTTATGCGGTGGGAGAAATAGAACAGACTAAAGAAACACCAGAAATTAAAGAACCATAATCACCACTTGATGATTTACGACATAAGATAAATAATGCTACTTCATAAATTAATTAGTCCACGAAGGTGGACTATGTTTGTGTAAGTGCGATTTCTAATCGCTTAATTATCTGAATCAGGATGTCCAGGATTTACAGGATTATTAATTGTTACAATCAATATCTTCTCAAAAACTAATTAATGTAAAGATTGATAATTAAGAAGAAATCTATTATTAAAGTTAGTGAAGTTGGTAAAAACTAAAATAAGCTATTAAGGAAATAGAAGGTAAAACACAAAATGATGAACCTTAAATATCAAATGATAATTCAATGGTCAGAAGAAGATAAGTGTTTTTAGTAGGTTCTTCTGACTTTCCCGGACAAAATTGGCGGATACATGGAGATACTTATCAAGAAGAAGTTAATAATGGAATAGATACTTTAGAATCATTAGTAATCGCTTATCAAACAACAGGTTATACCCTTCCACAACTAACATTTAATCAAGCTGTATACATCAAAGATACCCAACTTATTGCTATAAGATTTGGATCCGATGAATAATTAATCATATAAGTGTGAAATCTTTTCCATGGCATAATTACATTATAGAATATGCACGTTATTACTCTCAAAAACTTAACCAAGATTTTGATTAATTTCGTCAATTAATATCAATACAACGCCACACATCCCCATACCTCCAGAAGTGAGAAACTATATCTTTCAAAGGGATAAATATCAGTGTCAAAGCTGTGGTAAAACTTCCCAAGAAGCTAATCTCAGCATTGATCATATTATCCCTTTGTCTCGTGGTCGAAAAAACGATATTAGCAATTTACAAACGCTCTGTTTAACTTCCAACCAACGTAAAACAGATAAAATTGACCATCGTTTTCACCGACATTTCGAAATTTAAACTCTTTTTTCTTTTTCTCTCTATGTTCTCTGTGTCTCTGTGGTTCGTTTAGAAAAATCTACATCCTTAACCCAAAATGCAACCACTACGCGCAGGAATGTTTAAATAAGCATCTTTAGCATTCCATTTTATTTCACCTCTACCATACATTAGTTTTTGCGGTTGATTTTGTAATTGAATACAATCAAAACTAGCTGTAACTGACTCATTACCTACATTTACAGCAATAATTAATTCCTCATTTCCCAAAGTTCGCGCAAATACATACAGCGTTCTTTCTGCATAAAGAACTTGATAATTACCAATCCGTAAAGCTGGATATTGATGACGTAGTGAAATTAATTGTTTGTGAGTTTCCAGTATTTCCAAATTCCAATTTGCTTCTAACGGAAAACCACGACGACTGTCGGGATCTAACCCACCAGGTAAACCAACTTCATCACCATAATATATACTCGGCGCACCAGGGAATGTCAATAATAACAAAGTTGCTAGTTCCATACTAGCAATATCACCATCGGCAATGGTAATTAATCTGGCTGTATCATGACTTGCTAATAAGTTAAGTTGTGTTAGCTGAATTTCCCAAGGATACAATTTTAATAAATCCTCAATCTTTCCAGCATATTCAGCAGCAAATAACGGTGGATAGGTTTCATAAGCACGTCCTTCTACCTGTTGTAAATCTACGCGATCACCTGCGGTAAATGCAATAGTCGGACCCGTAAATAAATAATTCATTACCCCATCGAATTGACTTCCATCCAACCACTCACGGGAATCTGTCCACACTTCCCCCACAATATAAGCATCAGGATTTATGGCTTTTACTCTTTCCCTAAATTCTTGCCAAAAACCTGGAGTTTTGATTTCAAAAGGTACATCTAAACGCCAACCATCAATACCGAATTTAAGCCAATATTCGGCAATTTCCATAATATATTCCCGGACTTCTGGGTTATCATGGTTAAATACTGGTAAAGAACGAATTCCTGCCCATCCTACATAATTTGCAGGTGCATTACCTGTGTATGGTGCAAGTGGCCAACCTTCAATTTTAAACCAATCTACCCAAGGTGAATGGGGTCCATTTTCTAAAATATCGTGAAAAAAGAATATACCCCGACTCGCATGATTAAAAACGCCATCAAGCACTATTTTAATAGTGCGCTGATGTGCCGCATCTAGTAATTCCTTAAAAGCTTCATTACCTCCCAATAATGGATCAACTTGATAATAATCATGGGTGTGATAGCGGTGATTACAAGCTGATTGGAAAATGGGAGTAAAGTAAATAGCGTTAATTTCCAAACTTTGGATATAGTCTAATTGTTCTAAAATACCCCATAAATCGCCACCTTTATAACCTTGGAGTGTGGGGCAAGCATCCCAATCTTCCCATTTTGCATCATTTAACAATCGTTTATGTGGTTGTTTGCTTTTAGCAAATCTATCAGGGAAGATTTGATAGAAAACCGCGTGTTTAACCCAGTCTGGTGTGTGAATTGGCATATTTACTAATAACTTATCAAGTTATCAATAGATCCAATAAATTCTCCCAGACTAGGAACAGTATTAGCAAGTTTTATATATATAAATTCATAATCTAAATTAGATCCCAGCCTATTAAGTTGTTTTTCACTTTTATTGAAACCTTTTCCTACATGATTATAAATCTGCTTCAAATTATCCGAAGGTTTCCGTCTCGTTTCCATATCCTCAGTTGGAGGATCAAAACCAAAAATCTCCTGATTTCTATTTGGTGTTAAACTGAAATCTAGTTTAACAAAATGATTATATTCTGCTGAAAACCATACTTCTACTTCCATGATAGCACGCACTATATTTATATTTAGAGGAATTAAACCCTTTAGTAATAAAGAATGTAAATTACTTTGCAGCTTAGATTTGTCAGATATGGGTGTTGGATCAACATCTTTTAATCTAATAACTCTCTCCTAGCTAGATACCATTAGCTTACCATACTGTTTTTTCATGTCAGAAGCCACTGTTTTGTGACCGAAGGAGTCTTATATTAAAACATAAGATTTTGTTACACAAATAATAAGTGGTTTCTTAACTGAATAAATATCTCGTCCAGATTGATTAGCATTTACAGAAGTTATCTCTATAGCAATTTTATTTTCTTCAGCAATTTCTTGAAGTAATGTTTCTACAAATATATGTTCTGTTTTACCTTCTACAAAAATAGCTAGTTTTCTCACTGATCTAGATGCTCCTCATTACCAAATCCTTTTAAGTAAAATTGAGCTTCAAAAAAGTCAAAATAATTTTGAACAACGAATTTAGAATCTTCAAATATTTGTTTCGAATTATGTATATAATATTATGAAGTTTTGCCAATGCTGGTTGTCTCTCAATTACTGACTAATAATCTAAAAGAACACCATTCATAACCATTCATAACATAGCTATCATTAGTTGTCGTGATTAACTGAACTAATCCACTTTCAGATTCACATTTACTAATAAGTAACTTAATCATTACTGATGGTCTTTCAAAATCTAGTCCTTCCCCAATATCATCTATTAAAATACAATTAGGCTTTTTAGCTAAAACCGAATAGTTTACTTAAATGATTAGAGATAATACTCTAAACATACCTTGAGACATTATTGCTTGCTCAGTTTTATCTTTTAGCTCATTTTCTTGAACATAAAGATATTGGAAATGTGGAACTAATTCCTTTTTAGTTAAAAAAACCAGACCATATAGTATTCTTATTCATATTTGACATATGTTGTAACTGACAGATGCCATATCTGATTTTATAGCTTCAACGAAATTTCCTCCGAATTCTTCTTTGCCTGAATTGAATATTTCAATGACTTGCTATGTATCTTTTAAGCCTATCCTTATCGAGTTAGCAACTGTAACACGACCTTTTCCTAAATCTGTGCCAAATTGACAATATTTTAATGACTTTGCCCAATTATAAATTTCCTCAAAGAAATGATGTTGGATAGAATCTCTCCGTTTTAAAGCAGCAATTTCATGAATAGGAGTCTGAAAGTCGATTTCTATTTTTAGTTTTTCAGCCCAAACTTTACCCTCACCTGAATTATTCCTTTCAAGGAAAATCTCAGAGGCAATAGTTAATTCCTCTGTAACTACACGACCATTCTCAACTATTAATATGTAAACTATTATGTATTTTTTCGGTATTAGAAACGATTAATTTCCATTTTCTTGACCTATGTTGAGGTCTGAGCATTTCGTCACCACATAGCAAATGCGCTAAAAAGTTAATAGCTCTAAGTATTCTCGACTTACCAGAGGCATTCTGACCAACAGCTAAGTTTATATTACCTAACTGACAATCATCTAAACGCCACTCACTTGCCTTACCTTTATCCTCACAATATTCTATAAAGTCTAATCTCATATACTTACACTCTTTACACTTAATTAAGGTAATCAGGGCTGATTATATCCCATTAGTAATCATAGTAACTCTAATCTTATAAGAGAACCTTAGCCCTGATGTTGATTTGAGTAAGACCATTCACATTCACGAAGTCTGAGCGAACTTAAATAAAAAGTGCCGCAGAAACGTGGAAAAACTCTCCCAAAGCTTTAGCTTATGCTTTACTAATGGATCTTTTCCCATTCACAATCTCTGAAATAACACCCTTTGAACCTCTAACTTCAACTAGATCTGCCTGTTTAAGTCCTCCTGCATTGATTAAGATCTAATAGAATTTATTGGGGAGATGCTGATTCTAGAGAAAATTGGGAATCTTCATACATTTCCACAAGAATAGATAACAGTTCTAATAGAGAAGTTTCCTTTGCAGAAAGTTATTCTCCAGATTCCATCAGCTTGTCTATAGATTCAATAGCAAGATTATACTCTTCCTCAGAAATAATAACTTTAGGTTGGTCTTCTTTTAAAAGAGAACCGTGGCTTTTTCTGTTCAGTGTGGCTGAAACAGGTTTGCCAGTAGAGTCTTTTCCTGTCATCTGTCCATATCATTTAGCTGAAGTAACAGAAGATGAGTTTTTACCTCAGTAAGCACTGCATTGAACTAGTACCGCCGTGAATTCAAAATACTTCTTTCAGAAGAGCTACGCTAACAAAATAGTGCTTCCAGCAGGCTGCGCAACAAAATTCAAAATGTATACGGCGTGAGCTTTTCAGAGATTTGTAATGGTTCGTTTATTTACGCTGTACTGTAATAGGTTTTTATTTTTTCAGTAATAGAGCCGAGTTTTACAAAAATCACAAGAGAGGTATCAAAGCCTGAAAATCCTATTCTAGTCAGGAACACAGTCGCTAAAATCGTTTTATTTATGATTTGATTCCGTGAAGAGATTGGTCTACGTGTATTTATTCTTCAGTTTCTGTATATAAATCTTGTAAATTCTGCACTTGCACACGACGAGAAACACGACGATACTTTTTACTTTCTAACTTCGGTTCATACTGATTTTGACCTTTACCTTTGCTTTTCAGTTTTAATGTAGATTCAGGATCAGCTTGTTGTTTAAGATAATTCTGATATGCGATCACATCATCCAAAAATTCTAAATAATGCTCATACCTTTCCCAATCACTACCCACAGCACAATCAGGTTCATCTCGATGTAAGCAATCACTGAACCGACAAATAGCCACTTCTAACCTTTTTCTTGCTTCGGGAAAATAATATATTAATTCTTCTGGACTAGAATCCAAATCAGGTTGATTAAAACCGGGAGTATCAGCCAATAAACCACCACTACGCATTTCAAATAATTCTACATGGCGGGTAGTATGGCGACCACGGGCTAATTTACCAGAAACTTCTCCCACTCGCAGGTTAACATCGGGAATTAGCCCATTAATTAAGCTGGATTTTCCCACACCAGAAGGGCCAGCAATCACTGTAACTTTATTAATTAAGTATTCGTCAACTTGATGAATATTGATCTCATTTTGGACGCTAATAAATAGTGGTTTATAGCCCCAAGCAAACAGGTGATCGCTAATTTCTTGCTGTTCCTGTGGGGAAATTAAATCACATTTATTCAAACACAACAGCACATCAACCCCTGTAGACTCAGCCTTAATTAAAAACCGACTCAACTGAACAGGTTCCAAAGGTGGATCAGCCACCGCAAACACCAGCAATATTTGGTGAACATTAGCGATCGCAGGTCTGTCCAACTCACTTTGTCGGGGTAAAACTTCAGCAATCGCACCACGTCCTCCAGCCCAATCAGGTTCTTCGACAATCACGCGATCGCCCACCATCACCTGTTGGCCAATTTTCTTCAACCTAGTTCTGCGGGTACACAGGAGATTAGGGACTGGGTACTGGGGACTGGGTACTGGGATAAAATCAAATTCCTTATTCCCTATTCCTTGTTCCCCATCGAGCTGAACACGATAAAAATTAGCCTGTACAGCCAATACCGTACCCACCAACTGTCCAGCAGTAGGAACTGTATACCCTTTCATGCAACAGTTACCGGACGGCGTACTAACAGAGAAAAATAACCAGAACAGTCCGTAATTTTTTCCACGTGATAACCCGCCATAGTCAAGCTATCAGGAACTTGCTCAATAGGTTCTCCTGCATCTAACCAGACTTCTAGTAAACCTCCATTTGGCATTTGTTCCAGACGTAGTTTTGTCCGCACAAAATTAATAGGACAAGGAGTACCACGCAAGTCTAGTTGAGCATCAGGAGTTAATAGAGAAGATATAATCATCACTTAAATAAACTTCCCAAAAATCCTTCTATACCACCTTTACCAGTTCTGTCTCCCTTAATTTTAGCCAATTGCTCCAACAGTTGTCTCTCCTCCGGCGCGATCTTATTGGGAATATCAATTAACACCGTCAACATATGGTCGCCCCGACTAACAGGATTTCCCAAACGGGGTACACCACGATTTTCCAACTTCATCACCGTATTTGGCTGAGTTCCCGCCGGAATAATCAACTCCACAGGACCATCAACAGTATTCACCTCCAAACGACAACCTAAAATCGCTTGCAGGTAACTAATTTTGATTTCTGAGAGAACATTAATTCCATCTCGCTGGAATTCCTCATCCTCATTCACAAACAAATAAACATACAAATCTCCAGCAGGTCCACCACGTTGACCTGCATCACCTTCTTGAGAGATTCGTAAGCGTGTACCATTATCTACCCCAGCCGGAATAGTAATTTTTAGCTTTTTCGTGACCTGATTTGCGCCTTTACCATCACACGCATCACACTTATCCTCAACTACCGTCCCTGTGCCATTACAAGTAGGACAAGTAGAAACTTGAGTAAAACTACCAAACGGCGTTCTAGTCACACGCCGGACTTGGCCAGAACCACTACAAGTGGCACAACTACGGGGACGAGTACCTGGTTTAGCACCAGAACCACTACACACTTCACAAGTTTCTAAATGAGAAATGCGAATTTCCTTTTCACCACCAAATACCGCTTCCCGAAAATCTAACTTCAGGTCTAGCCGTAAGTCATCACCGCGCACAGGTCCACTGCGTCGTCTTTGCTGCTGGGTTGGACTACCCATTCCCCCAGCAAAGCCACTGAAAATGCTTTCAAAGATATCAGCAAAACCGCCCATATCACCCATATCTTGGAAGCCAGCGCCAGCTGCTGCACCAGATACACCAGCTTCACCAAAACGGTTATAACGCTCACGCGTTTCTGGCTCAGACAAAACCTCATAAGCACGATTGATTTCTTTAAATTGTTCTTCAGAACCCGGTTCTTTGTTCACATCTGGGTGATACTTCCGGGCTTGGCGGCGATAAGCCTGTTTAATTTCTTCTTTGTCGGCGTCACGAGAGACACCCAGAATTTCATAATAGTCGCGGGCCATAGAGCAAGGGTAAAAGTTAGAAGTAAGAAAGCAGAAGTAGCTGAAAGATTAAGGTAAAGGAATAGAGACACTACTTAGTTTTTGTTATTGAATTCTCTCCGGAAAGACAGCCACGGAGATTCTTAAGTAGTCCAATGGGGGAGACCTCCAAGACCGTGTTGCTTCACCGTATTCAGGGAGAAAATCATGATCTACAAAGGAAGCTTTTGATGTAAAGTTCGATAGGTCTTTTACAATTGTGCTACTTAGTTGAGGAAAACTAAGGTTCTTAACCAGAGGTACTAGCCGTACTATTAGGTGTGGAAAACCAACCATATACGTTTAGTTGCATCTGTAGTATGGAGGCATATAGCTCACCAAAGTTGGCTTCTACAATCTAGCAAACCTTGGGATATAAGAGTGTTGCAACTAAAAAATGATCCAAAACGTCAGTCGCTTCGATAAAAGATTTCAACAAACCATTTTTTCAAAGTTGGTAAGCGGTGAATCAGTTCTTCGATGTCCGCCATTGCTTGTTGTGTCAGTTTAACTCCTGTATGATAAGTTGTTTCAACCAAAGTAACCACAGGATTTTTGCCCTTGAAAGTTAGGGTAGAAGCGAATCGTAGTCCGGTATCAACGGTGTCGAGTAAGCTACCACACTAATATTGCTCAAGCCAACCAAAAGCACGCTCAACAGGATTATATTTACTATGATAAGGAGGATAATAAGCCAGTTGAATTGTCAGTTGAAATTTGTGAGCGAATTGAATTTTGAATTTTGAATTCCGCCTTAACGATTTTAGAGCATGTTTAAACAGTTTTAAGAGGTGTAAATTCTCACCCTGAGCGCAATGAAATAGAGAGTATGCCTTCGGAACACTGCGTGAAAGCGAAGCGTGCTGGAGGCTCTAGAATCTAGGTTTTGAGAGTGTACTGAGATGTTTCATTCTGCTCCGCTGCATTCAACATGATACAAAGACCGACTTTTCAAACAACCTCTTAGACTATCACTTAGTTGGATTAATGATTCTGGAGACATAAACCATACTGCAGGCTAATTATTCTCTCAGTATCCCTGGTTTTGGATCATTTTTTCCTTGGATTACTCTTAGATATCGCAAAGAACACCAAAATATCTAAAATCTAAACCCCTTTATAATACCACAGAAACAATTTTGCAAGAGGTCTAATATATCAATGAAGATGGATGCTGGTTTGATATTAATCCCATTTAACAACAATCACCAAAATTTAGGTCATGAATAATCAACACCAATCAAATAATTTAGATTTTGATAATCACGGTAATTCCCAAACATTAAATAATATCCTCGACGATATCAAAGAACGCAACCAATTTAAAGGGCATCAGGATTGGTTCTGGAGTGTGAGTTTCAGCCCCCACGGCAAAACCATCGCTACCGCATCATTTCACAAAACAGTGCGGTTTTGGCCTGTGCGGAATTTAGACCGATGACTTGTGGATGGTTGTGATGGGTTAGAGTAATCCAAGGAAAAAATGATCCAAAACCAGGGATACTGAGAGAATAATTAGCCTGCAGTATGGTTTATGTCTCCAGAATCATTAATCCAACTAAGTGATAGTCTAAGGTCGTTGTATATAAAGACAGCACAAAAGGTAAAAGCAAGTTACCGAAGATAATTCATGGCAGAGGTAGTGAAAGGATAGGCACGAGGAGGAGCAACAATTGTAGAACTAGAACTAGGATGGAATCGACGCACAATTCGGAAAGGGATGCAAGAATTAGATCATGGAATGTCGATAGCAGACTCATTCCGGCTCAGAGGCAGAAAACCAACAGAAGATAAACTACCAAACTTACTAGAAGATATACGCTCCCCAGTCCCCAGTCCCCAGTCCCCAGTCCCCAGTCCCCAATGCCCAATTAATCTATTGCTTCATAATCAGCCGAAGCTGTACTATCCTCATCAAAATCAAAGTTGAATTGTGGTATTGATGATGTCTCAACCGCTGAACTTTCTTCGACTAAAGTTAAGGAAATATCAGACAAGTCTTCTTTCTCCTCTAGCTCTTGCGATTGCGACTGGGAACCTACTGACTTACTGGTGCGTTTGTAAAGATCTGCACCAATAACAAATAAAGCTTGTTGGAATTCTTCAAATATCGGCTTCAAGGCAACTGCGGAGATATTGGGATCACTCATTGCTGCTTGGAGACTGTCACATTTCTGACTGGCCAAATCTTTAATTTCTTCACTAATTAAATCGGCATTATCATTGAGTGTAGATGTGTAACTGACCAATAGGTTATCTGCTTGATTTTTGAGCTCAATTAGTTCTTTACGTTTCTTATCTTCTTCAGCATACATTTCAGCTTGCTGTCGCATCCGTTCAACATCGACTTGGCTTAAACCACCTGTATTGGTGATGCGAATACTCTGCTCCCTAGCTGTACCCTTGTCTTGAGCAGAAACTTTGAGGATGCCGTTGACATCAATGTCAAAAGCCACTTCAATTTGTGGTATGCCACGAGGAGCAGGGGGAAGCCCTGCCAAAAGGAACTTACCAAGAGTTTTATTATCTCGTGCCATTGACCGTTCTCCCTGGAGAATGTGAATTTCTACGGAATTCTGCCCATCAACTGCGGTAGAAAAGACCTGGGATTTGCTCGTGGGAATTGTGGTGTTACGTTCAATGATTTTAGTAAATACTTCCCCTAGAGTTTCCAGTCCTAAAGATAGGGGAGTTACATCTAAGAGCAGCAAAGTATCAACTTCACCACCCAGGACTCCAGCTTGAACTGCAGCTCCGAGTCCTACAGCCTCATCAGGGTTAACAGAGCGATCAGGGGTTTTACCATTATAGAATTTGATCACAGCATTAAGAACCGCAGGAATGCGAGTAGAGCCACCAACCAAAATAATCCGATCAATGTCTTTTGGTTTGAGGTCTGTGTCTTTGAGTGCTTGACTCATCGGTTCTATGGTAGCTGCAATTAAATGTACTGTGAGTTCTTCAAATTTGGAACGGCTCAGTTCCATTTCCAGATGCTTTGGTCCTGTTTCATCAGCGGTGATAAAAGGCAAGTTAATTGAGGTGTTTACCATGCTGGAAAGTTCAATTTTCGCCTTTTCTGCTGCTTCGCGCAGACGTTGTAGCGCCATTTTATCCAGGGAAATGTCGATTTTTTCTTGTTTCTGGAATTGCTCTAACATCCAGAGAACAATGCAATTATCAAAATCGTCTCCACCCAGTTGATTGTTACCTCCAGTGGCTTTAACTTCAAATACGCCATCTCCCAGTTGGAGGATGGAGACATCAAAAGTACCTCCTCCCAGGTCGAATACCAAAATTAGTTGTTCTTGGTCTTGTTTGTCTAAACCAAAGGCTAAAGCTGCGGCGGTTGGTTCGTTGATGATTCTCAGAACTTCTAATCCGGCAATTTTTCCAGCATCTTTGGTTGCTTGTCTTTGGGCATCTGTAAAATATGCTGGTACGGTAATTACCGCCTGAGTTACTTCTTCACCCAAAAAGTTTTCCGCCTCTTGTTTGAGTTTTTGTAGGATCATGGCAGATATTTCTTGAGGCGTATAATTACGTCCGCGAATCTGCACATCAACGGTATCGTCTCGACCTTTGACACAGTTATAAGGTACACGAGTGCGTTCTGTGGCTGTATCTGCCCACCGACGACCGATAAATCTTTTGATACTGTAGATTGTGTTTTCGGCATTAGTGATGGATTGGCGCTTGGCTAACTGACCAACCAATAAATCGCCACTCTTGCCAAATCCTACAATACTGGGAGTGGTGCGTCCTCCTTCGGAATTGGCGATCACTATCGGTTGACCACCTTCTACAACAGCAACGCAACTGTTAGTAGTGCCTAAGTCTATCCCAATAACTTTTCCCATGCTGACAGTATTTTATTGAGTGCTTTTACCATGATTTTTTGCGGACTATCCTTTTTGGCTCAGGACTGGAGACTCCAGTTAAGGTACAAAACAACAATTAAACAAATTGTTTATGACTAAACAACTAGAATATTTTTTTGTTTGTTTCCTACTGCCACCAAGTATGTCGGTACGCCAGCAGGTACAACTTTATAGACCAAATTAACACACTGATTCATCTTTTTGCCCAGTGTTAATCCTGTGCTGGATGCAGGTACTCGATGAGATCGCTTATGCCACGCTATCAGGATATCTCTTAAATTGACATTAGCATTTATATTACGGACTGGAACTTGTCCACAACTGCTAGCTATAATTATATATATCGTTTGTGACGTATACTGCAAACGGGTGAAACTTGGACTTATGTCATACTGATAGCGCAGCGTGGTGGAAGCCATGGGTAACTTAGTGCAGCATATACCTTAGGGACACTGGGTGAACGCGGAGCGTGCCGTAGGCTCTAGTATCTCGGAGATTCTTCACTATCTCTTTCAGAGATGCTCCGCGAACATTCAGAATGACACCTTTAAACCGTTTTTAGTATATCAAAGAATGTCTGTGGGAATTATGTAATCCATGTTGCTAGTACCGCCGTGAATTCAAAATGCTTCTTTCAGAACAGCTAAGCTAACAAAATAGTGCTTCCAGCAGGCTGCGCCAACAAAATTCAAAATGAATACTGGGTAAGTTTTTCAAAGATTTGCAATGGTTGGTTTATTTACGCCGTACTGTACTAGTTATCCACTTTCAACAGGGAAAAAGGTGATCGGTAATGGGTAAATTTCCTACCTGTCACCTGTCACCTGTCACCTGCTTGGTTAAGTGTTTTCTTGAGTCAACTCATCTTCTTCTGGTGTGGGTGTATCTTCCTTGGGAGCTGCTACTTTTACCATGGCATGACGCAGTACGCGATCGCCTAAGAAATAGCCGCGCACTAACTCTTCTAATACTGTTCCTTCCTGATGTTCGTTTGTAGGTTCTCGCATTACTGCTTCATGCAGGTTAGGATCAAATTCTTGTCCTTCTGGACGCATTGGTGACACCCCTAAACGTTTCAGGCAATCCACTAATTGTTTATAAACCCCTTGATAACTTTTGTGAATTGTCATTTCGCCCTCTGTTTGGGGTTTGAGATGCGCCCGTGCTCTTTCAAAATTATCAACAACAGGCAGCAACTCCATAATCGTATTTCGCTTCATGTGCGTCTCCATGTCTTCTTTTTCTTTGGAGGTCCGTTTGCGGTAATTCTCAAAATCTGCGGCAATCCGCATATATTGAGAATTACGATCTTCTAGTTGGGTTTTCACCAACTCCAGTTGTTGAGTTAAATCTGCTAAAGCTGCTGTATCTGCTTGTGTTGTCTCTGCTGCAGCGACACTATTTTCTTCTGTGAGTTCAGGTTCTTGCGGTACATTATGGGCTGTCATGTGCTCAGTCACCTCGTTGCCTGATTCTTGAGAGTTGATTTCGGCTGGGGAGTCGCTCTTCATTGCTTGCTTTACCTCTATCTACTTGGTTCACCCAATTGCTGGTTGGTGTTGTTTACTTGTTTATTTTCATCTATCATTGTCCACTCATCCCAGATGCTTTTTACGGAACAACGTCAAGCAATTGTGGATTGCGGATTTTGGATTTGTGATTTAGCCCATGCCCAAAGACAGAGACTTAGTTTACGAATTGTGGGTTTTGGTCTTGTGATTTATTCCATAATCGCGAGTGCCATTGATTTGTACTAACTTTTAGATTTTGGATCAAGAAAGACAAAATCTACAAAATCTATATAAAGTTCAGTCTTCCCTAGATTGGAAATTTGAGATTTACGATTTCCTTATTGTGACAAATTGTGAACAGATGAGCGTAGAGCTTCTGAGGGTGGTAAACCGAACAGGTAAAGTAACTCCAGGAATAAATCAGGTTTTTAACTATTTAACGTAATTTACTAGCTAGGAGTCCAGTAATTCAGTATTTAATAAGAAAAAATAATACATTTTCCTTCTCCTGCGTATCTGCCGGCCAGGAATGTGCTGAAAAAAACTTTTTAAGAGGAAAGATTTTAAACTGAAATTTAATACACTCATAATGAGAATAATTGACTACAGTCTGGGAATACTTAAATAAGAGGTTTCCCTGAGAGATTGCTTATGACTTACTCGTCACCACAACGGACTAGCACCGCGTTAACTACAAAAACACAGTTTTCGCCCTTTGGCAACCACCTAGTGCAATCTGGCTATGTCAACACTGAACAGATGAAACAGGCACTAATAGAGAGCCGGAAATCTGGCAAGAAGCTGATAGATGTCCTAGAGTTAATTACTGGGCAACAACTATCAGCAGAGTTTATTCGGGAACACAAGAAACAACATCTATTTGAACTAAAAATATTATATGGCGTTGAATCAGTAGATCCAGAAGTCAATCAAATTGGCAATCTGATGGTTGGACAATTGATTGATAGTCTGATACCAGTCGATGTCTGTCGTCGTCATCGTTTGGTACCGCTATGGAAACGGGAAGACCAAATACCACCTTATGTTTTAGTGGCAATGGTGGAACCAGATAATCTGGATGCTTCTGATGACCTGAACCGAATCTTGCGTAACAAAAACTTATCCTTACAGCGGATGGTGATTACCCAAGAAGATTACCAGCATCTCATCAACAAATATTTAGATGAGTTGGCTATTCGGGAAAAGGAAAAAGAACAAAAAAGAGATACTGATATTAATCAGGATATAAAATATCTGGAAGATCAGGATATAGAAGAAGTTGGTGAGGACAAGGATGCTGATATCAATGCATCAATTAAGGATGCTGAAGATGCACCCATTATCAAACTCGTCAACAGAATCCTGTTTAAAGCTTTGCAAGAAAAGGTTTCGGATATTCATATCGAACCACAAGAGGAAAACTTACGCATTCGCTTCCGTAAGGATGGGGTACTGCATGAGGCTTTTGACCCTGTACCTAAAAAAATCATTCCGGCGGTGACAGCCCGATTTAAAATCATTTCCAATCTTGACATCGCGGAAAGGCGTTTACCTCAAGATGGACGCATCCGTCGTTTATTTGAAGGACGGAAAGTTGACTTCCGGGTGAATACCTTACCCAGTCGCTATGGGGAAAAGGTGGTGTTACGGATTCTGGACAACTCTTCTACCCAACTAGGGTTGAATAAGTTAATTACTGATCCAGAGACTTTGCATATTGTCCAGGATATCGTCAGCAAGCCCTTTGGCTTGATTTTGGTAACTGGTCCGACTGGTTCTGGTAAAACGACTTCGTTGTATTCGGCATTGGCAGAAAAGAACGATCCAGGAATTAACATTAGTACGGTAGAAGACCCGATTGAATATAGTTTGCCAGGGATTACCCAAGTACAGGTAATTCGGGAAAAAGGGTTGGATTTTTCCACAGCATTGCGGGCGTTCTTGCGTCAAGATCCCGATGTGTTGCTTGTGGGTGAAACACGGGATAAAGAAACGGCAAAAACAGCGATTGAAGCGGCTTTAACAGGTCACTTAGTATTAACTACCTTACACACTAATGATGCGCCTGGTGCGATCGCACGTCTAGGAGAAATGGGAATTGAACCCTTCATGGTTTCCAGTTCCCTAATTGGTGTTTTGGCACAACGTTTAGTGCGTCGAGTTTGTTCACAATGTCGAATTCCCTACACTCCCACTACTGAAGAACTGGCTCGTTATGGTCTGTCAGCATCCAAAGAAACATCAGTAACTTTTTACAAGGCTAATTCCTTACCTCCAGAATCTATAGCAGAAGCTAAAACCAAAAATGAAATCTGTGCGGCTTGTAATGGCATTGGGTATAAAGGACGTTGTGGTGTTTATGAAGTTATGCGAGTCACAGAAAACCTCCAAACTCTCATCAACCAAGAAGCACCCACAGAACGCATTAAAGAAGTAGCTGTAGAAGAAGGTATGAAAACCTTGCTTGCTTACAGTCTAGATTTAGTGCGTCAAGGTTCTACAACTCTGGAGGAAGTAGAGCGCGTAACCTTTACTGATACAGGTTTGGAAGCTGAATTAAAAGCCAAACGTAAGAGTGGTCTAACTTGTAAAACTTGTGATGCCACATTACAACCAGAATGGCTCGATTGTCCCTACTGTATGACACCTCGTTTTCAAGATTAGCACCAGGACTTAGAGGGGCTGGGGATATAGCGGGAGCAGGGCGAGAAAGATTTAGTCTTTTTCCTGAACTTTTATTCCCTTTTCACTATTTTAAAATTGGAGCGAAGCGACTATGGAAATGATCATTGAAGACTTGATGGAACAGTTGATTGACATGGGTGGTTCCGATCTGCACTTATCCGCAGGTTTACCTCCCTACTTCCGCGTGAGTGGTCATCTGACTCCTATTGGTGATCATGTGCTGACTGCAGATGAATGCCAAAGATTAATTTTTAGTATGCTCAATAACACCCAGCGAAAAACCTTAGAACAAACCTGGGAATTAGATTGTTCCTATGGTGTCAAAGGATTAGCTCGTTTTCGGGTGAATGTCTACAAAGAACGTGGTGCTTATGCTGCTTGTTTGCGAGCATTGAGTTCTAAAATTCCTAACTTCGAAAAATTAGGTTTACCAAATATAGTTCGGGAAATGTCTGAAAAACCCAGAGGATTAATTCTGGTGACAGGCCCAACAGGTTCAGGTAAAACCACTACTCTAGCAGCAATGATTGACCTCATTAACCGCACTAGAGCAGAACATATTTTAACCGTTGAAGACCCTGTAGAATTTATTTATGAACCAATTAAAAGCCTAGTTCACCAACGTCAACTAGGGGAAGACACCAAGAGTTTTGCTAATGCCTTGAAAGCAGCTTTGCGGGAAGATCCAGATATCATTCTGGTAGGAGAAATGCGGGATTTGGACACAATTGCTTTGGCAATTTCTGCCGCAGAAACAGGTCACTTAGTATTTGGTACAATGCACACCAGTTCTGCTGCCCAAACAGTTGACCGGATCATCGACGTTTTCCCGCATGAAAAACAAACCCAAGTACGGGTACAATTATCAAACTCTTTAGTAGCAGTATTTAGCCAAACTTTAGTATCTAAGAAAAATCCCAAACCAGGTGAATATGGTCGGGTGATGGCTCAAGAAATTATGGTAATCACTCCTGCTATTTCCAACTTAATTCGTGAAGGTAAAACAGCGCAAATTTATTCAGCCATTCAAACTGGTGGTAAATTGGGAATGCAAACTTTAGAGAAGGTTTTAGCTGATTTATATAAAGCTGGAACTATCTCTTTTGAAGCAACTATGTCTAAGACTTCTAAGCCTGATGAAGTTCAACGTCTCATTGGGTCAGCACCACCACAAGCATCAGCAGCAAAATCTGGTACTGCTGCTAAAGCTCATTAGATTTCCTAATTTGTAATTGGTAATTCATGATTATAATGCCAATTACAAATTATGAATTACCAATTACCCATTGGCTAATTTTAAATTTTCTTGCCGTAGCCTGCTGTAAGCCCTATTTTGAATTTTGAATTGATACTATGCCTACCTACCTTGCTCGTATTCGCGACTCTCAAGGAAATTTACGAACTCAGAAATTTGTCGCTGATTCCCTAAGGGATGCTCGGACTAATCTCAGAGATAAGGGCTTTATAGTTCAAGACCTGAAAGAATCTCAAAGTTTATCTTCCCGCTTTGATTTAAAAAAATTCCAGAATTCCTTAGTTAAGGTTTCTGTAAAAGACAAAGCTGTTTTTTCCCGTCAGTTTGCTGCTTTAGTGAATGCAGGTGTAGCAATTGTTAGAGGACTCGCAATACTTGGGGAACAGTGCAATAATCCCAAATTGAAACAAGCTCTTATTGAAATTGGCGGTGATGTGCAAACGGGAGTTAATCTTTCTGATTCTATGGGTAAGCATCCTGACTGTTTTGATGGTTTGTATGTGAGTATGGTTCAGTCCGGAGAAATAGGTGGTGTGCTAGATGAAGTATTAAATCGTCTAGCCAAACTATTAGAAGATATGGCTCGATTACAGAACCAAATTAAATCGGCTATGTCTTATCCATTAGTAGTGGGTTTTATCGCAACTGCTATCTTTGTAGGTATGACTGTGTTTCTAATTCCCATCTTTGCTAATATTTTCAAAGACATAGGTATTGAATTACCAGCACTAACACAATTTCTGATGACTTGTAGCGAAATATTACGAAGTTATTGGTCTTTAGTAATTATCGCTGGTTTTATGGCAGCTTCCTTTACCTGTAAGCAGTATTACAAAACTCCCGTAGGTAGAGAAACTATTGACCGCCTATCTTTAAAAGTACCTTTGTTTGGTGACTTGATCCAAAAATCTTCAGTTGCTCGATTTAGCCGCACCTTTGGGGCTTTAACTCGTTCAGGTGTACCAATTCTAACTTGCTTAGAAATTGTGCGGGATACATCAGGAAATCAAGTGATTGCTAATGCCATAGATGCAGCTAGGCTAGATGTTCAACAAGGTGGGATGATTAGTGTCGCTTTGAAAAAAGATGCAGTTTTTCCATCTATGGCTATTGCCATGATGAGTATTGGTGAAGAAACTGGTCAATTAGATGGAATGTTGATGAAGGTTGCTGATTTCTATGAAGATGAAGTAGAACAGGCAGTTAAATCATTAACAAGTATTTTAGAACCATTAATGATTGTGGTTCTTGGGGGGATGGTTGGTACAATTTTGCTGGCAATGTACTTACCCATGTTCAAGGTCTTTGAAAAACTGGGGTAAAAAAACAGTTATCAGTTAACAGTTAACAGTGAAAAGTGTTTTCAACTGGAAAATAAAAAACTTGTACTGAGAACTGATAGCTGATAACTGACTATTGGTAAATTAAAAATCATGTCTGGACAAAAATCTCTTTATGAATCTAGTTTAGCGGAATATAGCAATCATTTAGCTGCGATCACACTCCTTAAACAGCATCGTCCATATTTGGAAATAATTCCTAGTCTGCGTCGTCCATCGGAAAGTGTCATCACTATCCCTTTACCCATCGTTCGTATCCGTGATATTGAAGCTAAAACTTCAAAAACGATGGCTTTGCCCTGTGATATATCTATATATTATGATGTGTGATCCGGAATGGAAAATCAAAACCGGTGTAGAAATATTACTATTTATTCATCGTCCCCATGAAGACCTGTCTGATTTCTTAGGAAGATGGAGACAAAGCCAAGTTTGGTTAGATAAAGAATATGAATGGATTATGCATCCCCGTCATAGTCATATTTTGAGTGAGGGTGGAAATATCGTTTATCCGTTGTTTGTAGTTCTTGATCAAACATCAGAACGCATCCAACGGGGTTTAATTGGTGCAGAATTACCTTTTGTCATTCAAAGATCATTATCTCTAGCTGAGGAAGAATCGATAGAGTCTTATTCCTCAGAACTTCCACCAGCTTAGATGTAGGTGAGGTAATAGGTGACTAATTACCAATTACCAATCACCTATTTTACGAATTTAGGCATGATTTCCGCAGCGGTAAATAAACCATAAATACCCCGTTGATGTAATTCTTGACCAGCTTTTAAATAACCAAAAGCGGGACCGCACACATTAGCAGCCATACTGGTTTCATCTCCTAATATAAAGGTGTGGGTAGAAATTTTACCTTCAAAGGTGCATCCTGTGATTTTCACATTGGTACTGAGGGGTTTTTTGGGGTTGCGGGTATCAACTACACCACCTACAGTCACTCTATCCCGTGAACAAATTCCTGCTATTTCTAACATCACATCATCGGCATGTTCCATATTTTCCAAAGTCAGCACGCCGTTAGTTTTATCTAGTAATGCTTCCACCTCTGCGTCAGTCATCGCCCTAGCAGCTTCTACAGTATAATCGGGCATATGTCCAATATCTTCCCGAACGGTGGCGCGGTAAGCTTCCCACTTAGCAATACCGACACCAAAAGTAATTTCCACATTGTGAATTTCGGCGTAACTTTGGGCGGCTAATGCGGCGGCGGCGGTTAACAGTCCTGGTGTTGCACCACAGCCTGTCATACAAGTAATTCCCGCTGCTTGCAGTTCATCTTTCATGGCTAGAAGTTGTTCTACTGCAGTGGTGCGTTTTATCGCATCCACCAGCACACCGCGCCAACCAGCTTTGATGAATTCTTTGGCGACATTGGGGATAAAGTCGTTGGGGAGGTTGGGTAAAGCTAGGAAATAACCATCTACAGCGTCACCGATGGCTTGAATTAAATCTTGAATACTGTTATTGCTTAATGTCCCGACTGGTTCTAAATAACCAACTGTACCTTGATTTTGATAGGTGGTGATGCAAGCATCGCTGTTTAAGCCTTCTGTGGAGTATGCGTAGCCTTTTTGGTCTGCGGCTGCAACTAGGATCATTTCTCGTTTACTCGAAAGGAGTTTGGCTGCTGCTTGTCCAAGTCCGCCAAAACCCAAGACTCCGACGCGAATAGGTTGTTTGTTCATAGTGTTTTTCCTGTGTTGGTTAATGGTTAATTATGCTTTATTTTCCTGGCTTCTCAAGTGGAAAAAGCTATAATTATGTGAAAGTTATTTAAGGTAACTTAAAAATCGTGAGCCAACTCTTGACCCTGGAAATGAGTGATGAAGTTTATACTGCTTTACAACAACAAGCTACTGTTGTGGGAATTTTGGTAGCAGAATGAGTTACTGCGTCCCTACATCGTCAGTATACGTTGTCTGTTCCTCCTAAATCCGATGCTGAAGAAACATGTCAGCGTTTGCTTGGTTATGCTAGTGTAATTAGTCAGGGTTATGCTACAGGTACGGTTAATTAAAGTATTGATACTGATCTGCTTAAGGCTTAAGATGTAGTAAAATGTGTCTACAAAAATAAAATCATGCAAAGAATTAAGGTTTCAGATACATTCATCTACTAGACTTTGCTTGTAAAAGAACTACAGCGATATTGAAATGAGATAAATTTTGCTGAAAAGATAAATTCCTATCAACAGTAACAGGACTTACGCAACTGGCACAAATAGGGGGCGGGATGTAGCCCTGGCACGGAACAATTGGACTCAAACCAAGCACATAGGAAGACTTGGGCGTTTTAGTTGCTGAATTAAATAAT